>ERZ808286.227-NODE-227-length-42114-cov-3.903564_pt1 | contig 42114 bp, 42 predicted proteins | sample MGYA00521276_ERZ808286 | MGnify/ENA primary metagenome ERZ808286 (study PRJEB31516, sample SAMN03275607) | gut metagenome | biome: mammalia-associated habitat; material: feces | host: Papio cynocephalus | place: Kenya | collected 2012-08-01 ... | reverse complement strand
GAGCCATGCGCCCGGAACGTCGGTGTCTTCAAAGCCTTTGTTTGCTTCAGGCATAGCCACTCTGACTTTTCCCAAAACAAGTTTCGGCAGCCACATCAAAGCCTGCCCCAAAAGGCCGACGCCGTACGGAAGCGCAAGAGTGCCGGTAAGCACGCACGCTTTTATGCCGGTGTTGAATTCGACGAAGCGTTGTCCCAGAATGCTGCCGTAGCTATGCCCCAAAAAGACCACCGGCAAATCCGGATATTTCTGTTTGATTTGGCCGTTCAAAATCAGCAAATCTATAACCGTTGCCCCGACGAATTCGCCCTCCGACCAGCCTTTGCCGTCGTCGGTGAGGCCGTAGCCTCTGTGATCGTCGCCGATAACTATGTAGCCGTGCTTGTTCATAAAGCGTGCAAAATCGTCGTATCTGCCGAGGTTTTCGCACATGCCGTGGCTGAGTTGCAAAACGGCTTTAGGGCTTTCCACTTCGTCCCAGACGTAAATCGTAAGTTCCTTGCCGTCAACCGACCTCAATTTTTCGTTTCTCATAAAATATTCCTCCGTGTTGATTTCTTTTTTATTCGATGGTTTCCACCAAAAAGCTGACGGGACGAAATCCGTCGTTGCAGCTTACGAGGGCGGAATGAGGGTTTTTCATCCAGTTTCCGAAGAAATTTCCGCCGCCTTCCGCCAGCGTTTTCACAAACGGAAACAAAGTTTCCCATGCGCTGTCGCAAAAACCTTCGGGCTTTTCGGCGTTTTCGGAAACGAAAGTCTGCCCCACCGTCACGTTGCAGGCGTCAGGCAAAAAATTCTCGTATTTTTCGGACAAATCGGCGTAAAAGCTTCTTCTGACCGCGGTTATACGCACTTTTTGCATAACTTTCCTCCCGTTTCTTTTTATCATTATAACACATACTTTTCAAATATTCAATAATTTGAAAAAGAAAAACGGGGCGTCTCCGCCCCGTATCGATAACTTTTAGTTATGAATCGTCGCCTTAATTCTTCTCACTCCCGCCGAAGACGACTGCTCTTTGTTGATCTTGAAAACGCCGAGCTGACCGGTTCTTTCGGCGTGCGGGCCGCCGCAGATTTCCTTGCTGAATTCGCCCATGGTGTAAACCTTGACGGTTTCGCCGTACTTGTCGGCAAAGATGCCGAGCGCGCCCGATTTTCTGGCGTCGTCTAGACTCATCTCTTCCATAACGACAGGCACGTCGGCCTTTATCGCTCCGTTGACGAAATCTTCAACCGCTTTTATTTCTTCTTCGGTCATAGGCCTGTCGAAATTGAAGTCGAAGCGCAGGCGTTCTTCGGTGATGTTGCTGCCGCGCTGATAAACGCCGTCGCCGAGAACTTTCCTGAGTCCCGCAAGAAGAAGGTGGGTTGCGGTGTGAAGCTCCGCAGTTTCGGCGGTGCGTTCGGTGAGGCCGCCTTTTGCGGATTGCGCACTGGCCTTGCTCTTTTCCTGATGCTCCTTGAAAGCTTCCTCGAAGCCCGCGAGATCGACCTTGTAGCCCTTTTCTTCGGCAAGCTCCACGGTAAGCTCAACAGGGAAGCCGAAGGTGTCGTACAGACGGAAAGCGGATTTGCCCGCAATCATCGTTTCAGGCACGTAAGACGGATCTTTTGCGCTCATAAACTGGTTTTTGCGTTCAATGCCGGAAATGCACTTGTCAAATTCCTTCATTCCGGAAACGAGAGTGGCTTCGAATTTTGCGATTTCTTTTTTGATTTCGTCTTCGATGTAAGCCTTCTTTTCGACGAGAAGCGGATAGGCTTCGTTATAAACCTTGTCGATGAAAACGTCGGCCACTTCGACGATTTTCGACGTTTCGACGCCGAGCTGACGCGCGTAGCGGATTGCGCGGCGCATAAGCCTTCTTAAGATGTATCCGGCGCCGACGTTGGACGGAACTATGCCGTTTACGTCGCCGATAAGCATAACGGCGGTTCTGGTGTGGTCGGCCACGATGCGCATGGCTTTTCTGGCGTCTGCGTCATCGTCGTAGGATTTTGCGGAGGCCTGCTCCAAGCAAGCTATCGCTTCCGCAAAGAGGTCGGTTTTGTAGCCGTCGGTGAGGCCGTTCAAAAATGCCAACATTCTGTCCAGACCGAAGCCGGTGTCGACGTTTTTGTTTTCAAGCGGCTCGTAGCCGTCGGCGGTTTTTTTGTATTGCATATAAACGTCGTTGCCGATTTCGACGTAGCGGCCACAACCGCAGGTTACGCCGCAATGCGGGCCGCAAGGCTTGACGTCACGCGGATAGAACCACTCGTTGTCCGGACCGCACGGAGTGCCGACGGTGCCTTCAAGCTCCCACCAGTTGTCGGATTTAGGAAGAAAATAGATGTTTTCCTCTTTGATTCCGAGGTCTTTGAGAAGGCCTGCGGTTTCGTCGTCCTTCGGCGCGCTGTCGTCGCCTTCGAAAACGGTGGAGCAGATTTTGTCCTTATCCAAACCGAAAACCTTGGTCAGAATTTCAAGCGTCCAGGCGGTTTTCTCCTTTTTGAAATAGTCGCCGAGGCTCCAGTTGCCCATCATCTCGAAAAAGGTGAAGTGCGACGCGTCGCCCACGCTGTCGATGTCCACCGTGCGAACGCAACCCTGCACGTTGCAAAGCCTCTTGCCGGCCGGATGCGGTTTGCCGAGAAGATACGGCATCAACGGCTGCATACCCGCAACGTTGAACATAACGCCCGTCGTTCCGTCGCCGATAAGCGACACCGAACCTATATTTTTGTGTCCCTTGCTCTCATAAAAATCGAGCCAGGCTTTTCTGAGTTCTTTTGATGTGATTTTCATTTTTTGTCCCCTTTGGGTGAAATAATAAAGAAATTATACTAAACCGAACGGTCAAAGTCAAACTTATTAAACGAGGTTCGGCCATTTTTTGCCGTTTTGCAAATATATTGCAAAGCCCTCGACGTTGTCGCGGTCGGAAACGGTGAAAGCGTCTTTTTTCAGATAGTCCAGAATTTCGAGATAGAACAGCAAACCGTTGTGAATTATGCCCGCACGTTTTTCGGGCATGCCGCATATTTTTTTGCGCTCCTCCTCGGACATATTTTTTATGCGGTCGTAGAGCGCCTGAATTTCGGCGCGGGTAACTTTTCGCCCCTGAATTTTTTGGGGATCGTAGGTTTTCATGTTTTCAAGCACGGCCGCCACCGTGCAAGCGGTTCCGCCTACGGCGATAAGCTCGGAAAAGTCCGGCACGGCGCCGTACTCTTTCACCGCTTCCGAAAGGTACTTTTTGACGTTTTCGCCCGCTCTTTCCCTGTTGGTCAGGCGCACTGCCCCCGCAGGCAGACTGTGAGCGTACAAAACGCCGCTCTCGTCGCCTACGCAAAGCTCCGTGCTGCCGCCGCCCATGTCCACGATTCCGACTCGCCCCGAGTTGTTATTATAAACGCCGAAAAAGGCCAGCTTTGCCTCGTCTTCCTTTTCGACGACGGTGATTTTCTTCCCGGTTTTTTCGAAAACCGCTTTCAAAAACTCGTCGCGGTTGGAGGCCGAACGAACCGCCTCGGTGGCAAAGATTTCAGGCTCGAAGCCGAAGCTTCTGGCCGCTAAAACGAATTTTTCCACCGCCTCTGCGGTGCGGATAAGGGCGGGCCGCCAAAGCTCGCCGCCTTCCGTCTGATTTTCGGCAAGTCTGGTGGTTTCGACCTGCTTTTCGTTGACGGCCTTCCTCTGGTCGCAGAAGCACAGCCTTACAGACGTGCTTCCGATGTCTATGATTGCTTGCATTTTTGCTCCTTTGTCAATTTTTGGCCGTAGTCGGCATAAAATAGTAAAAATATTTCGGAGGACGATATGTTTAATCTCGATATAAAAGACGACTCCGTCAGCATCACGGGCATAACGTCGGTCGGCGACGTGAACGACAAAACCGTTTCCGTGAAACTTAAGGACCGCTCGCTTCTCGTTTCGGGAAGCAATCTGTCCGTCACCAAGCTGGACGTCGAACAAGGCACCCTTTTTGCGACGGGGAAAGTCAGTCAGGTCAAATTCGGCGCAGGCAAGGGGGCCGAAGGATTTTTGAAAAAACTGGTCAAGTGATATGGGAAAAGGCCTTCTTATATCGGTTGCGGCGGGAGCTTTTTCCGCCTGTTTGTTTTTTCTTTCGGACGCGCTGCTCTACGGCGAAAACAATTTCGTCATGCGCTTTTTTGCCGACTTCGTTTGCTTTTTCGCGGGGCTTTGCGCCACGTGGCTTACGATGTGGAAGGCTTTGGAGCTTTCGCCCGCATATTATCACTATTTGATTTTTATCGTCACTTTTTTGGCGTTTAACCGCGTGTTTTGTAAGTTCGGCTATTCGGTCAGGAATCGTATCCGAACGTTACGACGTAAACGTCGTCCAGAGAAATCCAGCTAACAGACTTTGCCTTGTACCAAGTGCTGTCCAGCTGAACCCTTTCGATTTCGTTTTTGAAACTCTGATAAGAATAACTTAATTTCAGCTCCACGCCCGAAAGCTCGTTGTCCATGACGTATTTTAAGAGGCTTCTGAAATCGTTGCGGTTTCCGCATTCCAAGGTAAGGGTTTTGTCATCGGACGGCGTGGTGTTTTTGTAGTAGTTGTAGCTCTTTTCCGCAGCAGGGGTGGAGGTTGTTTCGTCGTGCGTCGAAGCTATGGCAGCGTCGGAAACCATGAAATATTTGTGCGACAGATATTCGGTTTTTACGCCGCCCTCCGTCACGCAGACGTCGCCCCACGTCGTGTCGCAGACGTACCAGCCGAGGCCGCCCTTTTCTTCGGTTTCGGCGAGAACTTTGTTCCATGCGTGGCCGCCGGCAGGACTGCTTGAGGAGCTTTTCGCCGTGCCCGTCGCCCTCACCGATTTAAGCCCCAGCATCGCCGTCATCAGAACGAAAGCTTTGGACTTGCCGTCGCAGACGGCTTTTTTGCCGAGAAACACGCCCTCGAGATAATATCCGTCGTATTGCATGCTTTCGGTAAGCGCGCGACTTGCGCCCGCAAGATTGAAATCGTAGGTTACTTCGTAACAGATATAATCGTAAACGGCAAGCGTTTTTTGAACGTCGGTCATGCCCTCTGCCGCTATGCTTGCCACGGCGTTTCGTGCAAGCGTGTAAACCTGCCACACCGTGGAGGAAGAATTGTCCTTGGTCGGCCTGTAGCCCCAGGACAAAACCTTGTATAAAAGATTTGTGGTTTGGATTTTGCCCGGCCACTCCGGATAGTCGTCGGACGGAACACGCGAAACGCCTTTGCCGTAGGTCGGCTTCACCGCTCCGCTTTGCGCGGCCGTCGCGGCGGTTTCTGTTTTTGAAGGCGAAGCGTCGGACGCGTTCCGATAGCCGAACGTCAGCTCGATTTCGCCCGTCGTCGCGCCGTCCGTAACCCGCGCCGAAACGGTCGGCGAAACGCCCGATTCGGGATAAGCGGCCATCGCAAGATCTATTTTGCCCGTTTTGTCGGACGTCATATATTTTACCGTCGGAGAATAATCGACGTAAAGCTCAAGAGAACCGGATTTGTAAAGCGCCTCGTCTCTGACGTAGGAAAACACGTTGCCCAGTTCTTCCTGCGTGGTAACGAAAGCGTTTTGCAGATATCCGCCGTATGCGGTGAAAAATTCAAAATATTTTTCCTGCACGACGCAATTTTCGCCGAGCTGCACGAGCGTGAACACTTTGGATCGCAAAAGCCCGCATTCCGCCTCGACGTGATACTCCGCCGCCTTTTTGTCGGATACGGTTTTTGAAAGAACGAATTCCCTAAGGTCTTTTCCTTCGGCGGCCTTTTCGCCGTTGACGTACCAGACGTAAACGTCCCGAGGGTTGTGGAAGCCCGTGTCGTTTTGAACCGTGAACGTGACGGAAACGTCGTTTCGTTTAAGCGGTTCGTTGTCGGACGCTCCGCCCGCGGTCAAAGTCAATGCGCGCGCCGTCGGATATTCGGCCACCACTTCTATTGAAATCGTGTTGCTTATTTGGCCGTTTATTCTGACTTCGATCTGATAAGTCCCTTCCGTTTGCTGACGGAAAACAACGTAATCCTTTTCAAACGCGTCAAAGCGGTCCTTTTCCGCGCCGTTAACGACGTAGGTGAGAACGTACGTGCCGTTCGGATCGACGAAATCTTTGTTCCAGGAAACGGAAATTTCCGTCTGCTCTCCTATGCCGAGTTTGGTTTTTGCGGCGGCGACGGTGACGCCCGAGACGGAAGCGTAGGTTACGGTGAAAACCACCTCGTTGCTTTCCACCGATTTTTGCCCCGAAACGTACGCCGCCCGAACCTTATATTCGCCGGCGGCAGTCGGGGTGAACGCCGTCTTGCCTGATTTTTTATCTACGACCTTTTCTTCGCCCGACGGATAAGTTACCCGCCACTCCAAAACGGCGGACTGGTTGCTCCCCTCCGGAAGCATGGTCGCCGAAAATTCAACGCTTTGGCCAAGCTCCAAAGCCTCGGCCGAAACGGTTGCCGTTATGCTTTCGATTTTGTAAAACCAACCGAATTCAACCTCGTCCGAGCGCACGCTTTTGCCGCTCGGAAGCCGCCCTTCGACGGAAACCTTGTAAACCCTGCCGCAGGCCTCTGGGGTGAAGTGCGCCGTGTCGCCCTTGAAATTGAGGACCTCAAGGCCCGTATAATCAACTATTTTCCAGTAAAATTCATACGCCGGATCGAGAGGCAACTTGCCGCCCGAAACGGAAAACGTCAGATGCTCCATGGTTTCGGAGCGAAGCTCTTTGTCGGCCGAAATTTCCAGCTTTTCGGGAGTGAAATAGGCGCAATCGAAGGTTACGCTTGCCTTGGTTATGCCGGAAACGATAAGGTTCACTTTCGCTCGGCCGCTGCCGACCGACGTAACCTTACCGACGGAATCGACGGTTAATACGCTTTTATTCGTGCTTTCAAACCTCACTTCTTTCGTTTCGTCGGAAACGTCGTAGCGAATGACGTAGCTTTCGCCGACGAAAAGCGAAACTTCGGTTCTGGTGGGGGTAACCGTCAGCGTTTCGCCGCCGCCAAGCAAACTGCACGCCGAAAGCGCGACAGCAAGCGCCGATATTACAAGCAGAATTATAACCGATTTTGTGAGTCTGTTTCTCATGTCGCACCTCTATATACGCTTTAATTATATATCAATATTTCAAAGGTTGTCAAGGTTTGCCGAAAATGTAGTTTACTAATTGAAAACGATGTGCTATAATGTAAAAAAAGCTCGGAGGCAAAACGTGTACGATCATCTGCCCGTCATAGACAATCCCTTGGACGAAAGAACGGCCTATCTTATGAGCCCTATTACGCTTGCTTTCGTGGGGGACGCGGTTCAGCAGCTGCTGGTGAAAACCTCGCTCGCCACCTCGTCGGACAAGAAGAACGGCGAACTGCATAAGCTGGCCATTTTGGAGGTGAAAGCGTCGTCGCAGGCGGCCGCCGCGGACGCCGTTTTGCCGCACCTTACGGAAAAGGAAACGGACGTTTTCAAGCGCGCAAGAAATCATCACGCGTCAAGCCCCGCAAAAAACGCCAGCATCGGAGACTACAAAAAAGCCACGGGCTTTGAGGCGGTGCTGGGGTATCTGTACCTCACCGGCAACACCCGAAGGCTTTCGGAAATTATAAAAATCGGATACGAAAAAGAGGAATAAAAATGATCATCGAAGGAAAAAACCCCGTCGCCGAAGCGCTTTCGGCAGGCAAAACCATTGAAAAACTTTACGTCGTGAAAGGCAATTTCGAAGCCACCGTGAACCGCATCGTGCAAATGGCGAAAGCCGCAAAGGTGCCGACGATTTTCACAAGCAAGGATACGTTGGACAAGCTCAGCCCTTCCGGCAAGCATCAGGGCGTCGTGGCATACGCGACGGAATTCGAATACGCGTCCATGGACGACGTTTACGACCTTGCAAAGGAAAAGGGCGAACCGCTGTTCGTGGTGATTCTGGACGGGATAACCGACCCGCACAATTTGGGAAGCATAATCCGTTCGGCCGAATGCGTGGGCGCGCACGGCGTTATCATTCCGCAAAGGCGCGCGGTGGGCGTAAGCGAAACGGTGGTCAAGGTTTCCGCCGGCGCAACCGAACACGTCAACGTGGTGAAGGTAACCAACGTCAACGACACCATACGCGAGCTTAAGGATCGCGGCGTTTACGTTTTCAGCACCGCAATGGACGGCGAACCTATGTACAAAGCCAACCTCACCGGCGACGTGGCAATCGTCATCGGCAGCGAGGGCGACGGCGTCAAACGCCTCACCAAGGAGCTGTCGGACGGAGTTATCTCCATTCCGCAATACGGGAAGCTCAACAGCCTCAACGCAGGCGTTGCGGCAGGCATCGTTATGTTCGAAAAAGCCAGACAGGAAAAATTCGGGAAATAATGCAAAAACTTGAAATCCTCACCGACGAAGAACTTGTGAAACTCCACGCCGACGGCGACGTTGCCGCTTCGGGGGTTTTGCTCTGCCGCTACAAAAACGCCGTGAAAGCAATTTGCAGGCAGTTCTTTTTGGTGGGCGGCGACGAGGAAGATCTTATGCAGGAAGGTATGATTGCCCTCTTCGGCTGTATTTCGGAATACGATCCGAAGTTCGGCGCGTTCGGGCCGTACGCTTCTCGCTGCGTCAAAAACAGGGTTATCGACGCCGTGCGCAAGTCCGGCCGCAACAAAAACAAACCGCTTGCCGATTTTGTGGACGTGCAAAGCATCTCGGACGGCGAACTGCTGTCCTCTTCGGACACGAACCCCGAAACGCTGTATCTGTCCTCTGAGGGCGAAAAACTGATTTTGAAAAGCATCGACGAAAATTTGTCCGACGGCGAAAAAAGCTTGTTCCTGCTGTTTCTGGATGGGTTGAGCTATTCGGAAATCGCGGCAAAAACCGAACTTTCCGTGAAACAAGTGGACAACCGCCTTCAGAAAATCAAAAAGAAGCTGAAAGCCGCCACGGAAACTAAACAATAACTTAAAAAAGGCAACGGAAGCTCCGTTGCCTTTTTAGTTGTGCGTTCGCCCGTCCTTGTCAACCCAGGTTACAACGCCCGAAATGTTGACGTTGGTGGCCGACTCCGCATTTGCAACGCCCGACGGCAACACCAAATTTGCAAGCGCAAACGCAAACGCCGCAATCAGGACAATCATCCCTATAGTTTTCAATTTTGCTTTCATAATTTCTCCCCCTCAAAATTTCTATATTAACCTTTACTGAAATAAATCACTCCGTCTTTTATCTCATATTTGATTACAATGCTCCGCCCTAACGTGAAATCCGTTCCGTCCTGGCGTTTTTCTATACCTATAGTAACTAAAGAAAATCCAATCCTTCCTGATTCTCCTTTTATATATTCTTTCGGTATCTCCAAGTCTAAAGACAACGGATACTCCATGTCACAACGATATCCATCTTCGTCAATGTTTTGTTTTATATAATTTTTATACGCATAAAAATCATCCGTTTCATAAAGCACGGTTTGCTTAACTTGCGCTTTTTCTTCAATGGTTTCTGCTTTCACCATATCATCGTAGTTATAAACCGTTAACTTGGCGGTAAAAATCTGTGGGCGAGATTCATCATAATACTGCACATGTCCGAATTTGATGTTATATTTGTAAGGTTCGTCAACCGAAAACTGTTTGTTCATTTCCACGGCAATTTCCAGTGGCGCATGTAAAGGACCTCCTTGAGGAGTTGTGACAATCAAAACGTTAGATTCCGGTTCTTCATTCTTCTTCCCGTCGCAGCCTGCAAACGCAAGACAGGCCAGGACGATAAGCACTATTATCGCTAGCAATTTCCGTTTCATTTTTTACCTCCTTAAAATTTTATTTGATTATATACCCTAACAAATTGCTTTGTCTTTTTTCTTACATATAATATGGCGAACTGCTTCCGACAAGGTTCATGTTCCTTAACTCCACCTTGACGTTGGAAGCGTTGTGCGTTCGCCCGTCCTTGTCAACCCAGGTTACAACGCCCGAAACGTTGATGTTTGAAGAAGCCTGCACTTCCGCAACGGACGGCGAAGTCGTTTCCGCTGTTTCCGCCTTTGCCGCACTTCCCGCTTCACCTAAGTTTACAACTGCTATGGCAAAAACGAGAACAAAAAGAAATACACAAATTTTACCTATGAATTTTTTCATATTTTCCCCCAAACCTACAAAATTAACCTTTGCTAAAATAAACCTTGCCGTCTTTGACTTTGTAGTTAAGAACTACACCTGATCCCATAAACTGACCATTCGCATAATCTCCATCTTCCGGCAAATAAATATCTACCAAAAGCAGCGCAATTCTGCCGGAAGAACCGCTTACAAACTTTTTGGGAATTTCTACTTCGACAGAAGCATTGAATATATAACCGCATTCTTTCCCGTTTTTATATTCGTAACTCAACCGGTTACTTTTGCTAAAAAGGGACGGGATTTCCAACAACGTTTCCATAGACACCAGACCTTCCACGCTAATACTTACGTTTTTGTCAGGATCATATATTTTCAAATAACCGACCGGACTTTCTTCATCGTTTCTTACCGATGACGTTGTACCATACTCGACTTTGATTTTGTACGGCTCGTCAACGGAAAATTCTTTCTGCATTTCAACAGACATTATCACGCCGGACGAAGGATCTCCTCCTTCATTATCATAGGAATTAATTCTTAACGTGTCCGAATCGTCGCATGCGGCAAACGCCATAACTCCAAACGCCAAGACGATAAGCATGATTGCCGCCAGCAATTTTCGTTTCATTTTTTACCTCCTTAAAATTTCTAGTTCGACGGACTGAAGAAATATATCTCTCCGTCTCTTATCTCATATCTAATCGTAACGCTCGCTTCTATTCGATGGAAAGTGCCGTCCAACGATATGGTGGACAAAAGAAACGATAGACTTCCTTGTTCTCTGCTTACGTGTTCCTTAGGTATTTCGACTTTCAAAGATAACGGATATTTTAAGTCATACTCACATCCGTTTTCGTCAACTTTGTGCTTTATATAATTCTTTTTCGTAACGAAATCGCTCGTTTCATATAGTATGGTCGTCGGGACTTTCGCTTTTTCCGCATAAGTCTTTGCTTCCATCATGTCGGCGCCGTTATAAACCGACAATTTGGCCGCGATAGGAACGGTTGCCTCGCTTACATGTCCAAATTTGACTTTAAGCTTAATCGGAGCATCTAAAGAAATTTGTTTATCGATTTCCACGGCAAGCCTTAAATCCGTCCTTAAACAGCCCCCTGGAACCGTCTCAACCGTTAACACGTCCTCATTATCGTTCTGTTTTTCTTCGCATGCGGCAAACGCCATAACTCCAAACGCCAGGACAATAAGCATGATTGCCGCCAGCAATTTTCGTTTCATTTTTTACCTCCTTAAAGTAAGTTCTATCCTCTATTTACATTATAATGGCGCGGACAAGCGCGGGGCAAGCAATATTTGGAAAAATCTTCCATATTCGGAAAATAAGACAAAGTTTTACAAAAAATAACAAAGAACTGCCGAAATCGGCAGCTCTTTTTGACTTATTTTTTGTTTGCTTTGAGTTCCTTGACCATTTCGGCCATACGCTCGGCGCCCTTTTCGATTTGGTCCATTGCATAAGCGTAGCTGATGCGGATGTGATCATATCCGGACTGACCGAACGCGATGCCGGCAGGTATGCAGACTTTCTTTTCCATCAAAAGCCTTTCGGAGAACTCGTCGCCCGAAATGCCCGTGGATTTTACGCTCGGGAACATATAGAACGCGCCTCTCGGCTCGAAGCACTCGAGCCCCATATCCAACAAGGCCTTGTAGAGGTATTTGCGCTTTCTGTCGTATTCCTCAACCATTTTTCTGACTTCGGCAAAATCGGTGGCAAACGCGTCCTCGAGAAGAGCGTTTGCGGCGTATTGCCCGGCGGTCGGCGCGCACATGATGGCAAACTGGTGCACTTTCATGGTTTGTTTCATCATTTCTTTAGGGGCGCAGACGTAACCGATCCTCCACCCGGTCATGGCGAAGCCTTTGCTGAAACCGTTGAACACGAAGGTCCTTTCCCTCATGCCCGGCAAGCTCGCTATGCTGACGTGGGTGAGGCCGCCGTAGGTAAGCTCGCTGTAAACTTCGTCGGACAGGCACAAAATGTCGTGCTTGATGATGATCGGGGCGATAGCCTCCAGCTCCTCCTTGGTCATAACCGCGCCGGTCGGGTTGTTAGGATAGCACATAAAGAGGGCCTTGGTTTTTTCGGTGATGCCCTTTTCAAGCTCTTCCGGAGTGATAATGAAATTGTCTTCCGCGCGGCAGTTCAAAACCTTCGGAACGCCGCCGGCCATAATGACGCTCGGCGCGTAGGATACGAAGCAAGGTTCCGCAATCAGAATTTCGTCGCCCGGATTGATGATGGTCTGCATTACGTCCATGATCGCTTCCGACACGCCCACGGTTACGATAACTTCGTTTTCCGGATCGTATTCAAGCCCGTAGCGCAGGTTGAGATATTTGCAGATGTTCTTCCTGAGCGGCATCCAGCCGTTGTTGGAAGTGTAGCGCGTTATGCCGTCTTCCATTGACTTTATGGCCGCGTCTATGCCCGCCCTCGGCGTTACAAAGTTCGGCTCGCCTACGCCAAGCGATATGCAATCGGGCATCGAGGCCGCTAAATCAAAATACTTTCTGATGCCGGACGGCTTCATCGCGCACACGGCTTTGCTTAAAAATTTTTCGTAATCCATAATAATCCCCTTTTGGTTGATAATTCTATTTTACGATAACCCCGCCGCCTTGTCAACCTGTTTTTCAAATTCGGCGCGCCCTTATTCTTAAATCCCACAAAAACCGATGACAAACCGCTTGCCGCGTGCTATAATAAAAACGGAGATAAATTATGGATAACAAAAATTCGATCGAACAACTCTATGCCTACGTCAAAGATTGCTACGACAGCGAATTCAGGTGCCGCGTTTTTGAGGACCGCGTCGTTGTCGCCACTTCGATTTTCCTCGAAGGTTACGACGAAAGCGTATGCAACGCCTTCTGCTTTTCGCCCGACGGCCGCGTGATCATAAACGACGGAGGCTCCGTGGCGGACTACCGTGAGATTATGTACGCAGACGACAAATTCAATTCAGACGAAATCAAAAAAATCATGGCGGATTACGACCTCGAATTCGACGGCAAGCACTTCACCGCCGTCTGCGATTTTGACGCCGCCGGCCTGAAAGCCGCCGTCCGCCGCTTTCTTGCTGCCATTGACCTTTTGTCAAAATCCCCAGCATAACGAACAGAATATTTTTATAACGAAAAACGCAAGCACGAAGCTTGTGTTTTTTCGTTTTGACAAAATTTTTCGGCACGAATAAACCCGCGCCGAGAGACGCGGGTTCGTTTGTTTGCTATAGTTTCAGATTAAAAATCGACACCTTCGAAAAATTCTTTTTTGGCTTTTCTGACGTTCTTGCTGAAAACGATGGTAAGAACCAATCTTTCGGCGCCCGCAACGATAAGGGAAACGCCGGCAAAGAGAACCACCGATTCAAAGGTGGAGAACGTTACCACCACGCCGAGGATGCAAGTCAGAACGGACAACAGCAGCAGCCAGAACCAGCCTTTCGCCTTGATTTTGGCAAGATAGATGCTGTCAACGACGGACGACATGCTGTCGGCAATAAGATAAAGGCCGAACAAAACCGTCAAAATGGCTTTTATGGATTCAGGATAAATGAGGCAGAAGATGCCGGAAATTATCATCAGAACCGCGCCTATCAAAAGCCCGTGTCCGAACAATCTGTCGATGCAGGCGTAGTCGACGGCGATTGCAACGCCCATCACCAGAAGCGACCAGCCGAAAACTTTTGTCAGGACGTCCCCGGATTCTGCCGGCAACGCCACGCACACGATACCCAGAGCCAGCGTCAGAATGGCGATTATGATGCTGTCCCATTTGCATTTTTTGAAAAACTTAGTAATACCTTCCATACGTATTAACCTCCGGATTTATTTGCCTTTATGGTGGAACCCCAACGTTAATTTATCCTTAAAATTTCACGTTTTTCGGGCGAAATCAAAAAGATTTTTTCGTTTTTTTGAAAATTACGGGAAACAATTTTTTTGTTTTTGTCGCATTTAAGACACTTTTTCAAAAACCGTCTACGAGTTTAAGAGGGGCCCTTCTCCGTTTTATTTTGTTCGTAAAAAAATTTTTTATGAAAACGCTTGACTTTGAAGTTAACTTTAGTGTTATCATTCGATTAGGAGGTGCAAAATGAGCTATACTATAAAACAAGTGGCCGACCTTACCGGTCTTTCCGAAGCCACCTTGCGATACTACGACAAAGAAGGTCTGTTTCCGTACATGGAACGCAAAAGCTCGGGCTACAGGCTGTTTTCCGAAAAGGAGCTGGAGCAGATTCGCTACATCGAGTGCTTCAAAACCGCGGGTTTCGAAATAAAGGACATAAAGGAATATTTCGACCTTATCGCAGAAGGCGACGGCACTTTGGAAAAACGACTGCAAATCATGAAGGATCATCGGAAAGTTATTGAAAACCGCATGGCCGAGCTGGAAAAATCCATTCGCCTTGTGGACAAAAAAATAGATTATTACACACGCGCCGTCGAAAAAGGCACCGCCGTCGGCATTACGATGGCGTCCGATTGACGGACAAAGGAGCTTGAATGATAAAACAAACCGCAGGACGCGACAAACTGGGCGATTTCGCCCCGAAATTTGCCGAACTCAACGACGACGTTTTGTTCGGAGAAGTGTGGTCCAGGGAGCAGGAGCTGTCTCTCCGCGACAGAAGCCTCATAACGGTTGTGGCGTTGGTGTCGTCGGGAATAACCGATTCTTCCTTAAAATACCACCTTCAAAACGCCAAAAACCACGGCGTAACCAAAACCGAAATGGCAGAAGCGATAACCCATATCGCTTTTTACGTCGGCTGGCCGAAGGCGTGGGCGGCGTTTAACCTTGCAAAGGGGGTTTATGATGAACGATAAATTTGAAAAAGAAAACCTTTTCGGCCTCGGCAAAGAAAACACGGCTTACGCAAAATATTTCGTCGGCAAATCTTTTTTGAATCCGCTGACCGATCCGTCGTGCGGACTTTTTGCGGCGAACGTAACCTTCGAACCTAAATGCCGCAACAACTGGCATATCCACCAAAGCACGAAAGGCGGCGGGCAAATTCTGCTCTGCACCGCGGGTGAGGGCTGGTATCGGGAAGAAGGAAAAGAGCCGGTTTCGCTTACCCCCGGAAGCGTGGTGGTTATCCCTGCCGGAGTGAAGCACTGGCACGGCGCAAAGGCCGACAGCTATTTCAGTCACGTTGCAATCGAAATCCCCGGCGAAGACACTTCCACAAAATGGCTGGAACCCGTCGGCGACGAAGAATACGATAAATTATAAATCATAAAAGGAGATAAGAATATGGCAAAAAAATCTTTGGTAGCATATTTTTCCGCAACAGGCACCACCGAAAACGTGGCAAAACTCGTGGCAAAAGCGGCGAACGCCGATTTGTTTGAAATAAAACCCGCCGTCCCTTACACGGCAAAAGATCTGTACTGGACGGACAAACACTCTCGTTCCACCGTGGAAATGGCCGACAAAAACTCCCGTCCCGAAATGGCGGAAAAACTTTTGAATGCGGCGGATTACGACGTCGTGTTCGTGGGCTTCCCTATCTGGTGGTACGTTGCTCCGACAATCGTGAACACGTTTTTGGAGAGTGCGGACTTTTCCGGCAAAACCATCGTTCCGTTTGCAACGTCGGGCGGCTCTTCGTTTGGCGAAACCGTGAACCTTTTGAAAAAATCGGTTCCTGCGAACGTCAGGTTTTTGCCCGCCAAACTTCTGAACGGCAGACCTACCGAAAAAAGCGTTTCCGAATGGATCGAAACCTTGAACCTTGACTAAAAACAAACAAGCTAAAAAACAAAAAGCATATTTCGGGTTGCTCCCGAAATATGCTTTTTTTGCACGATTTTTTTGCCGACGATTTTTGATTTCGTCAATCAAGATATTTCTTTACGTTTGCTTTTGCCACTCTTTCGATGTTTTCCGCAGGATATTTGCTGTTTGCGCCGCCGTTGGTGTACAGGAAGTACAGACCTTCCGGAGTTACGTACAAGGTTTCTTCATATCCTTCGGGATCGCCGAAAAATCCGAAAGTTTTTTTGCTCACGATTTCAGCGGTGTCGGTGTCGTACTCTTTTTTGCAGATGATTTTTTTCATTTTTGACTCCTTTTAAAATGGTATTTAATTCTCCCCGCCATCTTTCGTCAATTTTCGATAAGCCCCATTTTGGCAAGCCTGCCGATTATGCCCTGCATGCTTCTTCCGTGCGAAGCGGCCATTTGCTCCAAAAGCATTCCGCCCGAAAATTCTTCCCTCAGGCGTTCCTCTTCTTCCTGCTGCCAACGTTTGCCGCCGGACGGATCGTTTTCGACCAGAAGCCCCATTTTGGAAAGACGGGATATTATCCCCGCCCAGCTGCGTTTGTGGGCGTCGGCCATCTGTTCCACGGTGAAACCTTGCTTTGCTTCTTCCTGAAGCTGCATTTCCTCAAGGGCCGTCCATTTGCGGCGTTCGTTCGTCGATGCGTCGGAATCCGACAGCGCCTTTTCTCGCTTTTCGGCGTCCTCGAGCATTTTTGCCGCAACCGACAACGCTTTTTGCACTCTTTCGTCCGAAAGCGCGCCTCCGTTTTCCTTTTTGCCGGTGAACGGGTTGACGCCTTTCGACAGACTTTCGACCACTTTCTTCACTTCTACGGCTGTTTGCAGGTTGTTCATAGCCTTCTCCAAATTCGGAATTGTCTTTATTATAACCCGATTTTTCCGATTTTGCAACCTATTTTGAAAAAGTCGTTTTCCCGCGGATTTTTCTTTTTTGAGATTTTGTCGAAATTTGTCGATTTTGAAAATTTTCGGCGGGTATTCCATTGACTGAAATAGGCGAAAGTTGTATATTATTAAAAAAGGTTTTTGTAGAGGAAACATGAAGAAATTGTTTGCTGTTTTGGTGGCCGCTTTCGTTGTTACATGTTTTTTCGGATGCAACAAAATTCCGACCACCGACATCTCTTACGACGTTTCGGGACAAATATTTTCCTCCGACGGCGTGCTGGCGGGAGTAAAAGTTTTCGTAAACGGCGAAGAAGCTTGTCTGACCGCCGACGACGGTTCGTTTTCGTTATCTGACGTTAAGCACGGCAGCTCGCTGTCGTTTGAAAAAGAGGGCTACGTTTTCCCAACGTCCGTTGTTACGTCCGCGGGACGCAGCCTTGCCGTTTTCGGCATAAAGCTGTTCGTTCCGAAAGTGACGGTTCTTGGCGCCAAAGGCGGAACGACAACCTTGGAAGAAGGAACCGTGCCTAATTCCTATCGCCTTACCGCAACGCCTGCGGAGGATTACGTTTTCACAAAATGGCTTTTAGACGGCGAATTTTTCTCGTCAGACCCGAGTTTTGAAATTACACTTACCGCTGACGCCGAATTTACGGCGTGTTTCGAAAAGGTCGTTTTCGACGTTTCGATAGAAACCGAATACCCGAGCGCCGTATCCGGCGCGGGCAAATACCGAAAGGGCGAAACGGCACGCCTCACCTCCGCGGACACCGCGGAAGCGGAATTTGCCGGTTGGTTTAAGGGCGACGAACTTCTGTCCTTAGAGCATGAGCTTTTGCTGGAAATCACCTCGGACTTAACCTTAGACGCAAGGTTCTTAAAGCGCCTGACGTTCGAGAGCTTTTCGATTTCGGGAACCGTGCTTACGTGGTCGGCGCCTACGGCGGAAAGAATAGACGTTTTCATAAACGACAATTTTGCTCTTTCGACGACGGAAAATTCCGTGGACCTGTCGGACGTTTTGGAAACGTCGGGCACCTACGTCATAAAAGCGGTGGCGTATGCCGACGGTTACGGCCGCGCAGAAAAAGAAATTTCGTTCGTCTTCAAGCTTCCGGTGTCCGCGCCGTATAACTTAGGCGCCGATTTTGAGGGCGGAGTGTTTCTGTCGTTTCAAAGGATAAATTCGGCGACCGACTACAAAATTTTTGTGGACGGACGAATGATTCTTCTTTCCGAGCACGCTGAGCTTGCCGACTTTTCGGATGATTGCGTAAGATTTAGGATAGACGACTTTCTGACAGTCGGGAAAAGGACGGAAATTTACGTCGTCGCGGCAGGCGGCGAAAATAGAGCCGACAGCAAACCGTCCGATTCCATTTTCGTCGTTCTGGCGGGCGAACTGAATCCGCCGCAGGTAAACCTGAACGGAACCGTCGTAAGCTGGACGAAGCTTGAAGAGCATAGCTATTTTCTGACCGTAAACGGCGTCGCTATCCCGCTTGACGGCGAAAGCACCGTTGACCTTGCGCCGTACCTTGCCGAAAGCGGCAGATACGAAGTGGTTCTGACCGTGTCCGCCGAAAACTACAAGTCCGCCGCCACGACGGTGTATATTACGAAATGACTATAAAATATCTATAATAAAACCATATAAAAAACCCGAGCTTGAACTCGGGTTTCGTTTTTGATTTCTCAGTAGAAGGTTGCAACCTGCTCTTCCGGAGCTTCGGCCGCCTCCAACGCCTTTATTTCCATAACCGGACCTTTGCCGCCGTAGGCTTTGTGATAGGCAAATCCGATGACGCCGGTGACCGTTACCCAGTCCTTGTCCTTAAACTCGACGGGAGTTTTGCTTTTGGAAATCATCCCGTAAAACTGAATGTCGGCCTGACAGCATTGCATTATATATCTGCCGATCGCCACTTCCGTTTGCGGAAGCTTCCTGTCGTGCGCCACCATACCTTTGAATTTAACCGTTTTGCCGACGTATTTTTTCACGTCGTCCGAAAGGTCGGCGTACCATATCGCAAAATCGCGGTCGGAAATTTCAACTATCGGCGCGTTGACGTCGAACGGCAACGGATCGATGATGTCGTCCATTTTCACGCGGCCTTCCTTGTCTTCATAAACGATTTCGCACTGGCGGGATATTGCCCTCACCACTTTGTGGAAAGGCATAACGTCCCCGCCGACTTGGAATCGGTTGAAAACCACCATGTCCGACACCTGAATTTTTTCATACACCAGCTGGCGCATGTTCTGATTGTAGTTCAAAAAGGTTTCCGCGTCGAAAAGCGTCATTATCTGCGCCACGGCCCACTCCTCCGGAATGGAACCGAAAAGCGCGTCTATACCCCAAACGCCGTTATATTCCACGATGACCTTGCCGAAATTATATTTTTTCTGCAAATCGCCCAGAAATTCCGGAGTGAGAGTTTCCTCGTCCTCAACAGGAACGATCACGACGTCCTTTGACGCAAATCTTTCTTTGTTGTACTCCGCTTCGCCCTCCTCGCAAACGAGAAGCAACGTCTTTTCGCCATCGAAAAACCGCTTATCCTCCAAGGTGTCCTGAATGAAAGTGGTTTTGCCGCCTTCCAAAAACCCCAGAAAAACGTAGGTCGGGACTTCCGTATAAGTTTCTTTCATAGTCTAAACTCCGAAAAGCTCCTTAAGCGCGTGCTCGTCAAGGTTTTGTCCGATGACGCACAACCTGCCCGTTACGTCGCTGCCGCCGCGTCTTACGTCAGGCTCGGACGGAACGTAGTCGAAATGAATCCATTTTCCGTCCACAGAATCCACGATGCCCTTTGCGCGCAAAATAAATCCGTATTTCCCGCTCTCCAGGCTTTCAAGCGCGGTTTCGATTTCCTTTTCCGTAAACTTCTTGCCGGTTTCGACGCCCCAACTGGAGAACACTTCGTCTGCATGGTGATGATGATGGTGATGTTCATGCTCGTCTTCATCGTCATCGTCGTCGTGATGATGTCCGCAGCAGCATTCGTGTTCATCGTCGTCATCATGGTGATGGTGGTGATGATGATGTTCGTGCTCGTCTTCATCCTCGTCATCGTCGTCGTGATGCCCGCAGCAGCACTCGTGTTCATCGTCGTCGTTATGATGATGATGGTGATGATGCTCGTGCTCGTCTTCGTCGTCATCGTCATCGTGATGATGCCCGCAGCAGCACTCGTGTTCATCGTCGTCATCATGGTGATGGTGGTGATGACGTTCGTGCTCGTGTTTCGCTTCTTCTTCAAGCTCCTCGAGTTCGCCGGACAGCGTTTTGCTGTGCTCCATTGCGCCCACGATCTGCTCGCCCGTCAGCTCGTCCCACGGAGTGGTTACGACGGTCGAAACAGGGTTGACTTCTTTTATAAGTTTAACGGCTTCGTCCAGCTTTTCGGCCGTGCATTTGTCGGAATGGCTGAGCACTATGCACTTTGCGTTTTTGATCTGATCGTCAAAAAATTCACCGAAGTTTTTCATGTACATTTTGCATTTTGCCGCGTCCACGACTGTAGTTGCGGTGTTGATGTACGCGTCTTCGATTTCGGCGGAAAGCGCGGCGCTTATTACGTCGCTGAGCTTGCCTACGCCGGACGGTTCGATGACGATTCTGTCCGGATTAAACTTTTCGGCCACTTCGTGCAAAGCCTTTTTGAAGTCTCCGACCAGACTGCAGCAGATGCAACCGCTGTTGAGTTCGTTGATTTGGATGCCGCTTTCCTTCAAAAAGCCGCCGTCCACGCCTATTTCGCCGAATTCGTTTTCAACGAGAACCACTTTTTCGCCGTGATACGCTTCTTTTATGAGTTTTTTTATGAGCGTGGTTTTGCCAGCGCCCAAAAATCCCGAAAAAATATCGATTTTCATTTTATCGCCTCTTTGTATATTATTTACGATTGATATTATAGCACATCAAACCTCAAAACAAAAGCGTTTTTCAAAAATTTTGCCGCGTTTTGTCGGTTTCTTTTTATAGTGCCGAATTTGACGGTTTATCTTGCCGTTTCGGCAAATTAACCATCGGTTTTTGCAAATTTAGCATATAGCTTGTCCAAATCTTCAAGCTTAACGGTTTTGGAAGCTATGTAGGTTTTGCCGCTTTCGGCGTCGAACTTCCCGTAGGACGAAACCACTATTCTGCCGTCGGACAGCACGACCACGCCACAATATCCCGTGTCGGAGCCGGCTTTTTCGGCAGGTTCGGTCTGGCCGGAAAGATATACGTGCGCCAGTTTTACGCGGTAGTCTCCGAGGGAGTTTTGGTCGCCCTCATACCACTTTTTCAAATCCTCGTATTTGCCTACCCACATCACGAGGCCTTCCGAATGCCACGTAAATCTGCCGTCGCGCTCGACGCTTCTGAACGTCATTACCATGCGGCCGTCGGGCGTATATTCCGCCTTGTGGCGTTCGCCGTTTACTGCGGCGGGCGCTTCCTTAAGCTCCGTCCATGTTTCCCCTTCGTCGGTGGAATACGCCATAAGCGAATTCATGCGCTTGGTGTTGGAGCGGCCGATTATCATAAGCTCGTCGCCCTGCCCGTTTGAGGAACGCACGCACTCCACTTCGCAGAGCTTGGCCATTTTTGCAAGGAAGGTCTGATCGGTCTTTTTGCCGCTTGCGGTTACGGAATTTTTCAGATATTCCTCCGGCTGCGACCAGTTCGGGTTGCCGCTTTCGTCAAAGGTCAGAATTGTTTTGTAAAGACGGAACTTGTTGTCGTGGAAAAGCCCCATCCATTTGTCGGCCCACTCGCCGTTTTCCTTAAGTCTGGCGAGCGCGCTCATCGCCACGATAGGATTAGTCGGAAAATCGCTGTCCTTGCCGTAGAATTTTTGAAATTCCGTCCAGGTTTCGCAATTATCCGTCGAAACAGACACGTTGAATCCGTCGCCCGAGCGGTAGCCCGGCCATTTAGGATTTGCGGATATCAAAATCCATTTCTTTTCGCCGCTGACGAACTGAAGTTCGTACACGGTTGGCGTTTCCTCGCTCTTTTCCCAGCTTTTCGGAAGCGACGTCAGTCTGGACGAATAGGTCTTTCCGCCGTCGGAGGAAGTTTTGACCTGAAGCGGACCTTTGCCGTGGCCGCCGACGTAAACGGTGTAAACGATTTCGTTTTCCGTCCCTGGGTTAAGCAGAACGCTGTCCGGATGAGCCATATACTCTTCGCCGCCGTCGCCGAAGTCGATGACGTTCAAATCGTAGAGATACTCAAGGTCTGCAGGCGTGCCGGCGGGCATAACCGACAAGTCGATGGTTTCGGGCTTGCCGCCTTTAGGCGTAGTGCTGTAGCGCAAAAAGAAAGCGTAAAAAAGCGAAAGTCCCGCTACCAGAAGAACCGACAGCGTCACCGACAATGCCGCGACGAATTTTTTGTTTTTGAACAGTTTTTTCATAATGACAATAAACGACGTTTAAGTTTCGGTTTATGCGTCTAAACCGTAGAGTTTGGAATATTTGCCGACGAGATAATCTATATAGTAGTTAGGGTTGAATTCCTCACCCGTGGCATAAACGAGTATGTCTTTCGGGTCCTTCGACGCGCCGAAGCGGTGGATTTTTTCTGCAAGCCACTTCTCGATGCCCGAAAAACTGCCCGTCCTTATTTCGGCGTCGACGTCCAGATCCTTTTGCATTGCGTGATATATTTGCGACGCATACGCGCTGCCTAGAGCATAGGTCGGGAAATAACCGAAATCGCCGCACGCCCAATGCACGTCCTGCAAGCAACCTTCTTTGTCCGACGGAACGTCTATGCCGAGGTATTCCTTGTAGAGCCTGTTCCACTCGGAAGGTATGTCTTTTGCCTCGATTTGGCCGCTCAAAAGTCCTTTTTCGATTTCGTAACGCACCATAATATGCAAGCTGTAAGTCAGCTCGTCGGCCTCGGTGCGAACCAAGGAGCACTCCGCTCTGTTCGAAAGCAGATACAAATCGTTTGCCGTTACGCCGTCAAGGTTTTCGGGGAAGATTTCCTTAAGTTTTTCAAAGTGCGTTTCCCAAAAGCTTTTGCTGCGGCCGATAATATTCTCCAAAAATCTGGACTGGCTTTCGTGCATGGCCATGCTCGCGCCACCGCCGCTCATGGTTTTGTCAACCTCGTCCGATACCTGCATTTCGTACATGCCGTGCCCCATTTCGTGAATGGCGCTGTAAACGGACGACAAAAAGTTGTCGGTGTAAAAATGGTTGGTGATTCTGACGTCGGTTTTTCCGTAACCGGAAGTGAACGGGTGCTCGCTTTCCTTCACCACGGTGTGATCCGGAGTGAAGCCGACGACGCTTCTTAAATATTCCTGAAACCGTTTTTGGCCTTCTTCGGAATAATATTTTTTGTTAAAAGAATCGTCGAACGGAAGCTTTTTGCCGTTTATTTTTTTGATAAGCGGAACGAGTTTTTCTTTTAAAAGAGCAAAAAATTCGTCGTATTGCTTTCGGCTCGTTCCCTTCTCGAATTCGTCAAGCAGAACGTCGTAGCCGGAAAGCTCGTCGGTCTGTTGCCAGAGAACGTATTTGCGCTTAAACTCCACCACCTTTTCGTAGTACGGAAGCGCAAGCGAAAAATCGCTTTTGTTTTTTGCTTCGACGTAGACGTTGTAGAAGCGGTTAAGAAGCGCGCCGTATTCGACGTATTCGTCCATCGGCACCTTTTTAAGCTTTTGCTTGGAAAGCACTGCGGCTTCTATTTCGTGCTTAAGAACGTCCGACAACTCGTCACGATGAGCGTACAAGTCGTCAACCGCGGCAGAATATTCGTCCGAGGTCTGAAGCGTGTAGCTCATTTCGGAAAGTGCGGAAAGCTCCGCTTCGTGATCGGCTTTAGGCGGCATTTCGGTGTTGATGTCCCACCCCGACAAAAAGCCGCAATACGCAAGCGCTTTCAGCTTGCGATTGGTTTCGTTGTAAATTTCAAGAGATTTTTGCATTTTTTACCTCGTTTGTTTTTATAAAACAAGTGTAACACAAAAAGCCGAAACTTGCAACACAAAAAGAACCGCTATATAGCGGCTCTTTTCGGTAAATATTTTACGGGAGGGGTTATATGGTGTCATGCGGTCAATGCAAAACAGCGATAAAGCAAAACGTCGCCGCGCGTTTTGCCGCGCGAAAGGCGATCCAAAATATATTCGCAAGTCTTCCGACTTGACAAAATGACGGCCACGGCGCTTTTGAAAAATTCAGCCGAATAGTCGTCGTCGGTTTCTGCATAATAGCTGTTTTTAAGGTGCTCTAAAACAATTTCTTTTTCGTGTTGGCTCATTTTTGTCTCCGTGCCGGTCTTTTGTGGCAAGTTTTCAATCTTGTCTGTCGATTGTTTCGACAACATTTTCCCCGCAATCGATTTGAACAATTATATTTTAGCGCGTGCGGCGCTTTCTGCGCGGGCACGTTTTGTCGAATTTTGTCTTATTTTGGTTTTTTTGTAAACTTTATTCCGCCCGAGACATAAAATGAAAAAAATTTTATCTACAGACCGACGATAAACGCCTACTAAATAGACGGTTGTACATTTTTGTAGACACGATATCGTGCAAAAACGCTTGCCATATTAAAAAATAGAGGGTAAAATAAATGTTAATAAAACAGCTTAGGAGAAAATAATATGAAATCCAAAAAAATCAAAGATCCGGGAGTGCTGATCTACGACGCCGTTTGCGCAGCGATATGTCTGGTGTGCGTCATACTTAGCGTCGTCGGCCTTTGCACCGAAACCGGAGAAACCGAACTTTCAAGACACAAATACAATCTCGGTGAATCGCTGGGGGCCGTCGCGCTTATAGTCGCAGCCGCGCTTATCCGCAGAAAACTTTTCAACTTCCCGAGAATCGTAGAAATCGTCGTAGTGTTCCTGATTCTTGCGGGCATGGTCCTTGGCGACTGCTGGGACCTCTACGGAATCATCACCTTCTGGGACAGCATCCTTCACGCTTTGTTCTGCTTCCTCGTCGGCTACTTTGCAATTTACGTTTTCAACCTTATGAACAGAGATCAGATCAAAAAAGGACTTAACGTCAGCATCGCGCCGCTCGCAATTTTTGCCGTCGGCACGGCGGTTACCGTGGGCGCAATCTGGGAGCTTGGCGAATACGCTTACGACGACATCAACTTCAAAAACGGCAAAATCGTCAACACGCAGCAATTCTACAAGACCACAACCGGAACCTATCCGACCGAAGACGATATTCCTTACGAAGGACACCTTGCGCTTCGCGACACCATGAAAGACATTTTCGTGGACCTCGTGGGAGGACTGCTGATCGTTCCGTACCTCATTCTTGCGGAAAAACATCCGCTGAAAAAAAAGGAGGAAAACGGTCCTGCCGAGGAGGGGCAAACGCCTGCTGCGGCCTGACGAAACGAAATTAAGAAAAGAATAAAACAAAACTGCGAAAGACAATCTTTCGCAGTTTTTTGTTTCGATTTTTGTGTGGTTTCAGATTTTTCCGTGCTTAAAGGCACCGATAAGCTCCCTTGTCAGACTGAAATCGTCGTCATCGACGGGGATTTCGTCCCTCTTGAACCATTTTGCAAACTGAAGCTCGCCGTCCAAAAGCCGCACTTCGCCGTCTTCGGCGTCGGCAACGTAGCCGAGCATAAGGTTTCCGACCTGTCCCCACGGCTGACTTTTGTAGTAGCGAAGATTTTTGATTTTTAGTCCCGTTTCTTCCATAACCTCACGGCGCACCGTTTCCTCGGCCGATTCGCCTATTTCCACGAACCCCGCGACAAGAGCAAGCGAGGTGGTGTCCTTTGCCGAAGCGTACTTTGTGAGAAGAATTTCGTCGCCGCGCCTTATCGCGACGACTATTGCCGGCATAATTTTCGGGAACACGACGTTGCCGCAGGAGCACTTCAGCATACGCTCCTTGTCGTCATGTGTCATCGGCCTTTTGCAGCGCCCGCAGAAACGATTGTTTTTGTACCACAGATAAAGATGATTTGCCGTGAGTGCGGCGAACACTTTGTCTTTAGGGCCCATTCCCCTGAGCTTTCTGACCGAAACGTATTCGCCGGAGAAACTTTCGGGCGCAAGCGGCGAAAGATAAAACCCGACGTTTGAAACCGAGAACAGATATTGCACTTGCCCCAAAGTTTCGTCGTAATGCGGAAAATCTACGCCGTTCTCGCCGATTTTCAGCAGAATTTCGCCCTTGTCGTTGAACACGCAAACGACGGAATCCTCGGTTGGAGGCACGTTTTTGTAGGCGTTATCCAGTTTTTCGGGAAAAATATCGTTTATCATGCGCCTATCGAATACAACGCCATTCCCATTGCCGCAGATATCAGTATGAGAAGAATCGGCGAGATTTTTTTCTTTTTGAAGTGCTTATACACGCAGTGAATCACAACCGTTACGGCAAATATCACAAGCGCGCGCCAATCAAAGCTGAATTCGGATTTGACGGTTTTGAGATTGAACACCACGCTCAAAAACAGCGTGATTGCAGTAGCAACGATAAGGCCGATAACCGCAGGTCTGACGCCGCCGAGCGCCGCCTGAACGCTTCGATATTTCAAAAGGTTTCTGACGATTGTTGCAATAAGCAGTATTATGCAGAACGCCGGCGTTACGACGCCTATCGTGGCGAGCACCGCTCCCCAGAATCCACCCTGCGACGAACCGATGAAGGTTGCCATATTGATGGCTATAGGCCCGGGAGTCGATTCGGAAACGGCGATGAAGTTGATGACTTCTTCTTCGGTGAGCCAGTTGTTTTTGACGCACTCTTCGGTGATGAGCGGAATCATTCCGTAGCCGCCGCCAAACGACACGGCGCCGATTTTCAAAAACGTAAGAAACAGCAAAAGCAGGACGTTCATCGTTCTTCATCCTCCTTTTCATCTTCTACTTGCAGCTTTTCACGAGCGCAAGGCGGCTCCTCTTCGATAAGCATCGGTTTTTTGCGTTTTTTGAAGTCGAAAATAAGATATACCACAAGCCCCACGACCGCACCGATAAGAATATAAAATATCGACGAGAAGTCAACCGCAAACAGCGTGAACGCCACAAAGCACCCGACGGTGAGCGTGAACAGAATTATCTCCATAACGCCTTTTTTCATTTCCTTGAGCATTTTGAGGCCGGCCTGAAGTATCAAAAACGTTACGCACGCCTGTATGCCCCTGAACGCGTACCCCACGAGCTTGAGCGCCAGGAACTTGTCGAAGAACAGCGATATGGCAAAAATTATGATAAACGACGGCAGACACACGGCCAAAGTTGCGAAAAACGAGCCTAAAAACCCTGCCTGCGAATAACCGATATAAGTCGCCATATTGATGGCTATAGGCCCCGGAGTCGATTCGGCGATTGCCAGCATATCCAGAAATTCGTCGTTTTTTATCCATTGTTTTTTGCCGATAAATTCCCTTTCCAAAAGGGCGATCATGGCGTAGCCGCCGCCGAAAGTAAACAGCCCTATTTTGAAAAAGGTGGCAAAAATCGTCCACAAAAGTTTCGATTTTTTCATGTTTGCTCCTTATTTTATGATTTTGAAATTGCCCACGGTTGCGCTGACGGTTGAAATGTAGGCAAACGTTTCGGGATATTTCGCGAGAATTTGTTGAAACTCGTATATCTGATGCTTGTTGACCACGCAGATCAGAAGATCCTTTTCGGTGTGCTTATACATTCCCACCGCGCGGGTAACGGTGGCGCTGTGCTTAAGTTCGGAGATAATTTCGCGGCTGATTTCTTCGGCGTGATCGGTGATGATTTCGAACTTGACCGCCGTTTTGCTGCCCTTCAAGATGTTGTCGCCGAGGCGCGAGGACGTGAAGCAATAAATTATGCACAAAATGACGGGTTTGAAATTGTAAACCACTTCGCCGGTGGAAGGATCCTCTTCGCCGTAAACGAAATAGCTTGCGACGGCAACCAGAACGTTTATGGCAAACGACACCCAAACGAAGTTGAACGCCGGAAACTTTTTGCTGATTACCTTGGCTATGATGTCAGTGCCGCCGGAGGAGGCGTTCACCCTGAAAATCTGGCCGTAAACGAAGCCGCCGATTATGCCTGCCGCAAGAACCGGAAGCACAGTGTCGGTGCCGTTGGCCGCGTAGGCAAAGTTGGAGAGATCGGCCTTTTCAAGAAGTATATAGCTTACCGAATAAACCACCGTGAACGCAAAAGACTTGAGAGCAAAATCTCTGTCGACGTAGAAAAACGCGACGATAGAAAGCGGCACGTTGACGATAAGCGAAAAATAGCCCACCGAAAACCCCAGCTTATACTCTATCATCGTTGCCACACCGTTTATGCCTGCCGGCGCAAATCGGTTGTTTATGATAAACAAAACGTACGCTAAAGCCAGCAATACGGCCATTGCCGCAATTTTCAGATAGTCGAAAACGAGTTTTGCGCGTTGTTTTTTCTTAAGTTCGGATTCAGTCATTTTCAGTCTCCGTAAAAATAATCGGCGTTGTCGTCCAGACGATAATGTCTGACGTAGTCGACGACGAAATCGGCGCTCGTCGTCCAGTCGTTGTCGTCTGTGTCGGGGCTTTTGAACAACGGGTTGCCCCAGGCGTTACCCGGCGTCGGCACTCCGTCCACGACGTTGCCGCCTATCTCGACCGACAAAATAAGATATTCGGCCACTTTCGAAACGTTGTCGTTCATCGAAGTTTTCCACACTTCCTGTCCGTCAACGTAAAATATGTAGACGTCCTCAGTCCAGAACACGCCGTAGGTGTGAAATTCGTCGTAAACGTTGCCGTAGGACGTAACCAACCACTTGAGGTTTATGGCCGAAGCGTGATTGTCGCCGTAGCCGCCGACGTGGATTGCCTGCTGCACCAGATCGTAAGGATAGGCAGGCGATTCGAAAACGTCGATTTCCGCACCCGCAACGGCCGAATCGGGATTTTCCGTTTCCATAAGTCCTCCGCCCGGCATAAGCCAGAACGCCGACCAGATTCCGTAAGCCTTAGGAAGCTTGCAGCGCGCCTCGTAGTAGCCGTATTTGCTTTCGTATTTTTCGTCGGTTTGCACGGCGCCCGTGTAAAAGTTGCCGTCTGCGCCCCTATACGTTTTTATGGTCAGTTTTCCGTCCGATACGCTGACTGCGTCGCCTGTCCAGTAGCCGCCGCGCCGAGGAAGCGGTTCGCCGTTTTCGCCCTTTTGCACCGTCCACTTACCTTCGTCCAAAGCGTCGCCGTCAAACTCGTCCGCCCAGACAAGCTCGGCGTGCTGAAGATAGTTGTGAAGCGAAAATTTCTGCGGCCCGGTTGCCGGCTTGGAAACGATTTTGTAGGTCACGAAAACGCCTGCCGTCAGCCCGATAAGCACCGAGCACACGATGATTGCCGTCAAACCCCATCTGATTTTTCTTCTCGCTTTTTTGGTAAGCGTAACCACTTGTCCGTTGTCGTTATTCGTCATTTTCGGTTTTCTCCAAAAGCACCATAATTTCGACGTGCGTCGTTGCTCTGAACATATTGTACGGCGTGGACGAAACGGCCTTGTAGCCCGCCGCAACGAATTTTTCGACGTCCTTCACCAGCGTGTCGGGATTGCACGAAAGATACAAAACGGCCTTCGGCTCGAAGCGCAATATCTCCTCCGTCGCGCCCGAAAGACCGCGCCTCGGCGGATCCACGAAGAACACGCCTCCCTTTTCCACGGCAACGTTTTTCAGCGCTTCTTCGGTGTCGCCCTCGATGACTTCCACGTTACTTATGCCGTTTTCCGAAAGCAATTCCTTTTGCGCCCGGACGGCTTTTTTGACGATTTCCACGCTGACCACTTTTTTTGCCACGCGCGAAAATAGCGCCGAGGTTATGCCTATGCCGCTGTACATATCGTAAACGACGGACGGGTTCTTCTCCTTGACGATTTCCAGAGCGTCCTCGTAAATTTTGCCGCAAACGGCAGCGTTCGTTTGGAAAAAGCTGTCCGGCCCGAGGCGGAACTTTACGCCCAGCATTTCGCTTTCGATAAACTTCTCGCCGTAGAGATGTTTAACGTCGCCGACAACCGCTTCGTTGGTTTTTTCGGCGTTGACGTTTTCAAACAGGCCGATCTTCGGAAACCTCTTTTTTAGTTTTTTATACAAATCTTCCGTGCTCGGCAGGCTTTTCGTCCCCACGACCGTCAGCAGAAGCTGCCCGTCCAGATACCTTGCCACGGCAAAGCGCAACGTACCCGTGCCGAAACGCGGAACGTATATACTGACGTCGTTGTCTTCGATCCAGAACCGAAGCGCTTTCACCAGATCCGAAAAAGCCGCCTCGTGCATCAGACACTCCGACACGTCTGTAACCTTTTTTGTTTTGTCGTCGATGAAACCGACGTTCAATTTGCCGTTCGTTTTTTCAAACGCCAAGGTTATCTTGTTTCTGAAGCCCTTTTCTGCGGCCGCGTCCCGAACCTCCGTCCCGAACGGAAACAGCCTTCTTCTGACGTAGTCGGTTTTGAAAGCAAGCTCGTCTTTAAGGCCGACGGTCATAAAATCGCACCCGCCGCAACTGTCGTAGTATCTGCATTTAGGCCGAACTCTTTTCTCCGACGGCTTCACCACGGCAAGCAAACCGCAATAGGTAATGTTGTTAAAGCTCTCCACCGCGGCGGCCTTAACCACGTCGCCCGGGATAGCCCCGTCGATAACGTACCTTCTGCCGTTTTTGTAGCATACGCCCGCTAAATTATTGTCGAACTTTTCCACCTCAAGCGTCAGAACTTTGAGTTTAGGCGGCATGATACGCGGATTAAAATCGGGTTTCTGAAATTCCATAAGTTTATCTCTTGTATTTTTCCTTTATTTTGTCTGCGACCTTAAGCCCGTCGAGCGCGCTGCTCATAATGCCGCCCGCATAACCGACTTCGCCTGTCGGATAAAGATTGCGGTGACTTACGGACGCCAGATTTTCGCCCCTGCAGATTCTTACCGGAGAGCTGGTTCTGGTTTCCGCGGCGGTCAGAACGGCGTCTGCCGCGTCGAACCCTTTGAGCCTCCGTCCCATATCTTTTATGCCGATTTTCAGCGCGTCCTCAAGCGCTTTCGGCAAAACGTTATCCAGCCTGCACAGCCTCGTTCCCGCAGGGTACGTCGGCAAAACTCTGCCAAAGCCCGTCGGAGCCGTGCCGTCAAAAAAGGCCTTGAGCGTCGTGCACGGAGCGCAATATCCGCCGCCGCCCGCAGCATACGCCTTTCTTTCTATTTCACGCTGAAACTTTATGCCGTCCAAAACGCCGGGACCGTATTCGGATTTTTTCACCTGCGCAACCACCGCGCTGTTGGAATTTACGCCGTCGCGCCCGAAATTCGACATTCCGTTGGTCACCACCGCACCTTCTTCGCTTGTTGCCGCAACGCGTAGCCGCCCGGGCACATACAAAAGGTGAAAACGCCTCTCTCCGCCGCCTGCGAGGTAAGCTTATAGTCCGCCGCGCCAAGCGCCTTGTGCACCGCAAAAGCGCCGTATTGACTTTTGTCGATATCCTCGCGAAGATGCTCTATCCTAAAGCCCACGGCCATGTCTTTTTGTTCCATAAAAACGCCCGAAGAAAACAGCGTTTCGAAGGTGTCGCGGCTGCTGTGCCCGATGGCAAGCACCACGTCCGAAACCTCAACGGTTTCCGTATCTCCGCCCGCCTTTTTGAGCTTTACGGAAACGATTTGGCCGTTTTTGGCCGTTATGCCCTCAAGTTTGGTGCCGAAAAGAACTCGGCCTCCAAGGCGTTCCACTTCCGTTCTCAGGTTTTTCACAACCTCCGGCAAGCGGTCGCTCCCGACGTGCGGTTTGGCCTCGACAAGGATTTCCTCCGGCGCGCCGAAGGCCACAAGATCTTCAAGAATTTCGCCCTTTCTTTCGCCGCCGACGCCGGTGTTCAGCTTTCCGTCCGAGAACGTTCCCGCTCCGCCTTCGCCGAACTGAACGTTGGTTTCGGTGTCCAAAATTTTTTCGATATAAAAGCTTTGAATTTTTTTCTTTCTGTCGTCAACGGACAAGCCTCTTTCCACGACGATCGGCTTAAACCCCGCGCGAGCCAGCTCCAGCGAAGCAAACATGCCCGCAGGCCCGAATCCCACGACCAGAATCGGTTTTTCGGGATAGCAAAAATCCTCTTGCGGTTTGCTCTTTTTCTTCGGCGCATCAAAGTCCATTTCCACCGAACAGGAAAAGTGCACGTCCCTTTTGTCCCTTGCGTCAACCGAACGCTTGAGCACCCGAAAATATTTTATGCTTTCCGGCTTCACCCTCGCTTTTTTGCAGGCGCGCATCTTAAGCTGCTCCGTGCTTTCGTCGAGACCTTGCCGAACTTCGGATAGTTTCAGCATTTTTTGTTTCTGTCGTAAAGGATTTTCAAACCCTTAAGCGCAAGCGCGCGATCGGTTACGTCGATGATTTTTCCGTCCACCGACGAAACTATTTCGGACAGGCCGCCCGTCGCCACGACTTTGGCGTTTTCCATGCCCTCTTCCTGCTTCATTTTTTTGACGATATATTCCGTCAGCCCCGCAAAACCGTAGGAAATGCCCGCCTGCATATTTTCGACGGTGGTTTTTCCGATGACGTTTTTGGCCTTGACAAGCTCGATCCTCGGCAATTTTGCCGCGGCGTTCACCAGCGAATCGGTGGCGGTTTTTATGCCGGGCGCGATTGCGCCGCCCAGATATTCGCCGCGATCGTTTATGGCGTTGAAGGTTGTAGCCGTGCCGAAATCGACCACGATAACCGGCCCGCCGTAAAGATAATAGGCGGCAACAGAATCGACAAGCCTGTCGCTTCCGAGCTGTTCGGGATGACGATATTTCACAGTAAGCCCCGTGTCCAGTTTAGGAGAAACCAAAATCGGTTTTTTGCCGAGATAGTAGCCGCACATGTGCTCCATGGTGTAGTTCATGCTCGGGGCAACCGAACTCATAATCACGCCCTCGACGTCCGAAGCCAAAACTCCTTTCGTGGCAAGAAGATCCACAACCTGCACTCCGAATTCGTCGCTGGTGCGACTGGTGATTGTCGAAAGCCTCCAGCTGGCAAAAAGCTCGTCCTCTTTCCACAAACCGATTTTAACGTTAGTGTTTCCGACGTCTAAAACTAAAAGCATATTTCCCTCCGTAAACGATTTTCGCCTTAAATTATAGCAACAAAAAAGCATATTATCAACAATTTGCGCTTCGTTTCCGTCTATCTTCGCCCTAAATAAGCGGATTTATATGTTTTTTGCAGAAATTTCGGCGGTTATTTTTTATGATATTAAAAAATAAAACGCCGCAAATCGCGGCGTTTATTTCGTTTATTGCTTGTTTTGCGGGCGGCCGTTCACAAGCTCGGCGTAGGCTTCCAAAGTGTCCTCGAAAACCATATCCGGAGTTATCGGCGCGGTTTCGGCCATATAACCGTAGAGATAAACCGGCTTGACGATACCTCTGAGGTCTTCGGCAATCCAACCTAGTTCGTACTTGTCGAGAAGCGCGACTTCGTCTTCCTCGGTGTCGCCCGAGGTTAAGATGTCGGCGTTTGCCTCGTTCAATCCTCCGACCTTGAATATGCCGAGATTGACGTATTGCTTGCCGTCGTCCCCGACGTAGCGGAAATCGGCGTATTTTTCACCCGAGAACTGACCTTTGATATAGTCCTCGGCGGCCTTGTTGATTATCGGATTGTCGGTGATGTCACCTAGAAGGTTCAAATCGTCCAGGCTCTTCCAGTTATAAAAATCCACAAAGCCTTCTATTTTGACGATCTGTTTGGTCTGGAACGGAGTGCCGTCAGGCTTTTTGACCACCTCGCCGTTGTAATCCGTGCTGCCGCTTTCGATGCCGATTGCCGGGCAGTTGATGTTGGAGAACACGCAGTTTTTGACGGTGGTGTTGTTGCACTGAACGTAGTCGTTCGACCAGCATCTGCTCATGGCGTAGATGCCGTATTTGGCGACGTTTCTGACGATGCAGCCTTCTATTTCGACGTCGGTGCCGTAAACGGTTATACCGTGACGGGCAAATTCCACTATGCTGTACTCAAGCCGTTGTCCAGTTGCGTGCCCCCACGTTCCGAATTCGTTTTCGGAGAAGGAAATCGCTTTGCCGAAAGTGTTTTTGTCGTGGAACACCTCAACCGGCGTACGCAATCTTACGGTTACGTTGGAAACGGTGACGTCGTTTGCGATTATCTTGACGAAATCGTTGTTTCGTTCGTCGTACGTGTAGGCGTAGTTTGCAATCATGTGGCCGTTGCCGTAGATATTTTTTGCAACGTAGTAGTTGGTCCAGCGGCCGTTTTCCTGCCCTTCCTCGACGATGGCGTCGCCGTGCATGGATATGGCTTCTCTGGAAACGTTTGCCACGTATTCGAAATCTTTTTGGCCGTAGGTGTTGACCGCCTCGGTGAGATAGAAGGAATATTTACGCTGAATTTTGACGTTTTCGTAAACGGGGTATTTTGCCGTTGCGGTTATCGTAACCTTCTGCACGCCGGAAATATTTTCGGCGTAATGCAAAAGTCCCGCGTCCTTATCGTCGAACCAGGCGATGTCGGGCCTGTCGGATTCCCACCTGAAGTCCGACGGCGAAATATCCGTCGGGGACGATATGGTGAACCTTCTGGTGAATTCCGTCGCACTTTCTGCGGAATAGGAGCTTGCGGACTTGTCCGTGAACGATTTGTTTCCGTAAACGGTCGTCTGCTTGATGCCCTGCTTGTCCGAAAGCTCGCTGTCGGACAGGAAGAAGTAGGAAACCGCCCTCTTTACTTCAAGCGAAAAGCTGACCGTGTAACCGTCCTTTTCTGCCGTAAACGTAACTTTACCCACGGAAACCGGCACGATAAACCCGTCTTTATAGTACGCAATCTCTTCGTTGCTGCTCACAACGTCGCATTCTGCGTATTCGCCGGTGGCGACGTAAACCGGCGTTAAGGCAAGCTGGCCTTTGCCGATAAAGAGCTTCGTAGGCATACGGTCGGCGTTCAAAAATTCGAGAATTTTCGGATCTATCACCTTGACGGCGGCTTGTTCGCCGTTTGCTTCGACGTAAGCGACTTTGTCGTCTACAATAAGCTTTCCGCCCGAAATTCTGCCGCCGGAAACGACGGTCACGTCGGTAACGTAGGCAAAGTCCGAAAGCGGAACTTCGTTTGAGGAAACGTAAATAACGTCGTCCCTGAACACGCCTCCTCCGACGTTAAGCACGCATTTGCCCTCAACCACCGTTTCGCCGGATCTGACCTTGGCGGTTATCGTTACGCCGCCGTCGGACACTGCTCTCACAATGCCGTTTTGATCGACGGTGGCAACGGCTTCGTTGTTGCTCGTCCACTCGACGTGGCCGTCGATGTCGGCGTCCTGCGGATCGGTTCTGGCGAGGAGGGCAACTCTTTCGCCCTTTCTCAAGGTTTCTGTCGGAGCTATCACGCTCACCGTATGCACCTTTCCCGATCCCACACGAAAGTGGCAGAAGGCACGCTTGCCCGCGGAAACGCTTTCGCAAACCACGGTGAAGCTGCAATAGGTGTTTACGGTAACCTTTCCGTCGTCGGAAACGACGACGGCGTTATATTTTTCGGGATCGAAACGGTCGTCCATATACACGATGTCGTCCTTACCCTCGGGAGTTTGCATAACGTAATACTTAACTTCCTTGTTTCGGGCGATTTTCGGATAAACTCCGGCGTTAAGCTTGAAGCTGTCGCCGACGTTTTCAAAGACGTGCTCCGTTGCGTTGAGGCTGATTTTTTCCACCGCCACGTAAGCCGATTGCGAAATGATGCTTCCCGCAATCTGCACGCACGCGATAACCAAAATCGGAATCAACAAAACGATTCCTATAAGAACTTTTTTCATAAAACTCCTTTCGGCGTCAGCCGATTTGTTTTTCGCCGCTACCCGCGCGGCCTTCGCGAAGCTGCCTAAGATACTCTCCGTCTATCTTCAAAACTGTGAACGGCGTTATTTCCGTTTCCGTGCAATCGTAGCCGTAAAATCCGAACGGATTGAGACCGAATATGGACTCTTCCTTGACAATGAGGCGTTGACTGTCGTAAAGATTTTCGTCGTCGGCCTCCTCTCCGTTAATCCACACTTTCGACGTGGACGGATCGATAAGCCCCGCAAAAAGCATGGCCATGTTTACGTACTGTTTGCCGTCCTCGGCAACGTAGCGGAAATCGTCATACCCCGATTCGGACACCTTTTGCTGTATAAGCTTTTTGATGCTCTCGTTGAGCGCAGGGTTCGTGACCACTTCGCCCACGATGTCCAGATTGTCCAGATCCTTCCAGTTGTAAAAATCAACGAAGCCTTTGAGGTTCAGAACGCTGTACATTCTGTACGTTTTGCCGTCGATTTCGGTCGGGGCGTCGTCAAAGGACGTGTAGTAGGTGGAAAAACCTATTGCCGGTCCGTTCATGTTGCTGAACACGCTGTTTTCAAGCCCGACGGTGTTATAACGTAAGCGTTCGTAGTTGCCCGAATCTTTTATCGTTCGGGAATACAAGCCGTATTTTGCCGCATTTCTGAATATCGTGCCGGTTATTTCAACGTCTGCGCCGTCAACGACAAGCTCATGGCGGCAATATTCGAACACGCAATATTCTATTCTGACGCCGGTAAGTCGCTTGGTCGTTTCAGGCGTAACCGCTCCGACGGTGATGCCTTTTCCGAAGGTGTTGGTTTCGTCGAATTCTTCGATGGCTTCGCGATGGCGAACGGTGAGGTTCGACACCGTTACGTCGGGATTTCGAACGCAAATGAAATCGTCGTTTTTGTCCGCCGTGTAGCTGTAGTCCGCCACCATATAGCCGTTGCCGTAAACGTTGGCTCGGACGTTGTAACGGAAACCTTTATACCCCGTTTCCGCGGTCAGAACGGCGTCGCCGTGCAACGAAACCGCTTCGCCCAAAGTGTTGACGACGTATTCGAATTCTTTTTGATTTTTTGCATTATAAGCGTTTGCCAGTTTGAAGGCGTAACTGCGTTCGACGGGTTTCGATTCGTAAAGCGGGTTTTTGGCCGTAGCCTTGACGGTTACGGTTTTTATGCCGTCGACGTTTTTTGCAAACTGCAAAACGCCCGGCTGCTCTTCGTCGAACCACGCCACGGTTTGGTCGTCTGTGGACCACGAAAATTCGTCTGCCGAAAGACCTTCCGGCACGGCTATTTCAAAAGTCCTCGATTCCTCGACTTCGGCAAGGTTTTCGGACGGGAAGCTTTTGTTTCCGTACACGGTTTCGGCAGCCACGCCTTTTTTGTCCGCCTCTTCCGTCGCGTTCAGATAGAAGTACACGACTGGACGCGCCACCTTAAATTCGATTTCGGCAGTTTGGCCGCCCCATTCGAACGAGAATCTGACTTCGCCCACCAACCGCGGCGTAACGACGTTGCCGTCCGAAATTGCCACGCTTTCGTCGGAAGAAACGACGACTGCGCCCTCGATTTCCGCGCCCGTTTCAAGATATACGGGTTTCAAGACCACGCCCGGTTTTTGCACGAACAGTTTTTTGCCGCGGATCAAATCCTGATTCAAAAATCCTACCGCGCCCGCAGAAAGCTTCTGTATTTTTGCGGTTTCCGAGCCGTGCGTCAAAATAACTTCGTCCGACAGCAAAACGACGTTGCCGTTCTCCAGCCTGCCGCCCGAAACGTTTACGTTTGAAACGTTTGCTATCTCCGAAAGCGAAATTTCGGTTTTAGATGTGTAAAGTACGTCGGTTTTGAAAGCGCCGTTTTTCACCGTTATCGTGGCGGAGCCTTCGATAACCTGCCCGTTTTCTTCGATTCTGGCAGTTATTTTAGCCTTTCCGGAGGAGATGCCCTTTACCACGCCGTTGCCGTCAACCGTCGCAACCGACGGGTTTTCGGAACTCCACGTAACTTTCCCCGTGATTTTCGCGTCGGACGGGCTGAGCCTGAGTTCCGCCATCTGTCGTTGCCCCGCAAAAATTTCGGTTTGGGAGAAGATCGGCGTAACCGCCTCGAGCTTATCTTGCTTAACGTTTACCCTGCAAAAATCTTTTATGCCCGACGAAGTGCTTTCGCATACGACGGTGAAGCTGCAATAGGTGTTCACTCTGACGGTTCCGTCGTCCGAAACTTCCGCCGCTTTCACGTCACCCGAAGCGTCGAAGCGTTCGTCAAGCAAAACGACGTCTTCTTCGCCGGCCGAATTTTGCTGAATATAAAATTTAACGCTTTTGTCCGTGGCGTACTTTGGCAGAATTTCCGCCTCCAAGCGGAATACGTCCTCAACGCCCGACAAAACGTGCTCCGATTCCGTAAGCGTCAGTTTTTCCACCGCAACGTACGCCTTCGTGGAAACGATGTTCCCCACGAAGTTCAGGCTTAAAATGACCAGAATCGGAATGATAATGATTATGCCGATAAGAATTTTTTTCATTTATCTCACCTCTTACGGCACAATCTTCATATAGCGTTTTTCAAGTCCCGCAAAAAGCAGAACCACGCTCACTATCGTCAGCACCCCCGTTATTCCCATAAGCCACCAATAGACGGAGCGTATGCCGTTCACCAGCACCACGCCGTTTACGGAAATAGGGATATAGCTCAGCACCATGCTTCCCACGCCGTACAGGCAGGAAAGGAACAGCCCCACAACCAGCGAAAGCCCCATGTTTTTGTTCGCGGCAACCAAGTCTCCGTCGCCGCCGACGTTGAAGGTAGGCTTGCGGGTGTCCACCCTTATGCTTATCGCCGTAAGCAGCACAACCACCATTTCGCTGATGGCGAGCACGCACCAGAAATCGGTGCCGTCGATAAGGCCCTTGCCCTTATACGCCGCAAAAACGACTATGCAGCTGACCAAAGTGGACAAGAACGCAATGCCGCCGTAAAGCAAGCACTTGATTGCAATTTGCGAGCTATATTTTATAGGAATAGTTTTAGTCTGATAGAAGTTGTTTCCCTCGCGGCTGACTGCGGTGGACGCAAAGCTGACGATGATTGTCGTGAAAATGGTGATCACGAACAGCGTAAGCCCCGGGATAATCTTGCTGCCCATTTCGTCGACTGCCATAACGGAAGCGATGTCGTTCAAAAAATACACCATGAACGGAGCGGCAATCGCCATGCACAGATATTGAAAGCTGTAGTTTATCGAACGGAATATGTTGCAGAACTGAAGCTTTAACAGCGTCAAAAACGGAGATAAAACCTTGTTTTTGGCAAATTTCTTTTCAAAGCAGCTCTTTTGATTTTCGATGCCGGACAAAATGGTTCTGAAATAGAACTTCTTAACCACCAGATACGCCAGCGCCGCCGTGCCCGCAGTTATAAGCACGCAAGCCAGAATGGACGTTCCGACGTGGAAGTTGACCAAAAGGTTTGCGTACCAACGGAACGGATAGGCAAACTTGCAATATTTTGCTATGGCTTTCATCATTTCGTCGCTGAAAAGCGAAACGTTCTGATCCTCCATAAACAGCAAAATTTCTTTCAGCACTTTCATATACGCGCCGAACATAACGACCACAAGCGCAATCAGCACGGCCAAAATCAAGCCGAACTTGTTTCTGACGGCGTTGACGATCCTCATAACCGGAATTGCGATTATATTCGCCACGTTGAACGGCAGCAGACTGCTGAACAGCACCACCAAAAGCGTCAGAACGTAAAAGCCGAAGTGTTGCCCCGTTACGACGCCGTAGGAAATGTATATCGGAAGCATAACGGCCGCCGAAACCACGTAGTTGTTTATGAGAACGTAAGCGGCTTTTGCAAAGAAGATTTCTTCGCCCGAAACCGGGAAGCGCAAAAGCATTTCGTTGTCGCCGCTGTAGTAAAGCGCTTTGACAAGCGTCGACGTGCAAACCACCAGCTGCAGCAAAATGGTGAACACCGACACGATGACCAGATAGCAAAAATGACTGTCGAAAATGAAGCCTTCGATTTGTTTGTTTTCCTGCTTCAAAAACATTTCGGTTACGTACTTAACGCCGACAACCAAAATGGCGTAAACGAGCGCCACAAACAAAAAGTTGACCGCATAGCCGACTATGCTCTTTTTCTTGTCGTCCGATTTCGTCAGTCCGAATCGGGACTTCAAGTCGAGCTTCAGAATCGTCCATACGTTGGAAAAACTCATCAGTCTTTCCTCCCCATGGTTGCTTCGAAGAAGGTTTTTTCGAGGTTCTTTCTGTTTTCTTCGTCCTTAAGGTCAACGACGTCCACCAGAACGCCCTGATTTATGATGGCCGCTCTGTCGCAAAGCTTTGCCACCAAATCCAGGTTGTGGCTGCTGAAGAACACCGTGTTGCCTTTTTGGACGTGTTCTCTCATATAACCGATGATTTCAGCAATGGATTGCGGATCCAAACCCATCATAGGTTCGTCCAGCACCCAGAGCTTAGGATCGTGGATAAGCGCGGCAATGATGCAGATTTTTTGTTTCATGCCGTGGCTGTAGCCTTTTATCTGTTTGTCAACCGCAAAACGCAGGCGGAACAAATCCAAAAACTTGTCGAGGCGGGCGGTTCTGTCCTCCAGAGAAACGTGATAGAGGTCGGCGACGTAGTTGACGTATTCGCGGCCGGTAAGTTTTTCATACACGCTGTGGTTGTCCGGAACGTAGCCCATGTTCATTTTTGCGCCGATAGGATCGTCTTTGATGCTGTGTCCGCAAACCGTGATTTCGCCCTCGTCAAACGGCAAAATGCCGGTGAGGCACTTGATTGTGGTGGATTTTCCCGCGCCGTTTTGGCCGAGAAATCCGAAAATTTCGCCTTCTTGCAAGGTTACGGAAAGGTTGTTTACTGCGTATCTGTCGCTGTTTGGATATTTCTTTTTAAGATTTTTGATTTCTATCATTTTATTTTTTTCGGTTGCAAAAAACGATATGCAGCCGCATAACTCCATATAATTTTATATTCTTTCAGTGCATAAGGGTGTTTGAAAACTGCGAAAACCTTAATTTCGCATAACGAACGCGCACGCAGGCGTGCGACCGCATTTCAGGCTGACCTTTTCCCGCGCCGGTTTCACCTTTTCGGAATCGGTCTTTTTTTCCTCTCTGCCGACAAGCTCGGTTTTGAACCTTCTTAAAATGAAAAATCTTTTCACAAAATATCCGCGCACCGAAGTCGGCAATTCGATATGCGCGCTCAAAAGGAACATCAAAAGTTTGATGCTCTCGCTGAAATGATTAAGTAACGTAACGATGGTGTTGGAAAGCAGCGATGCCAGAATCGCAACCAAAAAAGCGCAAACGATGCTGCAGCACAAAAAAGCGCGCTTGCTTTGTTGTCTGAAACGTTTGCACAAAGAAACAACTTTGACGATAAGTCGGTAAAGTCCGTACACCGTCAGAGTGAAAAGTATCGCCAGAAGAACGCTCATCGACAAACCGATGATGTCCAGCAGGCTTATTAAATTGTCCAAAAATGCTATCATATCCTTCCCGTTTTATGATATATAATGAACATATCTTTTATATTATATAATATATTTATAAGATTGTCAACAACGAAAACGCCCCTGCTTTTTCGGGCAGTCTGCCGCGCTTATTGCCTACAAATCAACCGCACACAAAATAACAAAATATGTAGTTTATAAAGCGGTTTTAGCTTGTTAAATTTTGTTTTTGTCGGTTTAAAAATAGTTAAAAGCGTAAAGAGTGCGAGCAAAAAAGCCACGGACTGCGGCTGCAATGAGTCCAAAGACTGCGGCTGCGCCGGCTCCAAAGGCCGTAAGTAAAATATTCCCGCCTGTTAGGCGGGTTTATTTTTTTACGTAAAAAACCGCCCACCTTCTGGTGAACGGTTTAATGGAAATCGGCAGCGTCCTATCCTCCCGGGCCGTGTCCAGCCAAGTACTTTCGGCGATGAAGAGCTTAACTTCTGTGTTCGGTATGAGTACAGGTGGATCCTCTTCTCCATTGCCACCGATATTGGTTGATGTATGCCAAGCTATGACTAGTCTTCTGTCTCTTTCACTTGGCTCGTACATTCACAACTGCATAAAGTGAGTTTCTTCGCTTTCTTTCTTCCTTATTTCTCAAGACTTCTATCACTTTTTAAAGTGATTAAGCCCTCGACCTATTAGTATCGGTCAGCTTAACACATTACTGCGCTTACACACCCGACCTATCAACCTTGTGGTCTTCAAGGGGTCTTACTATCTTATGATATGGGATATCTTATCTTGAGGCTAGTTTCACGCTTAGATGCTTTCAGCGTTTATCTAATCCGCACTTCGCTACCCAGCTGTGCCACTGGCGTGACAACTGATGCACGATAGGTGCGTTCATCCCGGTCCTCTCGTACTAGGGACAAATCCTCTCAAATATCCTACGCCCACGATGGATAGGGACCGAACTGTCTCACGACGTT
>ERZ808286.225-NODE-225-length-42534-cov-4.922856_pt1 | contig 42534 bp, 52 predicted proteins | sample MGYA00521276_ERZ808286 | MGnify/ENA primary metagenome ERZ808286 (study PRJEB31516, sample SAMN03275607) | gut metagenome | biome: mammalia-associated habitat; material: feces | host: Papio cynocephalus | place: Kenya | collected 2012-08-01 ... | reverse complement strand
GGCAACCAAAGTATGATATGGAATAGCTTTTTTATTAAGTAAATATGTTTTTTAGGTATACACATCTTTTATATGTATATACTTTTGACAAAATGGTGAAAAAAGAATACAATACTAGTAATAGTTTCGCTTTTATGAGAAAGGGTGGGCTAAAACTGGCGTTGTATTTTTTTATGATTACAAATGCAATGCTGGGCGTGTTTTGCAAAAATTAAGGAGAAAAAATGAAATTATATAATTCGGAGAGTAGAAGAGTAGAAGAGTTTGTGCCATATAATGGGAATGTTGTCAAAATGTACACTTGCGGGCCAACCGTTTATCATTTTGCACATATTGGGAATCTCCGTTCGTATATTATGGAAGATGTGCTTGAAAAGGCGCTTAGATATTTAGACTACGATGTTACGCGTGCGATGAATATTACAGATGTTGGGCATTTGTCGGGCGATAGCGATGACGGCGAAGACAAAATGTTAATGGGCGCTAAAAGGGAGCATAAGAGCGTTCTCGAAATTGCGGAAATGTACACGAACGCCTTTAAGTCCGACTGCGAGAAACTTAACATAAAGTGGCCTGAAATTGTTATTCCTGCGACGAAGTGTATTGACGAGTATATCAAAATCATTTCGACCTTGCTTGAAAAAGGCTATGGCTATATTAGCCACGGAAATGTTTATTTTGACACGAGTAAACTATCAAATTACCACCGTTTTGGCGAGCAAAACAAGGACGATATGATGGTTGGTGTGCGTGATAGCGTGGAAGAGGATGAGGGAAAACGCAACAAAAACGACTTTGTTTTGTGGTTTACTAAATCAAAATTTGAAAATCAAGCGTTAAAATGGGATAGTCCTTGGGGTGTTGGATACCCTGGCTGGCATATTGAGTGCTCGGGAATTTCCTATAAATATCTTGGCGAATATCTTGACATTCACTGCGGTGGCGTTGACAATAAATTTCCACATCACACAAACGAAATTGCGCAAACTGAGAGTTTTGTTGGGCATAAATGGTGCAAATATTGGTTCCATGTTGAGCATCTTATCACAAATTCGGGCAAAATGAGCAAGTCAAAGGGCGAGTTTTTGACTGTTTCGCTCCTTGAAAGCAAGGGTTATAGTCCACTCGAATATAGATTTTTCTGCTTGCAGTCCCATTATAGAAAGCAACTCTTGTTCTCGTATGACATTTTAGATAACGCAAAAAGTGCATATAAAAAGTTAAAACAAAAAATATCAAATTTGACAAACGAAGGCGACCTTCAAAAAGAAAGTTTTGATAAATATGTGACGACCTTTAAAGACGCACTTGCAAATGATTTGAACACATCTCTTGCGCTTACAATTTTGTATGATGTTTTAAAAGACGGAGAATTAAACGGCAAAACAAAACATGCGCTTGTAGGTGATTTTGACAAAGTTTTGTCGCTAGGCCTCATGCAAAAAGATGAAAAAACAAGCGAAAACGAAGATTTGGGCATTGACGCGGACGAACTCGCGACTTTAATTGAAAAGCGTGCACAAGCGAAGAAAAATAGAGATTTTGCAACTGCTGATAAAATAAGAGATGACCTTTTATCGCGCGGGATAAGGCTTGTTGACAGTAAAGACGGCACAACCGCAGTTAAAGCGTAAAGTCGTTCTAAAAAACTTTGAAATTTTAAATAAATGTGATATAATATACTTATGAATGTGTATGACTTTGATAAAACGATATATTTGCACGAAAGTACGCGAAAATTCTATTTTTTTTGTTTGAAAAGGAACAAAAAACACTTTTTTCATATTTTTAAGGTTGTCTTTTGGGGCTTTTTGCGTGGAATTAGAGTCGTTTCATTAAAAAAGTTTAAGGAAAAGTTCTTTTCTTTTACAAAATTTGTGCCTGACATTGAAAAAACGGTCGAAGAATTTTGGGATAACGAATTTTTTAATATTAACTACTGGTACTTTGAAAAAAGAAAGCGTGGGGACGTTGTTTGCTCGGCTAGCCCACGGTTCTTGCTTGAAAATATTGTGGCGCGAATAAATAAAAATGCAAAACTTGTTTGCACTGAATATGACATTGAAAGTCAAAAAATTGTTGGCGAAAATTGTAAGGGTGAAGAAAAGGTTAAAAGGTTAAAAGAACTTGGCTATAATGAGTTTGAAAATGGTTTTTCCGACTCTAAAAGTGATATTCCGATGCTAAAAATGTGTAAAAAAGCCTATAAAGTAAAAAAAGAACAAGTTTTTCTTTGGGATATTGAAAGTAATAAGTTGATAAAGGAAAAACCGCTTGAAAATAAAGTCGAAGACGATGATTTGATTTTAAATTAAAAGAATGCAAAAATAAGAAAAACTCTACTTTTGACGCTTGATAAAGTGGAGTTTTTTATTTTAAACTAAAATAACTAAAAAAAAGGCAGTCGGCGTGTGGTAAACAAAAATTGTGCTATTTTAAAATAAAGTCATTAAAAGTGTTGACAAAGTAGCGAAATCGTATATAATATTATTGTTTTAATAAAACCTTAGTTTTACTTAAGACAGCAAGTGAGAAATCGTAACTTTTTTAAAGGCTTGCCGAGGTAAGGATAAGGGTAACGGCTTTTGACTCCGAAACCTTGTACTTACTTTTAGTACCAAGGTTTTTTTTAAACATTTTTTTTAAAAAAAAGTTTAGAAAAAGGAGGAAACAATGTCAAAAGAAGTTTTGGAATCAAAAAGAGCGATTGTTGAAGAAATCAAATCAAAATACAACAACGCAAAGGGAGTCGTTTTTGTCGGCTATCAAGGCATCAATGTCGAACAAGACACAAATCTTAGAAAGAGTTTTAGAGAAAATGATGTCGAATACAAAATCTACAAAAACAGACTTATCAAAATCGCACTTGATGAACTTGGTGTTACTGGTTATGAACCAACTTGTCTTGAAGGCGCAACATCAGTTGCTTTCGGGAAAGACGAAGTGACCGCACCTGGAATTCTCTTTAAAGCAAAGAAAACTGTTCCTTGCCTTGAAGCAAAATTCGGAATCATCAATGGCGAAGTCGTTGACAGCGCAAAGGTTGAACAACTTTCAAAGATACCTTCAAAAGAAGTGCTTATCTCTCAACTTCTCTGCTTGCTCAATGCACCTATTTCGCATCTTGCTCGTACGCTTGACGCAATTGCAAAAAAGGAAGCGTAATTGCAATTTAGTGAGTTGACAAAATAATGTCAATTTAAAATTGACCTTTATAAGAAAAAGGTCCAAAAAGCGTTTTAAACGCAAAAAAATGAGTTAAACTCAAAATTAAGGCCTGTTATGGCAAAAAATAATAAAAAATTTAAAGGAGAAAAATTAAAATGGCTATTGAAAACATAGTTGAAGAAATCAAAAAACTTTCACTTATTGAAGTTAGTGAACTTGTAAAAAAACTTGAAGAAGAATTTGGAGTAAGCGCTGCTGCTGTTGTCGCTGCTGCACCTGCTGGCGGAGACGCACCTAAGGCTGAAGAAAAGACGGAATTTACTATTGTCCTTAAAGAAGTCGGACCAAATAAGATTCCAGTCATTAAAGTCGCTCGTGAAGCAACAGGACTTGGACTTAGCGAAGCAAAAGCTCTTGTTGACGGTGCTCCATCAACAATCAAAGAAAATGTTCCAGTTGAACTTGCTAAAGAACTTGAAGCAAAGTTCAAAGAAGCTGGCGCAACTGTCGAATTGAAGTAATTGAACATTTTTTAGAACATAGAACAATGTAAAGTTGAATATTATCGGAAGTTGAGTCGGGACTGGTATTCCTACGAAACTGATAGTTATTCAAACTTGTGATAAAACAACTTGTTACGCATTTGTTTTAAAACACAAAAAACTCCTATGGTATGTCGCCCTAGGAGTTTTTTTATTTTACAAAAAAAATTACGGTTTCATAAATGTTGTACATTTAGGCTCGCGTGTCACGGCGCCGTTGACCGTTATCCCATTTGAGACACAACGCCCTTCGTGATTGAATAAGCAACGCGCCTTACAAGTTAAACACATATCTTTCATATGCTTGTAATCGGTGATTTTTGGGGGATTATCGGTAAAAATTAGGTTGCTAAAATCAATTTCTTCCTTTTTGCCGTCCTTTTCAAACATCTCACAATCGCGCTTTGATGAAATATCAATCTTTTTTGCCGTGCAAGTAAGACAATCGTTGTACTTGCAAGTCGTTTTTCTACATCTTAAATCCATTTGTTTGCTCCTTTTTTTAAAATAATTGACAATTTTTTAAAAAAATAAACAAATATATTGCGGTTAAAATAAAATCGCTTGAAATATTTTGACGAAGAGAACAAAAATGATATAATTTTATTGTAACTTTTTAGAAAAGTTGCAAAATTGGCTAAACTAAAAGGAGACAAATATGAAAGTTTTATTATTGCAAGATGTTAAGGGAAGTGGGAAAAAGGGCGACATCGTCGAAATCAGTGACGGATACGCAAAAAACTTCCTTATTAAAAAAGGACTCGCTAAACAAGCGGATAAAGTCGTTATAAGTGAGAAAAAGGCGCAACTTGAAAGTTTGGAGCGTACAAAAATGCTTGAAAAACAATCGGCAGAAGAACTCGCAAAAGAACTTAATAAGAAAAGCGTTGTCGTGAAGGCAAAACTTGGCGACAATGGCAAACTTTTTGGCGCGGTGACAAGTAAGGAAATTGCCGAAAGTTTACTTAGTGCGGGTTACAGTGTTGACAAAAAGAAGATTGTTCTTGATAGCCCAATAAAATCCGTTGGGAAGTATCAAGTTATGGCAAAATTATACAGTGGCGTCACCACAACATTCTTTGTAGTGGTTGAATGATTTTAGAATTTATCTTAATAAATTAGAAAGTAACATTATATAAAATAAAAAAATTGGCTTTAAAATGAATTGTTTTAGGTCACTAATTTGTTTTTTTGAACATTTAGACGTGTTACAAATTTATAAGTACTTAAAGGCGGAGTTTTGATTTGGTTTTTGACAGTATAATTTTCAAAATTCTACTTATAATAGATTTGCATGTAAAGTGGTTGCTTTAAAAGGTAATTAGGCTTAAAATGAAAATGCGTAAATTGTACATATTTTATGTAAAAGTTGTTCACATTTGGCGTTGCATTTTGTGAATAACTTAGGCGTTTTATAGACAGGTAGTACTTAAAAAATGTTTTTTTGAATGAAAAAATATAGAAAATTTTAGTATATTTTGCTTCAGATAACAAAATTTTGCGTGTTTTTACAAAAAAAATGAAAAAAATTGCTAAAAAAAGTTGCGTGATTATATTTTTTCATTATAATAGAAAGTGCTAGTGACTAGTGGTTGCATTTTTGTGACTGATTTTATGTTGATAGGTTTTTAAATAAATTTAGAAAATATAAAATTGGAAAAACGGAAAGATTACATCTTAGTACATCAGTATTAAATTGGTTGAGTAAGTTTGAATGCAAAGATGTCTACTAGACATTATAAGTGGTTTGTTATCTTTTCTTTTCCACGGCATAGACTCAAAAATATGTGGTTTTGGGTGGGCATAATAATAGAAAAGAGTAAAATAAAGGGAGAAAAATAAATGAAAAACAAAAAGTTAATGATTTCGTTGTTCTCGCTCTGCCTTGTCGCTATTGTAGGGCTTTTGACAACAGTTATCGTTCTTGCTGCAGGAACACAAAATGTTAACACAACAATTAACGTTACATATTCCGCAACAAACATCGCTGGATCTGTTTCTGCAAAATACAAAGTTGCAAACGGCACAGCAGTTGATATGACAACAGACGGAACTTCAAACGGAGCAAAGACAATTACATTTGCTGCAGAAGATGCAAATGCAAATGCAACTCTTAGTCCAGCTGGAAGTATCGCTCTTGATGCAACAAACAAATATGTAGAATTTACATATACATTTACATCATCTGGTGATAGCTACAAAGCTACTGTTGCTGCTACTGGTTTTGACAAAAAGAACTACACAATCCAATACAAAGTTGGCGACGGCGAATATTCAGACACTGCAGCTTCAAATGTTGAAGTTACAAGTGCTGCAAGCGCAACAGTCACAATCAAAATTGAGATTGTTAACACAGCTATTGGCGTTAACGCTGCTGGTTCTTTTGCTTGGACATTGGCTAAGTAATAGATTAAATTTAGTTTACTCTTTATGCGATAGGTTTTGTAAGTGCCCGCAAAACCTATCCCATAAACATTTTTTAAACTAATTGTTGTTTGTCGAGTCTCAAAATCCACATAGGCAAGCAAGATTAGTTTTTTTAATTTTTGGGTATAAAAAATGAAGAAAAGAAGATTGCTTATTGGGGTTTTCTCAATATGTGCAGTTTTAGTGATAGGTATACTTGCGACTGTTATCGTACTTGCGTCTGGCACGCACGACTTAAAAAGTAGTCTTGAAATCAAATATGTCGCGACTCAAATTAAGGGGAGTGCTAGTGCGACCTATAAAATTGGGTCGGGAAGTGCAACTTCTATGACAACTGACGGGTCAGCTAGTGGTGCTACGACAATTAGTTTTGATGTAACTGATGCGTCAAAAACATATTCACTAAAACCACAAGCGGGAATAACTCTTACAACGACGGATACATATGTTGTGTTTAGTTACACATTTACAAACGAAGGCGAGACTTACTACGCCACTTTGACCAATGGGCTTAGTGGAACGACGGGGCTTTCCTTTACATACGCAACCGATTCGGGTTTTTCGTCGACGGTGTCAAGTTTTTCTCATCAACCCATCGCACAAGGAACAACCACTCTTTATATAAAAATTGCATTATCTAGTCAAGATAACGACATTTCGTGCAACGGAAGTTTTACTTGGAACCTTAACTATTCTGCGACGGCATAGGTAACTAGTAGAAAAAATATTAAAAAATAAAACTAATTTAATCGAGAGTCAAGTACTTTCGATTTTTTTATTTAAAAAGTCCTTAAAAAATAGCCCAAAAATACAAAAAACATAATTTATTTTAAAATTTAGCAGATACTATTTTAGGGAGTAAATTATTCTTATATAGCGAAACTATTTTGAGACTAAGTAGAGAGTTTAGCTTTTGCTTTTTATTCGCTAGGTTAAAGTAATCATTTGTTTTGTGGGAAAGTGGTGTTTTGTCGCGATTCCTAAAAAATCCTTAGAAAACATAGTCAAATTAAGTTGTCACGATGTGGAAAAATGGTTATAATAAATTAGTATAAAAGTGTGTAGTAGAAACTTTGGGGTGGAGAAAGGTTTTGTTTTCTTTTGTCCCATTATTTTTTTAGTGCGCAATGGCTTTAAATTGTTACTTATTTTGTAATCCAAGAATGTTTGTATAAAGGTGGCTCAAATAAAAAAACATTCTTGAAAGTGTTGTGATGTTTTAAATTTCTATCTATGTAAATTGTTGTGTTAATTTCATTTTTAAATGCGACTACCATTTTGTAATTTTTGAAGGTGTGTTATGGATAAAAAAGAAGAGTTAGAAGAAAAGAAAGATAAGTCCAAAGACGCGGAAAGTTCTTCTAAGGCGGAAGAAACCGTAAAAAAGGAAGAAGTAAAAAAAGAAGAAAACGCGGAAAAGGACGAAAAGAAGGGCAAGAAATCTTCTAAGAAAGAAAAAGAATCGTCTAGTGAAAAGGACGATGAAAAAGGTGGCGCCGTTTCAAAGGGCGAAGACAAGCAAGCAAGAAAGATAAGTAAAAAGATTGTTCTTATCATTTGCCTTGCGCTTTTTGTCGTGGCTGGAATTGTGGTCGGTGTTGTTGTAGGCTTGACATCAAATAAAGGCGAAACTATTGTAAAAATGGTTGAAGTGACTGGAACTTCATATGTTTGCCAAAAAAACACTGAAAATCAAGATGTTATCGTTAGTCCAGTTGGGACGGGAACGGTTACTCTTTCAAGTGACGAGGAAACTCAAAACAAATCGGTTGCGGATGTTGAAGGCATCGTTCTTCAAACAGGGCAATTCATTAAAATTGTTTACGACCTTAAAAATGTGGGGCCAAGCAAACTTTCTATGAGATTTGATGTTCAAACCAATAAAAGAGAGAATTTCAATCTTTACTTTATGACCGATGCGTCAGACAAAAAATATGAGTTTAATCAATATTTTTCGGTAGATGTAAATATTGGGCAAACAAGGCAAGTTGTTCTTTATCTTGAAGTCGTAAACCCAAGTGTTTCGGGCGAATGCGACATCGTTATAAACAACTCCTTCCTTGACCTTGGAGGAGGTAAATAATGGATGTTGTTAATGTAAATATTAAGCAAGACGACAGCGTCCAAAAACTAATCGAAAAAACCGCGAAAAATCTTCAAAATAAGTACTCAAAAAAGAGAAAAGTCAACGAAAAGCTTTTGAAGTCACGAAATCGCGGAATGGAGATTATTTCGCGGGTGCTTAGCATTCTTTGTATCGTACTGGTGACTATTTCGGCACTTCTTTTTGTGAGTATTGTAAATAGTCTTACACAGCGCGTCGCAACGAGTTTTGCGGGTTTTACTTCTATGAAAGTTGGAAGCGGAAGTATGACCGCGTCGGGGTTTAAAAAGGGCGACAATGTTATCGCTAAAAGTGTTGATACTCATACTTTAAAGGAAGGCGACATTATTGCTTTTTATAGGTATTGGGACATTTCAAATTCCTTTGACACAAGCAAAATGGCGACCTGTAAAGTAGATACAACGAATATTGGGTCGCCAAAATATAAAGTGACCTTTGCGCAGTTCTTTGGTAGTCAAAATACTACTATTCAAAATGCAGCGAAGGCAAAGAGTGACATCATTTTCCACAAAATTTACGAAGTTTATGAAGTCGACGGCGTAAGATGGTTTAGGACTTATGGAACTTCAAATTTTAATGCCGACGGCACACAACAAATCGATAATTGGTATGTAAGAGAAGACTTGATTCTTGGGACATACAACGATTCAGGACTCGCAAAAGTCATTTCTGGAATGTTACAACTTTTCTCTAGCAGTCAAGGCATAGTTTTGGCACTTGTCATTCCACTTGTCCTTATCGGTTGTATAATTTTACTTCAATTTATGCGTGATATTCAAATTTTGAAACTTCAACTTGATGTCGTTGAAGAAAAGCGTAAGATAACGGATCCAATTTGCGTTAAGTACGACATTGGTTATCGTATGGACAACAAAATGAAGTATAAGGTTTTGGCGCAAGCGGACGACAAACAAAAAAATGAGTACATTTCGCTACTTTGGAAAGAAGGCAAGGCACCTGAAAATATTAGAAAGTATTGTTTGAGAAAAAAGATGTACTTGAAGCCTGTCGAAAAACTACTTCAAATCAATAGAATTTGTCAAGACAAATTGAATAACGGCGAGGATCCAAAAGAAGTTGCGGAATATTATTTGCGCGAAAAGAAGGCTCTTCAAGATGAACAACTAATTTTTGAAAGAAAGTTCAGAAAATGGATTAAAGAAGATAAGAAAAATTGGGTCAGCGATGAAGAACTTGAATATGATGATGAGTGTGAAAAAGATTCTTCGCAAGTTGACGACAATGCGAAGATACCTGTAACCGATTCTTCATTAAATAGTGAGAAAGACGAAAAATTGAATGTTGAGATTGTAAATAATGCGGACGGCGACGATTTGACTACTAAAACAGTTACAAAACCAACCAAAAAGTTGTCAAAAGGCGGAAGTTTACAAAAAACAAAAACAGTTGTCTCAAAAGAAAAATCAAAAAAGCCTTCAACTAAAAAGGCTTCTTCGACAGGCAATAAAACAACTAAAAAGGTTGCAAGTAAGACAAAGGCTGTAAAGAAGTCTAACAGCGAAAAAACTAAAACGGGAAAAAGGACTACAACAACTAAAAAAGCGTCAAATAAAGAACAATAAGTTTTAGTTGTGGACTTTATGATTTTGTATAACCAAGGCTTTTGCTAAATAGTTTTTGCGGAACTTCTTGAAAAATGAATTTTATAGTTTTAGCATAATTAAAAAACTTGTTAAAAGTTTTGATGTTATATAAATAAAAAAACCTATCAATGATTAGAAATGAAAAACTAATCTATGATAGGTTTTTTTTAATAAAAGTTTAATCTCGTCGTGACGACCTTGTAACAACAAGGATAAAGCGAAGTAAGTTTAAAATAGAAACAAGTAGCGCTGCAACATAGGTAAGGGCAGCAGAGTTTAGAACTTCTTTTGTTTCGTCAAGTTCTTCTTCGTCGAGTGTTCCCGTTGCGGACAAAATTTTAAGTGCGCGTCTTGAAGCGTCAAATTCGACTGGAAGAGTTGCAAGATTGACGAGTACGGCAAGGCTGAAAACAGCAATGCCTGACCACAAGAAAATGTCGCCAAGTAGTCCACCGCCTTCAACGCCAAGGTTGAAAATAAGTCCAAGAATGACTAGTGGCCAAAGAAGATTGCTGACAAAATTTGTGACTGGAACAAGAATTCGTCGAATTTGGTAGGGAACATATTTTTCCTTTTTTTGAAGCGCGTGACCAAATTCGTGACACGCTACGCCAAGTGCTGAAATGCTTGAAGAGTTATAGACATCTTCTGACAAGCAAATTTCTTGTTTTGATGGATTGAAGTGGTCGGTAAGTTCGCCACTTATTTGTCTAACGGTGGTGTTTTCAAGTCCACTTGATTGTAACAACTCTCGTACAAAATCACTTGCTTTAACTCCTGACTTTGCGTGAATTGAGCGATATTCGCCGTAGGTTTTTGATACTTTTGCTTGGGCGTATATTGCAAAAATTAGCCCTGGGAGCAAAATAATTCCCATTAAATAATATTGTAAATACATTTTATTTCTCCATTTTGTTCAAAATGCTAAAAACATTTTGGTATACTAAATAAGTTTAAAGCATCAACACTATTTTAAACATACTAAATATGTTTAAACTGCTAACGCTTTTAAAACTCTACTAAATATTAAAACATTTTGGCTTTTTTTTCAACTTTTTTTGTGCTATTCTTCATAAATATTAACAATTTTGTTGTTTTCTAGTTCGTAATTAAAGATTTTTGCTTCTTTTATTTGTCCTTTTCCATAAAACAGCGCAACTTCGTTTGGGGTTGCGTCCTTTTTTAAGTTTTGAAAAATGTCTTCGAATTCTCCAAAAAAAGCAGATAGATGTAAGTCGTCAAGTTTTTCGTTTAAGTTGGAAGAAAGGTATTTTCGCGCTAAATCATAGTTTTTGACCTTTATGGCATCACAAAAAGCGTATGGGATAAGCTCATTTTTTGTAACCGCGTCTGGGGAAGATTTGCTGGCTAGTTGAGTCTTAACGGAAAAATTTTTCAAATTATATATTTTTTTTATCGTGTGATGACCAGTTTCTATTAGATGTTTTAATGTGGTAATCTGGTTTTGGTTAATGTCGATTTGGTCAACTTCTTGAAATAGCACCTTTTCATATTTTTTGTTTACAAAATCTATTTGTCCAAAAATGTACTTATTTTCCTTTGTTGGGGCAAAAAATAAAAGGTGGTTTTGATTTGTTTTAAAGGTTGGCTCACCAATGATTTTTTCATTTGTTAAAACCATTCTATCACTAGCGCATTTTAAACAAAAAAGGGTGGCGTCGAAAGTCGAATAAATTATTTCGTGAGTAGACTCGCCAAAATTTATTTTTTTGTAGTTTAGAGAGTATGGTTTTGGGGACGTGTCTTTTGGGGCGGTTATTTGAATAAGGTATGTTTCATCTTTAAAATCAACCAGTTTTATTGATGAATTCGAACTTGTAACTTTTGGAGTTTTAAGGTCAATAACCGCATCAAAAGACTCTGCGCTATCAAGCGGAAAAAAGGATACGGCGAAGAGTTCTTTTTCAAATGAAAAAGTAGTGATTTTTTCTTTTTTAATTAAACTTTCGTTGTTGTCGCATTTAATAAGGCAGTCAAAAGTGGTGTAAAAATGTAAAATTTTGCTCATTTTATCTCCATTTATTCTAAATATATGTGTTTTTATTAAAATTTATCTATAAATTGTTGTATACAAGGGAGAAGAAAGGAAATAATCTTAACATCGAAGGAGAAATTTTAGGTGGACAACATAATTGATTTCGCGAAGGCGAAGGAAAAATTTGAGTGCAAAATGATTGGGGATAAGGAAATAAACTCGCTTTTTTTGGGGCTTGTTAAAATTATCAAAAAAAGCGCGATCCAAAATGTTTCAAGGGAGATAATGTGTGAATGCGAACAGGCAAAATCTAACTTCACTCAAACTTTAAAGGAGTTGCACGAAACTGAAATTCAATTAAAAAAGGAGATAAATATGAATAAAACATTGCAAAAAAAGGTGGAAAGTCAACAAAAACAAATTTGTTTTTTGGTCAAGCTCTTTATGAATTCCAATGGAAATGCAAGTAGGTCATTTAAAAGCAATTAAAAAGTTGAAAATATTGTCAAAATTTGCTAGAATATTTGTATGAAAAATGTTTTCTTTGGCAAAACCAGTTTTGACACGAGAGTTGCCCTTATAAAAAGGTTAGGACAAAATAGAACGTTGCAAGATTTGCAAGACGTTCAGCATATTTTTATCGTGCCAGACAGAATGAGTGTTCTTATGGAAAAGCAAATTTTTGAGAGCCTAAACATTGACAGCACTTGCGATATTGAAGTGCTGACTTTGTCGCGTTTTGCAAACAAGATTTTTAAAGATAAAACTGTAATTTCAAAAACAACTAGTTGTATGATTTTACAAAAACTTTTAAGAGAGCACAAAGACGAACTTTTATGTTTTAATAAAAATCAAGATAGCGATCTCGCAGAAGAAATTTTTGGGACAATTGCACAGTTTAAAAGTTGTAAGGTGGGCTTTGACGATGTACAAGTTAAATCAAGTGACGATCTTTTGAAAAATAAATTGCACGATATAGCGCTTTTGTATAAGGCATATCAAGGTTGCTTGAAAGAGAAGGGGCTTCTTGACAGCCTTGATAGGCTTAACCTTTTTAGTGACGAAAATATAAAAAATTATGCTAAAAATAAAGTTTTTTATGTGTCCGATTTTGACGGATTTACCTTTCAAGGGTACGAAATCGTATCTATTTTGTCGCGTGTGGCAAAGGAATTTAATATTGGAATTTGCGTCTCGGATGGAGAAAACTCACACATTTACAATGAAAAATATTTGACGCATATTTTGCCAATACTTGAGCCTTTTAATAGTTTTGAGGCAAAAGAAAATTCGACTTCGCAGATAAAATTTTTGCAAGACAATTTGTTTAATTATTCAATTAGAAATTTAAAGGTTAAGGAAAGCAAAATTGAGTTGTTTGAAGGTGCAAATTTTGAAGAAGAGCTTGTTTTTTGCGCATCGACAATAAAAAATCTTGTTTTTCAGGGCGAAAAGCTGGACCAAATCAATGTTGCAATTCCATCTCTTCAAGAAAAAGCGGTTGAAATTAAAAATGTCTTTAATAAATACGGTTTTTCTTATTTTTTGGACACGCAAGAAGAGTATAAAAATAGCATTTTAATAAGATTTATAAAAAGTGCGGTTGAAATGCTAACAGAAAATTTTTCGCTTTTGTCAACCTTGCAATTTTTGCGCAACCCACTTGTTAATTTGGATAAATACATAATTGATGACTATGAAGATTACGCCCTTTATTACAATTTAACCGACCAATATGAAATAAAATTAAGTAAGCAAGTTGAAAATAAATTTTATGAAAATTTTGATAGGGTAAGGTCTGTTTTGTTTGAAAAAACAAAGAATTTTCAAGAAAAAATAAATGTTTCTACAACTTTTCAAGATTACATAGAAGCTTTTAATCTTTTAATTTCGGATTTTGAAATAAAAAATAAACTTGACGAAATGACTATTCAACTAGCAAAAAAGGACTTAAAGCAAGCAAAGTTGTTTGAGCAATATTTTGATTCATATGAAAGATTGGTGGAGGATATTTCAAGTGTTCTAGGAACAGAAAAATGCGATTTAAAGGTGTTTTTTGTGACTTTCCTTAGCGGAGTTAATCAAGTTAAACTTTCAACCACGCCACTTTCTATTGGAACCGTTTTTGTTGGTGACGCGAGCACGAGTTTCTTTGAAAGAAAAAATAATATGTTTGTTTTGTCGATGACAGAGGATGATTTTCCAAAGAAAACGGGCGATACGGGTATAATTTTGGATAAAGACATTGACCTTTTGAGCGAAAAATACAAGCTTGAGCCAAGTATAATGGATCTAAACAAAAAAGAAAGGTTTAAAGCGTACGAACTGCTACTTAACACAAAAAACAAGCTGTTTATTAGTTATAATTACGAAAAAGGTTTTAAATCAAAAATCTATGACGACATATCAAAAATGTTTGTTTTAGAGCGTGGTGCAAAATTTGATTTTTTGCCGATTTTGACAATGAATTCTCTTGACCTAATGCAAAAAAACAATTGCGAAAAAGTAGCGTTTACAAACCTTACGCGCGAGATTCGCGGAATTTACGACGGACAAAGGAATGCGGATAGTAGCGTTGGGTTGCTTTTTAATGCTTTAAAAGTATGCAAGCCTGATCTTCAAAATTTTGAATTTAAGAACAAAATTTTACTTAAAAACAAGCAGTTTTTTAAAAACAAAACCGTGAGCGTGTCGCAAGTTGAAACTTTTATGACTTGTCCTTTTTTGCATTTTGTAAGATATGGTCTCAAACTTAAAGAAAAACAAGAAGGTGAATTTGACTCGCTTAATATTGGTCTTATTATGCACGATTTGGCAAGACGGCTTTTAAGTTCTTATAAACTTCCAATTGAAGAAAAAAGGTTAGAAAATATCGCAAAAAATATTTTTGATGAGATATTGGAGTCAGATAGTTTTAAGGCAATTAAGGGAAATGCTCAAAATAAAACCCTTCTAAGAAATCTTAAAAAAGAGGCGGTTAGATTTGCGCTTGTTCTAAACTATGGCGCAAAAAAAAGTAAGTTTGTCCCGACTTATTTTGAACAAAGATTTGACAATAAAAATGTAATAAAATCACTCTCTTTTGATAAAAACGGCGAAAAAATAAGTCTTGTCGGACAAGTGGATAGGGTTGATGTCTTAACTACGAGTGAAAATTCAAAATATTTTAGAATAATTGATTACAAAACGGGAGATGTCGACACTTCGCTTTCTGAACTTTTCTTTGGTAAAAAAGTGCAACTTGACGCTTACAAAAAGGTTGTTCAAGAGTCGCTAAAAATTCCTTGCGCGGGTGGATATTATTTTCCAATAAAATCCACTTTTGTAGACTCCAAAAAGGGAGATTACGAAAGTTATAAAATGAAAGGAAGCACTTTGCAAGATGACGAAGTTGTTTTAGCAAGTGATTGCGATATTGAAAAAAATCGGGCAAGTGACCTTGTGGAAGTAAAGTTAAAAGGTCAAGAGGGGCTAGAATACAGCGGATATTCTAAGCTTGCAACCAAAGATGACTTTTATAATTACTCAAATTATGCAATAAGTTTGATTGATAGGGCAATTGATGACATAAATAAAAAGAACATTACGCCTTCGCCACTTGTTTTAGGATCTTTTGACGCGTGCAAAAGATGTCATTTCGCGGGGTTGTGCCGATTTGATAAAAGTTGCGGAAATTATAAGAGAAACCCAAAAATAAAAGTCGAAAAGAAGGATTTTGAAGGATAAAAAATGAAATTTACAGTAGACCAAGCCAAGATTTTGGACGATTCGAGCAAAAATCTTCTCGTGTCCGCGTCTGCAGGAAGCGGAAAAACGGCGACGATAATTGAAAAAATTTATCGTTATCTTTTAGGTGGCGGAAGTTTGGATAGGTTGCTAGTTATAACCTTTACAGAAAGCGCAAGTAGCGAGATGAAAATTAGACTCAAAGACAAATTAAAGGATGAAGCAAAAGATAATCTCGAAATTCGCGCACAACTAGATAAACTTACGAGTTGCGATATTTCAACTCTTCACGGCTTTTGTTCAAAATCAATAAGAAGGAACTTCTTTGCACTTGATATAAAACCTAATTTTGTGGTTTTGTCGGATACCGACGCAAAATTTTTAAAAATTAAGGCAATTGAAAAAATAATTAGGGTATATTCAAAGGCCAATGATGAAGCCTTTGATTCGGTAAGCCAACTTTTTTCGAGTGGGCGCAGTTACGAGGGACTTAAAAGTGCAATTCTTTCTTTTAGCGAATTTTTAAAAAGTGTTGAAAATGAAGAAATCTATATAAACGAAATTGCACTTTCAACGTTGAATTCTAATCTAAAAACCAACCCAGCGTGCATTTATTTAAACGAATATATGTGTGCAAATGCTAAATTTTTACATAATAAGCTTAAAGAAGAATCTGTTAAAGCCTATTCGGCGGGCGCAAAAACTTATGGCGAAATTTTAGACAAAACGCGTCAAGATTTGAGTAAAATTTTAGAAAAAAACGATTTTTTGGAGAATAGAAAAGTCTTTCAAAACATTATTTTAACCAACCTTAAACAAGTAAAATTAACTGACGACGACAAGGCATATCGTGATGATTTTAAGGCTTGTTGGGAAATTATAAAAGGTCGAATTGATGACATAAAAAAGTTTGTTATTGTAGAAAAAAAAGACGAAGAATTGCGTGACGACCTTGAGACTACAAGGAAATTTTTGTCAAAATTTATTGAAGTTACAAAGTCTTATTTAAAGGAGTACTTAGCACTTAAAAACCGCAAAAATGGGCTTGACTTTAACGACCTTGAAGGCAATTTTCTTGTGTTACTTAAAAATCCTGAAATTTTATCTTCTTTTAAATTTGACTATATTTTTGTCGATGAATATCAAGATATAAACAGTGTGCAAGAGAAAATTTTGTCCATTTTGTCAACAAAATCAAAAATGGTTATGGTGGGAGATATAAAACAAAGTATTTATGGTTTTAGAAATAGCACACCTGATATTTTTGTCGGGAAAGCTAGCGATTATGAAGGTAAAAACAACGGAACTCTTGTCAATTTGAATGAGAATTTTAGGAGCAACTCGGTCATTTTGGAGTTTGTAAACAAGATTTTTGACAAGTGTATGTCAAAAGACTTTGGCGGGGTCGATTACAAGAAAAATGGTGATTTAAAGGGGCGAGCGGAATATAAAATTTGCTCAAATGAACCTATCGTCGAAATTGATTTGGTGGACGAAAAAAAACAAAATGAAGAGCAAACTTATGACAAAATTTATAGCGTTTTAGGAGATAAAAACGACTATAAAAACGCATTAACAAGCGATAGAAAAGAAGCGATGATTGTCGCTAAAAAGATACTAGAACTTGTTGGGAAAAAGTATTACGACGCAAAAGAAAAGTGTGAAAAAGATATTGGGTTTAACGATATCGCAATCCTTTGTCGCGACAACGAATATATCAAAAAAATATCAAAAGTTTTGCTTGAATATAAGGTCCCGATTGAAACAAATTTGATTGATTCAATGTATGGGAATAAAGATGTTTTACTTCTTATTTCAGTTCTAAAAATCATAAATAATTTTCACGACGACGAGAGTTTGGCTGTTGTTTTAAGTGGACCTTTTTATAAATTTTCATTTGATGAATTAGGTGAAATAAGGGTCGATTTTAATGACGAAGAGTTCTTTTATGAAAGTGTCCTAAGATATAAAAACGAAGGAAAAAAAGAAAAAATTAGGCAAAAATTGACGGCTTTTTTTGACTCAATAAAAGAACTATCTGACAAAATAAATTACCTTTCACTGCACGAATTTTTATGTGAAGTTTGCGAAAAATTTGATTATTTAAACTACCTTTTATCTCTCCCAAATGGAGCAAGTCGCGAAAAACTGGTTAAGGATTTTGTCGCGTCAACTGGGAGTAAAGAGTTTGAATATGACCTTGTAGGCTTTCTTGATTTTGTTAAAAATTATGCAAAAGACAACAAATTTAAGTCGTCTTTTGTGGGTGGAAATAGCGCTGTAAAACTAGGTACAATTCATTCAAGTAAAGGGCTGGAATACCCAATTGTTTTCCTTGTTGGCTGTGGAAATGACTTTTCAAATATGACCTTTATGTCGCGAATTTTGATGGATAAAGATTTGGGGCTTGGAATGGAAACTTTTGACATTTTACAAAATAAAAAGAGTCTGAATTTGTCAAGAAGTTGTATCTCTTTAAAGAAAAAACGACTTGAAAGAGCGGAAGAAATGAGGCTTCTTTATGTCGCTTTAACGCGTGCAAAAAATCACCTTTTTGTGCTTGCAAGTGCCAATTTGGAAAAGGTAAAATATGTGGAAGATAGCGAAGATGCGCGCGGAGTTAACAACTATTTGTCGTGGATTTTAGGGGCGCTATCTCATAATGATTTTGTGGGGCTTACCCAAAATAAAAAAGATTTAAAGGTAAATTTAAGTAGTGGGGAAGCCTATTTTAATGTCTATTCTGACGACTTTTTTGTCCCTGACACGCACGAAATTGAGCGTCCAAATTTTGAAAATTACGACAAAAATGAGTGCAAAAAGTTATCAAAAATAATTGATTTTAAGTTTAAAAAACCACAAAATATTGCACTTAAAAATAGCGTTTCAAGCCTTCTTTTGGAACATAGTGAAAGCCTTGAAAGTTTCAATTTTGAACCTAAAAAACTGTCAATTTTTGAACCAAAAAGAGAAAAATTTGACCACGCAAAAGTGGGTACAATGTACCATAAAATCCTTGAAAAAATTGATTTTACAAAGGACTATTCGGAAGAATTCTTAAACAAAATCATTGAAGAAAATCTAGATAAAAACGACCAAAATTTTTATTTTGTGGATGGTCAAAAAATTAAAAATTGCATCAAAAATATTAAGGCACTTGGCACTATTTTGGAGCAAAAAAAGGAGCTTCCTTTTATTAGTTACATTCCTTATAACGACATTTTTGGCGGAGAAAATAAAAGCAAAATTATCGTCCAAGGAGTCGCTGACTTGTTGGTCAGTGTGAATAATAAGTGGGTTCTTATTGACTATAAGACAACCAACGTAAAAAACGCCGACCAATTGGTCGAAAAATATTTAGTTCAACTCAAATTATACGCTATTTGCTTGCAAAAAGCGCTAAACGTGCGGTTCGAAAGCGTTTTTATCTATTCTTTTTGCCTAGAAAAACTTGTAAAAATTTTTTAAAAAACTATTGGTTTTTGTTTTTATTTTGGCAAAACTTGTGATATACTACTTCCGTTTAGAATTAAAAGGTAGGATTAAAATATGTTTATGCTTGGGATTTCTGGGGCTGAAATTGTAAAAGCGGTGCGCGATTATATTGAGATGATTGCGACTGTTTTTGCTGAACTTTGGTTTTGGCCTGTTGTCTTTGTCGGCATTATGATTTTGGCGGTAGTGGTACTTGGATCGCTTGTTAAAAATTCCTATGAAAATAGGATCCTTAAAAGCGTTAATAAACTTAACAAATATTTCCTTGCAAAACCTTTCATTACAGAAGAGAATTTGGTTGAGTTTAATTTGAAAATGAAGAAGGTTCCTAAGGTCCTTAGAAATAACTGGCAAATATATATGTTAAACCGCGAGGACGAACCTACTAAATATATAAATGTTAACACATGTATTGGTAAACCTTTAAGAACGGGGTCGATTGAAAAGAATATGCAAAATTTTACAACCTTTACAATTTTGCTAGGACTCCTTTCTTTCATTGCGGGGCTTCAATATGCAAGCGTCACCAATCAAAATCAAATTATTCCTATTTTGTTTGATGCATGTCTTGTACCGCTTATTTTGGCGATTGTATACACAATTACGATTTTGGCTGTGCGGGCAAGCAAAAACGACATCTACGCGTGTCTGTATGATAACTTTCCGTTGTATGAACGAAATTTGACAAAAGCGGTCACAACACTTCCAGCGTATGTCGACTATGAAATTTTGTTTACAAAAAAAGAAATCAAAGAAGGAATCCCTATCCTTCAACAATATCTCGAAAAACGCGCCCTTGTCGAACAACAAGAACTTGAAAAGGCAAGAGAAAATTCTGTTGCGGTCGAAGAATATGATTTTAGTGACCTTGGCGTGGATGGTTCGCTTATCCTTGAAAGGTCAATGAAAGAAAGTGAAACCTTTATTAAAATTAGGCGTAGACTTCAAGACGAAATTGGTTCAATTGAAACCGAAATGGGGAATTATAAGAAGAACTACGAAGAAACATTGAAGGATATGCAAAGGAAGTTGCAAGCGTCTAGAGAAAACTTGGAGAGTTTAAAGACTCAACAAGAAGAGTCGACGAACCGTATTGAAAGCAACTATATCAGAAAACAACAAGCGGACGAAATTAAGAAACAACAACAACTCGAAAAAGACATTGAAGAAGCAACATCTAAATTTAATGACGAGCAAACTTCTCTTCAACAAGACATTGAAAAACGCGAAAAAGAAATCGCAGAGAAAAAAGAGTTTGTCGAACAAGCAATGGCTCTTGAATTTAAACATTATGCAAACACTCTTTATAAGGCTTTGACCGATAAAGCAACTGAAGTGGGCAACCAACGTCTTTTGACTCTCGCTCAAGAAAATAGTGACTTAAAAGCCCTTTTGACGGATATTCAAGGAGTTGGCGGAGCAAATGTTGACATCCAAGACGACCTTATTCAAAATCAAGATTTGACGAGCGAAAATTTGTATGATATGTCGTCAAATGATATGAATGAATTGAGCGAGTCGCGTGAGCAATCAGACGAAAATGCAAAAGCAGAAGCGGAGCAAGAAAGTATAAAAGCGCAAGCAGAACAAGAAAATTCGCAAGTTCAAGCGGGTGAGCAATTTGCCGAAAATCAAAATATAGAAATGAATGCGCAAGACGTTCAAAATGTGGGTGACCCTAACGCAAAAGAATATGTCGTGCAAAATGATTATGTTGACCCAAATATGCAAACTTACGAGCAAAATTCACAAGTTTACGACCAAAATACGCAAAATTATGACGCGAACAACCAATATGTAGCGCAAGACGGACAATATGCGGATGCAAATTCGCAATATGTTGACCAAGCTGGATATGGAGAACAAACGAATGAGCAAGTTCCTCAAGATCAACTGGGACAACAAAATGTTTCGCAAGAACAAAATATTGTGGCGGAACAAGTCGCACCAGAGACTGTAGCACAAGACTACTCTCAAAATCAAGTTCAAAGTCAAGAAGAGCCAGTGGTAGAGGTTCAACAAGCGCCTGTTCAAAATGTTGAGCCACAAACGGTGGCAACAAATGACCAAACGGAAGATTTGGAGCAAATTCAAAGACAAATCGACGAAAATAATATGATTCTTCAAAAAAATAAGCAAGAATTTGAAAATGACCTTAATAAAACCATTTCAAAAATGGACGAATCGGATGACTATGGAGACGAAAGAGAAGAACGCGAAGAACCAAGAAGTAGACGAGATGAGAGAGAAGAAAGGTCAAGAAGAGATTATGAAGATGAATATGATGACGACGAAAGGCGTGGGGCTCGTGATAGAGATGACCGCTTAGAAAGGGAAGAGCGTCGTGAAAGAACTTCTAGAAGGTCAAGAATTGACGATGACGAGGATGACGATAGAGCACCAAGAAGAAGGGCAACTTCAAGGAGACGAGTTGATGTTGAAGAGCCAAGAAGTGGAAGAAGAAGTTTAGATGGCGGGCGTAGAACAAGTAGAAGGACATCGTCAACTTCAAAATCGAGAAGAGATAGCGACTCTGGGTCAGATTTCGACGAGCTTAACGCCGAAATGCAAAAACTTTTGAATAGAAGATGATTTTTGTGTAAAGTTTAAATTTAGATTTTTTGTTTTCTAGACCTATTAAATAAGAGTTTAACTTGCTAGTCCTGGTTTTGATAAAGAATATTTTGTGGCAAGAAGTACTTATAAGAAACAACTAAAAAGAGTAGCCTTTTATAGACTGCTCTTTTTGATTTCTGTAAAACATTGGACATTTTTGGCGCTTTGCGGGACTAAATTTAAGTTTTATGTGGTTTATAAAGATGCAAAGTATTTAATTTTTATATCACAATCACATAACATTGTGTTTACTTTTTAGAGTAAAGGGTGAGTTCGGAGAGTTTGCCGTGGGATTTTAGGGTGGAGAGAAGTTTGGGGGTGATTGTGGCGCCCTTGGGGGCTAAGATGTGGTCGTCTAGTGAATAGATGTCGCGGGTGGTTGTGCGTCCGAGTAGGAAGTCACTGTTGCCGATAAATTTTTGCGGGGCTAGGTCAGTTGACATTATTTTTACGCGTTCTTCGATTGGGTGGAGTTTGACTTTTGGGCGAAAATTCGATGCGGAGACTTTTTTGTCTGAAAGGTTGACTATAATTGAGTTCGTGACGCTGACAATTTGGGTGGGAGAAAAGGTTGACGACGACGAAATGTATTCTTTTGCCGATAAGTTGTCTAAAAGCGCAATGTCAAGAAGCGTGCCTAGGTCTTGTCCGACGATGGAAAAAATTTTACGACCGATTGGGTTGTTGTCTAGGCAAGTAACCTGGTTTATGGTGGCGGTGAGTCCGTCGCCGTTTCTTAAAACAACATAGTTGTTTATTGCGTAAATTTTGTTGGCTGGGCAAGTGTATTCTTCTTCGTCACTATCAAAAAGAGTGAAAGAGACGATTTTTTTGTATCTGTCATCAAAACGAACATCTTTTATTGTGCCTTCTATTTTGCCTGTGTAAAGATTTAGGACTTGTTTTGAGATAAGGTCGCTGAGATTTATCATTTTATTATCCTTTTATTGTGAGATATTTATCTATATGACATCTTGTCCGTTTTTATTATTTGTTTTTAAGACGAAAATTTGTCTTAAAAAAGCGATTTTTAATATAAAATGGGCATAAAAACCATTATTAGGACGATAATGTAAGTTTTTTTTGGGGCTTTTTAAAAATATTTTTAAAAAGGCGGAAAAAAGTTGCCAAGGATAAGAAAAACTTTTAAAATAATAATATGTGGCTATTTGATAAAATAAAAAAGATGTTTAATAAAGGGATTTCTCTTAGTGAGAAAAATCGTGGCAACCTTATTACTTACATTAAGTTAAAGGATAACACGCTAAAACTTGGGCAAGAAATTAAGGTCGATGACGGATATAACCTTGTTTCTGTGTATTATAACCATTTTTGCGATGTCGTGGGCGTGGGGACGCATAAAATGGACGAATTGGCTTTGCCTAGGATGTATCGTCTTTTTTACAACGCTACACGAAAGGAAGATGAAAAGATTTCCGATAAAATTCAAAATGCTGACCTTTATTTTTTAAATCTTAACCAAATGAAAGCGTCGATACGCACGGGAAAAGTCCTTTTTATGTCAAATGGCGAAAAGGTTAAGGCAAGGCTGAAATGCGATGTTGAGTATAAAATCTCCGATGTGACAAAATTTATGGAATATTTTGCGAGCGAATTTGCTATATTAAAAAATGGCAAGGTTGTGGGCGAAGTTGAATATTTTTTGAATGACAAAATTGAAAAATGTGTTGAAAAGAGTGATTTTGATGACCTTTTTTCAAAAAAAAGTGATGTTGAGACAAAAACGTTGCAAAAACTTCAAGAATTGAAAGAAGAATTGGGGGTTGAAGTTGTGTCGGTTGTGTTATCTGACATTGAAGTCCCTAAAAAGCAACTTGGAAAGAAAATTATTGCGAAAAATAAGGTTGAAGCAAGTGATGAAGTTTTAAAAATGGCGGAAAATAGCATAAATGGCGTGACAAATGTGAAAGAAGAGATTTTGGCACGAGACGAGACTCAAGATATGACAAAAAAAGAAGGCGAATGTTCTTTTTCGACGCAAAATGATTTTTCTGCTCGCGAAAGTACACAAAACATGGAACAAAATTCTTCACAAAATGTCCAACCAACTTGTGATGACATTATAAAAAATGTAAATTTGACTCAAGGGGTATTGTATAGCGGTGGCGAAAAAAAAGAAAAATGGGAAGATAGTTATAAAATAGAAACTTCTCCATATAAAATAAGTGACGCGCCACAAGAAGCACCAAATTTGTTTGAAGAGCCTAGAGTTGAGCCTAAAAAACTTGTCAGCGAATTAGAAGAACAGCCTAAGGTCGTAACAAAATATAAAGTTGTTATAAAATGTCCTTGTTGTGGGGCGAAAAATGACGAGGACGCCGAGATTTGTATGGTGTGTAAGAGTAAATTGTAGATAAACGCTTTTATTGTAGATAACAAATTTTGGAAGAATAAGAACATATTTTCATAGAATATGTTAAATTCGTCCAAAATCAAAATTTCTGCATTGTTTCAAAATATTAACATATTTTCATAGGGTATGATAAAAGGTTGGTGGGGTAGATAAATAATCTACTTGCGTCCTTTAATAAACTAAAAGTGGAACAAGTGATAAAAAGTGTAGACAAAAACAAAAAAGGGGATAGGAAATCTATCTCCTTTTTGTATAGGATTTTTAGTCCGATTTTATTTTTCTCAATTTTGGTTGAGTTTTTATGTTTTATTTACCAAAAATGGTGTTGCGATTGAACTACAAGTAGGTAACAATGCGATTTTAGATCATTTATCTTTTTAATTATCCCCTAAAACCGCATTTACATTCGTACGAGTCGCAAAAATGACCGCCCTTGTCGTTTTCGGAAATTTTAATCCCGTCGCGGTTGCATGAGCAACCATTCCTATTGTGCACGCACGAGCAAACGCTACAACAAACCTTACAAATCGATTTTTCTTCTTCTTTCATTTTTTTTACTCCTTTTGATAAAAATAGGTTGCGCAAATTTTGAGGAAATATGCAAAATTTACGACCTATTATATATATAGGTTTAAAAAAAGAGTAAATTTTTTGCTGTTGGTAAAAATTGCAAACTATTATATATAAGGACTTTTGAAACTCTAAAAAATAAGTAGAGAAAGTGTTAGATAAAAAAATTTTGGCATAGTAAATCTTGTTTGAAGTTCGCTTTTTTGATTAGTGGCAAAATGGTTGATTTTGAAAGAAGAAATAAAAAGCCCCGTACATCGCGGGACTAAATATTATTTTGCTTTTAAATCTTCTTTAAGTTTTTTAACCATAAAGTCTGGGTCAATGCCGTGGACGGCGGATGCTTCTTCAACTGTTTCCATTCTGCTCATAGGACAAGAAAAACAGTGCATTCCAAAATTAGTTAAAATTTCTTGCGCGTTTTTGTAATTATCTAAAATGTCGCCCAAAGTTGTATTTTTTGTAATTTCCATATTGTAACTCCTTTTACAATTCTATTTTAAACATCTTTTAAAGAAAATACAAATATTTTTTGCAAAATTTCTCTATTACTGTTAAATACGCTTTAATTGTGGCTTAAAGCGAATAAGGATAATTGCGGGTTCTATGTTTTAGTGACGATATTTTTTAAGTGAATTATTCATGGTTTGAAAGGAATAAGAAGAAAGTGCTATTTTTTGTTAGAAGTCTTTATGTTTGGAATTATTCATAGGTGAAAGAAATAAAAAAGGTTTAGATAAAAAATATCAATTTACAACCTATATATAATAGGGGCAAAATTGGGTGATTTTTTTGTGCAGTTTGCACAAATTTATTTTTTTTTGAATAATCTTAAAAAAAGTGCTAAAAAGGGGTTGACTAATAGCAAAATTTGTAGTAAAATGGCTTCACCGTGAAATAAGGGTTGAAGTGTAAAGTTACTATTTTTAGCAACAAAAATAGAGAATTTACATGGACTAGTTTGAATTAAATTCAAGCGGGCTGATGAAAATCTTTGAAAAATCAAAAGATTTTTTTAAAGAGTGTCAATACGGAACACACGGTAAAGTGTATTGACTGAGTCGGTAAGGGTAAAGGAGAGTATATGGCAACACAAAAAATTAGAATCAAATTAAAAAGTTATGACCACAACTTGATTGATCTTGCTACTTCTAGAATAATGGATGCGGCGAGCAAATCTGGTTCACAAGTTGCAGGTCCAATTCCACTTCCAACAGAAAAAGAAGTGGTTACAATCATCAGAGCACCTCATAAATACAAAGATAGTCGTGAGCAATTTGAGATGCGTACACACAAAAGGGTTATTGATATTTACACTCCATCGAGCAAGGCAGTTGACGCTCTTATGAAACTTGACTTGCCAGCAGGGGTTGACATCAATATCAAACTATAAAGGTCGAGAAAGGAGATAAAAAATGAGCAAAGCAATTCTTGGAAAGAAGTTGGGAATGACACAAGTTTTCGACCTTGACGGCAAGGTAACGCCAGTTACAGTTATCCTTGCAGGACCATGCACCGTTGTCCAAAAGAAAACCGTGGATAAAGATGGATACGAAGCAGTGGTTGTTGCGTTTGGCGAAACAAGAGAAAATCTTAAAAACAAACCTGAGATGGGGCTTTTCAAAAAAGCTAACGTCGAAGCAAAGAAGTATTTGAGAGAACTTAAAGTTGACAATTATGCTGAACTTAATGTCGGCGACGAAATTAAGTGCAATGTATTTAGTGAAGGCGAACTTGTTGACGTTACAGGGACAACAAAGGGACATGGTTTTAGCGGAACAATCAAGAGATGGAACGCAAGAAGACTTAAAATGTCTCACGGTACAGGACCTGTTCATAGATCGGTTGGTGGTTTGAGTGCAAACTCAACTCCAAGTAGAGTTTTCAAAAACCACAAAATGCCTGGACAATTTGGTAACGATAGGGTTACGAAACAAAATCTAAAAGTCGTAAAGATTGATGAAGAAAGAAATCTTATTATGGTTAAGGGCGGTGTTCCTGGACATAAAGATGGACTCGTATCAATTTGCAGTGCTAAAAAGATAGCAAGATAAGGAGTAGTTTAAAATGCCAAGAGTAAAAGTTTATAACACAAAAGCAGAAGTCGTAGGACAGACTACTCTTAGTGATAAAGTTTTCGGCTGTGAATACAACGAACCTCTTATTCATCAAGTAGTTGTGGCTTACAACAATAATCAAAGACAAGGTACAAAGTCAACTCTTCTCCGTAGCGAAGTTAGAGGACATGCAAAGAAGCCTTGGAGACAAAAAGGAACAGGTAGGGCAAGACAAGGTTCTACAAAATCAGCACAATGGAAAGGTGGCGGTATCATTTTTGCACCAAAGCCAAGAGATTTTTCTCAAAAAGTCAACAAATCAATGAAAGTTTCAGCGTTTAAGAGTGCAATCAGTGCAAAACTTGCTGATAGCGAAATTGTAGTGCTTGATTCGCTTGTTCTTGAAGCACCAAAAACAAAACTTTTCAAAGAAGTTATGGACAACTTTGAAGTTGGGACAAAAAATGTTCTTTATGTTTTGGCTGAAAAGAATGACGACATTGTTCGTGCATCAAAGAATATTCCAAACGCTCACGTAACTTACGCTGATGTCCTTGGAACATACGACGTTGTTGCAAATTCTAAACTTTACATCACAAAAGATGCAATCAAGAAAATAGAGGAGGCTTATAAATAATGAACGCCTACGATATTATTAAAAAACCGCTCTTGTCGGAAAAATCGTACGCAACTATTTCTGATAAAAAGTACACTTTTATCGTTGATATAAATGCTAATAAGATTCAAATTAAACAAGCGGTTGAACAAATTTTTAAAGTAAAAGTCAAACAAGTAAACACCTTAATTGTTAAGGGAAAAGTCAAAACTCAAAATACAAAACAAGGCAGAAGCGTCGGCAGAACAAGTGATTACAAAAAAGCAATCGTTGTTTTGACAAAAGATAGCAAGCCAATTGAGTTCTTTGAGAGTTTAAATTAAGGTAGGAGAGATAAAATGGCAATTAAAAGACATAATCCAACCACACCTTCGCAAAGATTTCTTACAACGGCTGATTTCTCAGAACTTACAAAAAAGGCTCCTGAAAAATCACTTCTTGCTGTTAAAAACAAAAACGGCGGAAGAAATAACCAAGGAAGAATATCTGTTAGACATAAAGGTGGCGGAAATAGACAAAAATACAGAGTTATCGAATTTAGACGTTTGCATGACAATGTGCCTGCTAAGGTCGAAGCGATTGAATACGACCCAAATAGAACTGCCTATATCGCTCTACTATCATATGCGGATGGCGCAAAATCATATATTCTCGCTCCTGTCGGGCTTAATGTTGGCGACAAGGTTATGAGCGGGGAAGAAGTTGAAGTAAAAGTCGGAAATTGTATGCCTCTTAAAAACATTCCTGTTGGGTCTGTTGTTCACAATATCGAACTTAGACCAAAGCAAGGCGCTGTTATTGCAAGATCAGCTGGTATTTCAGCAAGACTTATGGCAAAAGAAGGCAAGTATGCAACAATCAAGATGCCTTCTGGCGAAATGAGACTTGTACTTGCTGAATGCAGAGCAACTTTGGGACAAGTTGGCAATGTTGACCACGAAATTATTTCGATTGGTAAAGCAGGAAGAAATAGACATATGGGAGTTAGACCTACTGTTCGTGGTTCGGTTATGAACCCTAACGACCACCCACACGGCGGTGGTGAAGGTAAGTCTCCTGTTGGTAAGGCTGGACCTGTCACTCCATGGGGCAAACCTGCTCTTGGATATAAGACAAGAAATAAGAAAAAAAGTACTAATAAGTTCATTATTAGTAGAGCGAAGTAGGAGTAGATAAGATGAGTAGATCTTTAAAGAAAAAACCTTATGTCGAACAAAGACTTTTTGATAGAGTTAAGGCTATGAACGAGTCAAATACAAAAAAACCACTCAAAACATGGTCAAGAGCATCTGTCATTTATCCAGAATTTGTCGGACATACAATAGCGGTTCATAATGGAAAGAAGCACATTCCTGTTTACTGCACAGCCGAAATGGTTGGACATAAACTCGGCGAGTTTGCTCCAACAAGGACTTTTAGGGGCCACGGCGCTGATAAAGCGAAGGCTAAGTAAGGAGAGAAAAAATGGCAAAGAGAATTAAAGAAAAAACCGAGAAAATCAACCAAACTCGTGACAGAAGACCTGTTGCTAAGGCAAAATATCTTAGAGTTAGTTCTTCAAAACTCGACCTTGTTAATGACCTTGTCAGAGGAAAGAGTTACAATGACGCTGTCGCGATTTTGAGCAACACTCCTAACAAATCCGCAGATTACGTTTTGAAAGTTATCGTTTCTGCAGGTGCTAACGCTGAAAATAAGGGACTTAATAAAGACGACCTTTATGTTGCTGAAATTTATTCAGGACAAGGCGCTACCTATAAAAGACAAAATATTCGTGGCAGAGGACGTGTTGACCAAATTTTAAAAAGAACAAGCAATATCACTGTTATATTGGATACGGTTAAGTAAGGGGAGAGCAGAAAATGGGACAAAAAGTTAGTCCAAACGGACTTAGAATAGGGATCAATAAGGGCTGGACTTCTTTGTGGTATAGCAAAAAAGAAAATTTTGCAAAAAACATTAAAGAAGACAACGTTATTAGAAATTTCATTAAGAAAAAATATTATGCTTGCGCTATCTCTAAAGTGGTTATTGAAAGAACCGAAAAGAGAATTGTCGTTAGTATCTATACTGCTAGACCTGGTATTTTAATCGGTCAAAAGGGTGCAGGAGTTGAAGCGTTAAAGAAAGAACTTGCTAAACTCACAAATGCAGATATGATTTCTATCAACATTAAAGAAATCAAAAATCCTGACATCGACGCAACTTTGATTGCTGAAAGCATTGCAAGTCAACTTGAAAAGCGTGTTCATTTTAGACGTGCGATGAAAATGGCTATGCAAAAAGCAATAAAAGCGGGTGTTAAGGGTATCAAAGCAATGGTTGCTGGCCGTCTTGACGGGGCAGATATTGCTAGAACAGAACATTATCATCAAGGTAGTCTTCCTTTGCAAACTTTGAGAGCAGATATCGATTACGGTTTTGCTGAAGCAAAAACGACTTTTGGTATCTTAGGAATTAAGGTTTGGGTTTACAAAGGTGAGATTTTAGCGAAAAAGACTCCTGTAAAAAAGGGGGAAGTTAACAATGTTAATGCCTAAAAAAGTTAAAAGAAGAAAAGTTCAACGTGGCAGAATGAAAGGCGTGGCAACACGTGGAAACAAACTTGCTTACGGTGATTATGGCTTGGCAACAACTGAGCCAGGTTGGATTACTTCCAATCAAATTGAAGCAGCTCGTATCGCTATGACAAGATACACCAAGAGGGGTGGTAAAGTTTGGATTGATATTTTCCCAGACAAACCTATCACTAAAAAACCTGCCGAAACTCGTATGGGTAGCGGAAAAGGTAACCCTGAATATTGGGTCGCTGTCGTAAAGCCAGGTAGAGTGCTTTTTGAGATTAGCGGTGTTGCAGAAGATGTGGCAAAGGAAGCGCTTAGACTTGCTTCTCACAAGTTGCCAGTTGTTACAAAAGTTGTAACAAGAGAAAAAGAAACCCCTAAAACTCAAGAAGACGTAAAAGGTGGTGCAGTTTAATGAAAATAAAAGATATTAGAAATATGACAAATGAAGAACTTAATGCAAAGTTGGCTTCAACAAAAGCAGAACTCTTCAATTTAAGATTTCAACACGCAACGGGCAACCTTGCAAATCCAATGCTTCTCAATACTTTGAAAAAAGATATTGCAAAAATCAAAACTGTTCTTACCGAAAGAGAAATGAATATTAACTCTAACAAAAAGGCTAAGGCATAGGAGATAAGAGTATGGAAGAAATTAGAAACAATAGAAGAACAAAGGTTGGCGTGGTTGTTAGTGACAAAATGGACAAGACTTGTGTTGTCGCTGTCACAAGCAATGTTAAACACCCAATTTACAAAAAAGTCGTTAAGGTTACTAAGAAATTTAAGGCTCACGATGAGAACAATGAGTGCAAAGTTGGTGACACTGTCGAAATCGCAGAAACAAGACCAATCAGCAAAACAACTCACTTTAGAATTCTTAGAATAATCGAGAGAGCGAAATAATTTATAGGAGAAAGATAAAATGATTCAACCACAAACAAGATTGAAAGTTGCTGATAACACTGGTGCAAAAATTATTATGTGTATTAGAGTTCTTGGCGGTTCATTTAGAAGAAGTGGAAACATTGGAGATGTTATCATTGCTTCTGTTAAAAAGGCTACTCCTGGTGGCGTTGTTAAAAAAGGCGATGTCGTCAAGGCGGTTATTGTAAGAACAAGTAAAGGTGTTCAAAGAGCGGACGGTTCGTCAATCAGATTTGACGATAATGCTGCGGTTATTATTGATAACCAAAAGCAACCACGTGGAACTCGTATCTTTGGGCCAGTCGCTAGGGAACTAAGAGAAAATGGTTATATGAAGATCGTTTCTCTTGCTCCAGAAGTATTGTAAGGAGGATAAGGAAGTATGGCAAAATGTTTAATTAAAAAAGGCGATAACGTTGTCGTCCTTACAGGCAAAGAAAACGGAAAAACTGCTGAAGTTTTGGAATGTTTCCCAAAAGAAAATAAGGTCACTGTTAAAGGACTTAATATGATTGTCAAACACAACAAGCCAAGGTCGGCTCAAGACAAGGGCGGAATTGTGAAAAAAGAAGGCAAGATGGATGTGAGCAATGTTATGGTTGTTTGTCCAGCGTGCAACAAGGCAACAAGAGTCAAAATGGGCGAAGGAAAAGACGGCAAAAAGGTCAGAATGTGCAAAAAATGTGGCGCTGTTCTTGATGCTGGCGTTAAAAAAGTTCAACCAAAGAAAGCTGAACCTAAAGCAGAAACAAAAACAACTAAAAAAGCAGTTAACAAGAGCAGTGATGTGAAAAAGGAAGTCGTTAAAGACACTAAAAAGCACGAAACAAAGTCTGCTCCAAAAAAAGTAACAAAGTCGGTACCAGTCGCTAAAAAGTCTAGTAGCACAGCAAAGAAAATCGGTGGAAAGTAGGAGAAAAAGATGGCAGACAAGAAACAAATGGCTAGGTTGCACGTCGAATATGTTAAAAATGTTGCGCCAGCCTTAAAGAAAGAATATTCTTATAAAAATGTTATGGAAATTCCTAAACTTGACAAAATTGTTGTTAGTATGGGACTTGGACAAATAAAAGACAACTCAAAGAGCTTTAACCTTGCTCTTGATGAGTTGACTCAAATCACTGGTCAAAAAGCTGTTGCAACGACTGCAAGAAAGTCAATCTCGAACTTCAAAGTTAGAGAAGGACAAAAAATCGGTGCAAAAGTTACATTAAGAGGCGAAAAAATGTATGAGTTCCTTGATAGGCTCATCTCAATCGCACTTCCAAGAGTTAGGGACTTTAAGGGTATCAATCCAAAGTCTTTTGACGGAAGGGGAAATTACTCTTTTGGAATAAAAGAACAACTTATATTCCCAGAGATTTCATATGAAAAAGTCGAAAAAGTCAGAGGTATGGATGTTATCATTGTTACAACTGCAAAGACTGACAAAGAGGCTTATTCCTTACTTAGTTTACTAGGAATGCCTTTTGCAAAAAGATAATTCAAGGATAGAGAAGGAATTTAATTATGGCAAGAAAAGCAATGATAAATAAACAACAAAAGACGCAAAAATATTCCACAAGAGAATATACACGTTGCTCCATTTGCGGGAGACCACACGCTGTTCTCAAAAAATATGGAATTTGCAGAATTTGTTTCAGAAATCTAGCGTACAAAGGCGAAATACCTGGCGTTAAAAAGTCTAGTTGGTAAAGGAGAAAAGGGAAATGATAGTTACAGATCCAATCGCAGATATGCTTACACGTGTTAGAAATGCTCTTACTATTAAGAGACAAACTGTGGAAGTTCCTGCTTCAAAAACAAAAAATGCTATTGCTGAAATCCTTTTCAACGAAGGTTATATCGAAAAGTATGAGCTCGTCGACGACGGAAAATATAAGTCAATCAAATTGACATTAAAATATGGACCAAACGGCGAAAAAGTTATTCAAGGTTTGAAGAGAATTTCTAAACCAGGGCTTAGAGTTTATGCGGAATGCAACGATATTCCTATGGTTCTTAACGGACTTGGAATCGCAATAGTTTCGACGAATAAAGGAATTATGACGGATAAAGAGGCTAGACGACAAAATGTCGGCGGAGAAGTCTTGGCTTTCGTTTGGTAAAGGGGGAAAAGAAGATGTCTAGAATCGGAAGAATGCCAGTCGTTATACCAAACGGGGTTAACGTCACTATTGATAATGACAATGTTGTCACAGTCGAAGGTAAACTTGGTAAACTTAGCCAAAAAGTTGACAAAGTTATCAATGTTGAAGTTAAAGACGGACACGTTGTTTTGACAAGACCTAATGATTTGTCTGATACGAAGGCAAAACATGGCTTGTATAGAATGCTTGTAGCAAATATGGTTCATGGAGTGAGCGAAGGCTTTTCTAAAACTCTTAACATTAACGGTGTTGGTTACAAAGTCGCAAAACAAGGCAATAAGGTTGTTTTGAACTTGGGATTTTCTCACCCAGTCGAAATCGTGGAGGAAGAAGGAATTACTCTTGAAACTCCAGATGCAACAACTCTTGTTGTTAAAGGAATTAACAAAGAACTTGTTGGGCAATATGCTGCAAAAGTTAGAGGTCTTAGACCAGTAGAACCTTATCATGCGTACGGAATTAAGTACAGTGATGAAGTTGTTATCAAAAAAGTCGGAAAAGTTTCGGGTAAGAAATAAGTTTAACGGAGAAAGAAAATGATAAATAAACTTAACAAAAATTCTCAAAGAAGAAATCGTCATTTGAGAGTAAGAAAAAAGGTTTTTGGAACTTCCAAGACTCCAAGACTTGATGTTTATAGGTCAACTACTAACATCTATGCTCAAATCATTGATGACGAAAAGGGAGTTACTCTTTGCTCGGCATCAACTTTGTCTAAGGAACTTGCTGAAACTTTAAAGAACAAAACAAAATCTGAGCAAGCGTTTGCAGTTGGCGAACTTGTTGGAAAACTTGCAAAGAAAAAAGGTATCAAAGAAGTTGTTTTTGACAGAGGTGGTTACCTTTATACTGGAAGAGTTTTGCAACTTGCAGAAGGTGCTAGAAAGGCAGGTCTAGAATTCTAATGGAGGAAAATATGGAAAAAGAAGTTGTGCAAGAAGTTAACACAGAAGTTCAACCTGAAACAGTTAAAGAAACTAAGCCTACAAAGGTAGAAAAATCAACTGTTAAGACCTATAATGCTGAGCCAAAAACAAACAAAAAGTTTGACAAGAGAAAAAATGACAGACAAGAAGCACGTAAAGAGGACAGTGAGTTTGATAAGAAACTTGTTGAAGTTAGACGTGTTACAAAGGTTGTTAAAGGCGGAAAAACAATGAGATTTAGCGCGCTTGTTGTCGTTGGAAACAAAAATGGTCTCGTCGGAATGGGTATCGGAAAATCTAACGAAGTCCCAGAAGCTGTCGAAAAAGCAAGCGCTGCAGCAAAGAAGAATTTGATTTCTGTTCCTATCGTTGGAACAACAATTCCACACGATGTCATCGGAAAATTTAGTTCGTCAAGTGTTCATATGTTCTCCGCACCAAAAGGTACTGGTGTTATCGCGGGCGGAAGCGCAAGAGCGGTTATCGAACTTGCAGGTATCAAAGATATTGTTACAAAATCTCACGGCTCGAACAACAAAATCAACGGTGTTAAAGCAACAATCGAAGGTTTGAAGTCGCTTAGAACTCGTGAAGAAATCGCTATCCTTCGTGGAAAGAATGTTGAAGAGATTTAGGTCGAGTGTTTGGAGGAAATCATGGAAAAAAAGGTTAGCAAAAAGAAAAATAACGGAAAACTCAAAGTTACTTATGTTAAAAGTGCTATTGGGTATGACAAACGCCAAGCAAAAATCTTGGAAGCGCTCGGTTTTAAGAAGCTTAACACCACAAGAGTGTTTCCAAACAACGAATGCATTAAAGGCAGTTTGTTTAAAGTAAGACACTTGGTCAAAGTCGAAGAAATTGACTAATATAAGGAGATAAAAAATGAACATTCAATCGTTAAGACCTGCAGAGAATAGTAGATTTAAGCAAAAAAGACTTGGTCGTGGCATTGGTTCGGGCGTTGGCAAGACAAGCGGAAAAGGTCACAAAGGTCAAAATGCTAGAAGCGGGGGCGGTGTTAGAGTCGGGTTCGAAGGCGGACAAATGCCTCTTATCAGAAAACTTCCTAGAAGAGGTTTCAACAATGCTTTGTTTAGAAAGAACTACACAGTTATCAATGTCTCGGATTTGAACAAATTTGATGACAATTCAACTGTCGATGCAAACAGCCTAATCGAAAAAGGCATCGTTTCTAAAATCGAAGAATATGGTGTCAAAGTTCTTGGAAATGGTAAACTTGAAAAAGCACTTACAGTCAAATTTAACAAATTCTCTGAAAGTGCAAAGAAGAAAATTATCGAAGCAAATGGTTCCGTTGAGGAGGTATAATGTTTAAGACTCTAAGAGAAGCATTTAAAATAAAAGAGGTTAGAAAAAAGATATTTTTAACTTTACTTCTGCTTCTTATTTATAGAATTGGTTGCTGGTTGCCTACACCTGGTATTAAACTTGGTACGTACCAAGATGCTGTTAGCAGTGGTGGTGACTTTTTGTCAATCATTAGTGCGGTAAGTGGTAGCGCGCTTAGCAATGGTGCGGTGCTTGCACTTGGAGTTGTCCCTTATATCAACTCGTCCATTATTATACAACTTCTTTCAGTCGCGATTCCTAGTCTTGAAAGACTTTCCAAACAAGGCGGGGAAGAAGGAAGAAAGAAAATGTCGCTTTACACAAGAATTTGTGCGTTAATTCTTGCAATTATTCAAAGTATTGGTATAGTTGTTGGATTCGGCGTAGATAGTCTTGATAGCACTGTTTTCTTTGGTTCTCCATTTGCAACTGGAGCAGTTGTTGTGGCTATTTTGGTCGCAGGGTCAATGTTTACTGTTTGGCTTGGCGAAAAAATAACTGCACTCGGAATTGGAAATGGTTTGTCACTTCTCATCTTCGTTGGACTTTTGTCTAGCGCAGGTATGGCAATATTTAACGCAATCACAAGCATTTCATCAAGTAATCTTGAAAGTTTGTGGACATTGCTTATTTTCCTTGCTTTACTTGTTGTTATCTTTATGTTTATTGTTTGGATTGATAGCGCTGAAAGGCGAATTCCAGTCCAATACGCAAAACAAATTAAAGGTAGAAAGATGTATGGTGGACAAAACACAAACATTCCTATCAAAATCAACGCCTCGGGCGTTATGCCAATCATTTTTGCAACGGCACTTATAAGTTTTCCACAACTTGTTATGAGTATCTTCTGGTACAGCACCGAAGAGGGAAGCGCTTATATGTGGTATGCTGAGCATCTTGGTGCGGGCACATGGCCATATGTAATTATTTTGGCAGTACTAATTTTACTTTTCTCATATTTTTATTCACAAATCAGTTTCAATCCAGAAGATGTTTCAAGACAAATTCAACAAAACGGCGGATTTATTCCTGGATATAGAGCGGGAAAACCTACTGCAGATTACCTTAAAAAAGTCTCAAATAGGTTGACTTTGTGGGGAGCAATATTCCTTGCTGTTATTGCACTTGTCCCAAGTTTCATTTTCAGCCTTGTTGGGTCGTCGGGGTCACTTATCAACGCATTTAGTGCGACGGGACTTCTTATCGTTGTTTCGGTTGCGCTTGAACTTGATAAACAACTCGAAGCACAACTTTTGATGAGAAATTACAAAGGATTTTTGAAGTAAACAATTCGTTAATGGATATAGACAAGTAATGTGTTATTGTTAATTACAAATTGATTTGTTTTGTGCAAAATCACGACATATTGATGCGTCACTTGTTTGTAATCACAAAAGGCTCTAAGATTTATTTTCTTAGGATACAAATTGTTGATAACTAAAAAGGAAAAAATATGAAAATTGTACTACTTGGACCTCCTGGAAGCGGGAAGGGAACGCAAGCAAATTTAATTTGCAAGAAATATGACATTCCACACATCTCGACAGGAGATATATTTAGAACAAATATTGCAAACGGAACTGCTCTTGGAAAAAAGGCAAAAGAATACATTGACGCGGGGTCACTTGTTCCAGACGAACTCACAATTAAGATAGTTGAAGATAGACTTAAACAAGACGATTGCAAAAATGGATTTGTTTTGGACGGCTTTCCAAGAGTGAGAACCCAAGCGGAAGCGTTAAGCAAAATGACGCAAATTGATAAGGCTATTATGATTGATTTGGATGACGAAGAGATTATAAATAGACTTTCAAAAAGAAGAATGTGTAGAAAGTGTGGCAATCCTACACATTTGGACAACCTTATTAACGGCTATTGCGAAAAATGTGGCGGTGAAGTGTATACTAGAGCCGACGACGCACCAGAAGTTATTAAACAAAGGTTAATTAAACAAAAGTTGCCACAAGATGTAGTTGATTTCTATAAGGATTTGGGACTTTTTGAAAAGATAAATTCCACAAATAGTATGGAGGAAACTTTTAAACTTGTCGACAGCATCCTTAGCGGAATAAAAGAGTGATTTTATGATAAGAATTAAGTCTGATAAAGAAATTGCAATTATGAGAATAGCGGGCGAAATCACAAGGAACACACTTCTCGAAGTTGAAAAGTATGTTAAACCTGGGGTGACGACCAAAGAACTTGACAAAATTGCCTATGATTATATCACAAGTCACAAAGCAAAACCTTCGTTTTTGCACTATGGCGGGTTTCCAGCAACCATTTGTGCAAGCGTAAACGAAGTCGTTGTGCACGGTTTTCCAAATGACGAACCTTTAAAAGAAGGTGACATCGTTAGCATTGATGTTGGTGCTTGTTACGAAGGTTATCACGGGGACAGTGCAAGGACGTTTGCTGTCGGAAAAATTAGCAAAGAAAGACAAAAACTTATAGATGTCACGAAGCAAAGTTTTTTTGAAGGCATAAAGAATATTAAAGCGGGAAGTAGAGTGGGCGATATATCTTCGGCTGTTCAAAATTATGTTGAAAAATATGGTTTTGGAGTCGTGAGAGATATGGTCGGACACGGCGTGGGCAGAAATCTTCACGAAGACCCAAGTGTTCCTAACTATGGATACGCGGGACTTGGTCCAGTTCTCAAAAAGAATATGGTTATCGCAGTTGAACCTATGGTTACAGAAGGCGATTACGAAATCAACATTGATGGCTGGTCAGTTACTACGATTGATGGGTCTTGCTCAGCGCATTATGAAAACACTATCCTTATTACAGACACTGGCGTGGAAATTTTAACCTGATAAAAAGGAGAATTTTGTGTTGAAAGTAAAAAGCATTGTGGAGTCGAGTAAGGGGCACGACAAGGGAAGAATGTATGTTGTTGTAAAATTAGATGGCGAATTTGCTTACCTTTGCGACGGCGATTATAGAACTTTTGACAACCCTAAAAAAAAGCGAATTAAACATTTGAAGGATACGTTCGACGAACTCGCAACAAGTAAAGAGATTGACGACTTGTACGATTATGAAATTAAGACAATTCTAAAATCTTACTACAACAAAAAATGATGTTTTCTTTTAAGAAAAAGGAGAAAAAATGCCAAAATCAGATTGTTTGGAAACCGAAGGAATAGTTACAGAAGTGTTACCTAATGCAACATTTAAGGTTAAACTTCAAAACGGGCATATCATCACTTGCTACATTTCTGGGAAACTTAGAATGAATTTTATTAAAATTCTTGCTGGAGATGCAGTTAAGGTTGAGATGAGCCCTTATGATTTGACTAAGGGTAGAATAATTTGGAGAAGTAAATCCAATTAAAAACAAATTTAAGGAGAAGAAAAAATGAAAGTTAGACCATCAGTTAAACCAATTTGTGATAAATGTAAGGTCATAAAGAGAGAAGGCAAGGTTATGGTTATATGCCCAAACAAAAAGCATAAACAAACTCAAGGTTAGAAAATTACATTCTGCGTGCGGCTGTTTTGGGTGAAAACTTAAAATTACGCAGGTGACTATATATTTTTGTATTGCTTTTTTTAAAAATTTGACTAAAATAGTAGTTAATGAGTGAAAAAGTAGTACTTTTTTGGGTGAAAAGATAATCTTTTTAACCGCTTATTTTAAAATTTTTATTTAAGGAGAAATAATATGGCTCGTATTGCTGGTGTTGATTTACCAAACGAGAAAAGACTTGAAATCGGTCTTACCTACATAAAAGGTATTGGCAGAGTTACAAGTAACAAAATTTTAAACGAAACAAAAATCAGTCCTGACATTCGTGTAAAAGACCTTAGCGAAGAACAAGTCGCTACATTGAGAAATTACATCGAAAAGAACCTTACTGTCGAAGGCGACCTTACAAGGGAAGTTTCTTTGAATATTAAGGGCTTGTCAGAAATTGGTTGCTACAGAGGCATTAGACATAGAAAAGGCTTGCCTGTTAGAGGACAAAGCACTAAACAAAATGCTCGTACAAGAAAAGGTCCAAAAAGGACTGTCGCAAAGAAGAAAAAGTAAGGAGGTAGTGGATAGAAATGGCAAATAATACAAAAAAAGTTGTTAGAAAGAAAAAACAAACTAAGAATGTCGACAAGGGCGCTGTTCATATTCAAGCAAGCTTTAACAATACGCTTGTTACTTTTACCGACCTTGCTGGAAATACGCTCTCTTGGTCAAGTGCTGGCTCACTTGGATTTAGAGGCGCAAGAAAGAGCACTCCATTTGCTGCTCAACAAGCAGTTGAAACTGCTGCAAAAGTCGCAAAAGAACATGGACTTAAATCAGTTGAAGTTTATGTAAAAGGACCTGGCAATGGTAGAGAAGCGGCAATAAGAGCGCTTAGTACCGCGGAACTTAACGTCACAAAAATTAGTGATGTCTCGCCAATCCCACACAATGGTTGCCGTCCTCCTAAAAAGAGAAGAATTTAAGAAGGAGAAGAGAGAATATGGCAAAATATACAGATGCAGATTGCAGACTTTGCAGAAGAGAAGGTTGCAAACTTTTCTTGAAGGGTGATAGATGTATTTCCCCAAAGTGTGCTATGGAAAAAAGACCAGTTGTTCCTGGACAACACGGACTTGGAAGAAAGAAAGTGACCGATTATGGCACTCAGCTTAGAGAAAAACAAAAAGTTAAAAGAGCGTACGGACTTCTTGAAAAACAATTCAGAGAATATTATGAAAAAGCAACACGTATGAAAGGTGTTGTGGGCGAAAATATGCTCAGTTTGCTTGAAAGAAGACTTGACAATGTCGTTTATAGAATGGGCATTGGCGACAGCAGAAGCGAAAGTAGACAAATTGTTAACCACGGGCACATTTGTGTTAATGGCAAAGTTGTTAATATTCCTTCATATCTCGTCAAAGTCGGCGACGAAATCTCAATCAAAGAAAGCAAGAGAAACCTTCCAAAGTTCGCTCAACTTAGAGAAATCAAGTTGGTTTGCCCAAAATGGTTGGAATTTAATACAAGCACAATGGTTGGCAAAATACTCGCATTGCCAAAGAGAGATGATATTGATCTTAACATTCAAGAACATATGATTATTGAGTTGTACTCAAGGTAAGGGGGGATTTTCACATGATGCAAATAGAAAAACCAAGAGTTTCTATAGACGAAAAGGAAAACGGCGCTTTTGCGACCTTTGTTGTCGAACCACTTGAAAAAGGTTTTGGTATCACAATCGGCAACTGCCTTAGAAGAACTCTTCTAGGTTCTATGCCTGGTGCCGCGGTTACTGCTATTAAAATCGACGGCGTTCAACACGAATTTACAAGTATTCCTGGTGTTACAGAAGATGTTACTGACATCGTTCTTAACTTCAAGAACCTTGCAGTTATGACCAGTGTCTTGGATGAAGATTTTACTACAACTTTGCACTTGCACAAAAAAGGCGCTTGCACAGTTTATGCTAGCGATATCGAAGCAAACGACCAAGTTGAGATTTTGAACCCAGAACTCAAGATTTGTACGCTTGATGACGGGGCAAGTATTGACATCGAAATCATTGTTGGTCGCGGAAGAGGTTATAACACCGCTCAAAAGAATAAAAAAGAAGATTATCCAATCGGCGTTATTGTTATGGATTCGATTTTTACACCTGTTAAGGCTGTTAACTATCAAGTCGAAAGCACTCGTGTTGGACAATCTATTGATTACGACAAATTGACTTTGGAAGTTAGAACAAACGGCACTATGAGCGCAAAAGAGGTTGTTTCACTTGCTTCTAAAATCGTTGAAGACCATATGCATCTTTTTGTTGATATGGTTGAACATATGGACGAAGTCGACATTTTGGTTTCTCATGAAGAAGACAAGCCTATTAAGGTTATGGAAATGTCTATCGAAGATATGGATTTGTCAGTTAGAAGTTACAACTGCTTGAAGAGAGCAAATATCAACACTATCGAAGATTTGACAAAGAAGTCAAAGGATGATATGTTGAAGGTCAGAAATTTGGGACTTAAATCTCTTGAAGAAGTAATCAACAAACTTGAAAGTATGGGATTGTCGCTTAGAAACGACGAAGAATAGTCCTAATAACACATTTTAAAGGAGAAAATTATGGCTACTGTTGCTAAATTGAATAGACCTACAAAAGAAAGAATGAGTTTGCTTCGCAATCAAGCAAGTTCTCTTCTTTGGGACGGAAAGGTCACTACAACTTCGGCTAAGGCTAAAGCTCTACAAAGTTACACTGAAAAGATTTTGACTCTCGCTATCAATTCTTACGAAGATACTGTCAAAGTCGTCAAAACAAGTGTTGATAGTAAGGGCGTTAAGGTCAAAAGAGAAGTTTTAAATGACGGACCAAAGAAATTGAAAGCGCGCAGAATGATTATGTCTAAACTTTTCGATAGACAAGAACAAAGACAAGAAAAAGAGTCTAAGGCAAGTTTTGTCGAAAGAACAAAAGACATTAACCACCCACTTATTGAAAAAATCTTTAATGTTTACGCTCCAAAATATGCGGAAAGAATTAAAGAAAAAGGACAAGGTGGTGGCTACACAAGAGTCTTGAAGGCTGATATGAGACGTGGCGACGCTGCACAACTTTGCATAGTTGAGTTGGTCTAATAAAATAACCACTAGTAGGAGATTTTCTCTTGCTAGTGTTTTTTTATATTGCATACAAATAAAAGTTAAATCAGCAGAAAATTCCACGAATATAGTAAAAAAAGTACAAAACATTAAAAAATGACAATAAAGAATGCGGGGTAAGGGATAAAAATGGGATTTAATTTTTTGGGTAAATTTGTTTTACAAGGTCAAGGCTTTGTGATACAATAACAATGTATCTTTGTGGGTTTGGCTCAAAAGTTACAACTTTTTGGGCTAAAAGTAACAAAAAATGCTATCATATGCGCAAATTCGCATATATTTTAGAGGTATATGCATAATTTTGTGACTTTTTAGAGATAACAAATAATGAAAAAGTGAGTGGGTTATGGACTATATTTTTCCAGCAGTTTTTTATAGAGACGAAGATAACGATAATTATGTAGTCGCTTTTGACGATGTCCGCATTTATTGTCAGGGCAAGACAATTGAAGAGGCTTATTTTGTTGCGCGCAAATATCTTAGAGATTTTTGCAAGTTGTCTATTAAAATGTATGGCGAGGTCCAAGAAAAAGCCCGTACATATCTTGAATCAAGGCAAAACCACAAAAATGAAATCGTTTTGCTTGTCGACGCCGAAGTTTGAGTCGTGTTTGCTTGACTATATTATCGGAAGTTGAGTCGGAGAGTTTACTCTCCAGCGAGACTGATGGTTA
>ERZ808286.224-NODE-224-length-42618-cov-5.092357_pt1 | contig 42618 bp, 36 predicted proteins | sample MGYA00521276_ERZ808286 | MGnify/ENA primary metagenome ERZ808286 (study PRJEB31516, sample SAMN03275607) | gut metagenome | biome: mammalia-associated habitat; material: feces | host: Papio cynocephalus | place: Kenya | collected 2012-08-01 ... | reverse complement strand
CGTTCACCGGGATCGATTCCGGATTTTTTTAGCTGCATGAGGTATGTTAGCAGAACGCTGAACGTCTTACGGTTTTCCTGACATTCATCTATCAGTTTTGACAGAATCTGTCTGAGCGCGGATTCCGAAGAAAGGTTCTGATCCGACACAATCGCATTCAAGGAAAGTTCAAGACCTGAAAGCATTTCCTTTATGCTCCAGAGAAAAATCTCGCGCTTGTTCTTAAAATAAATATAAAGTGTTGTCCGCGTTATTCCGCATCTGTCCGCAATTTTCTGAAAAGTGACATCCTCATAGCCTTCCTCAACAAAAACGTCCAGCGCTTTCTGAAGAATTTCGTGTTTTCTTTTCTCGTGCTCAACAACTATGGCCATCTTATATTTTCCGCCCTAATGAATCAGAATTTTACAGGCTTTGAATTTTTCTTCTGCGCCGCAGATGAATTTTTCCTGTAGATATAAAAACAGGTGTCAAGATGACCGGCCTTGATATTTTTCAGAAGCGAGGCATAATGTCCAAAGCATTCCTGGAATTCCCTGCGCGATGTAATGAATCCCATGTCCCAGCCCGGAAAATCCGTCCAAAGAGAAGCCATATCCTTGTACAGTTTTTTTGCATCATCCGCATCTCCGAGCCTTTCTCCGTATGGCGGATTTGCAAGAAGAAGTCCTTCGGGATACGGAGCTAGAAGCGACGAGAAATCCGCCTGAATAAAATCCGGCCGCTGAATATGGGCATCACATCCAATCATCTTGAGAGCGCGGCCTGCCATGACGCAGGCATATTCGGCATTGCGTTTTGCCCGGTCCACGGCTTTTCCGTCAATATCGGAGCCGGTAATCCTGACTTCCACATCAGTACGGATTTTTGAAGCCTCATCCAGCCGGATTTCGTCAGCACGGGAAGCATTATATATGGGAAGATTTTCGAGCGCGAAACGTCTTCCAAAGCCGGGAGCGACATTGAACGCATAAAGGGCGGCCTCAATCGGAATTGTTCCTGAACCGCAAAACGGATCGTGCAAAGGTGTTTTCCGCCGCCACATCATCTCCTGCAGCATGACCGCGGCTACTGTCTCGCGCAAAGGCGCAGTACCGCCGTCGGTACGGTATCCGCGTTTGTGAAGAGGCAGCCCCGACAAATCAAGAAGAATCATGACTTCATCGTTCTCTATATAGACACGGATATCCGCCTCTTCTCCGCTTTCCGGCATTGCGGACATGTGCCATTTGTCACCCAGTTTTGAATAAATCGCCTTATGGACAATCCCCTGAATGCTGTGCTCGGAATTCAGGCGGCTTTTATGCGCACGGACCTTGTCAACAATCACACGGGAATCCTTTTTGAGATAATCCTGCCACGGAACTGAATACGCGCCATCATAAAGGTCGTCAAAGTCATCCGCCTTATAAACCGCCATCTGCAGATATACGCGGTCGGCTGTCCGCAGACACAGGTTCGCACGGAAAAGCGCGTCATCATCACCTTCAAAATTGACACGGCCCGGAGCGTTTCCGGTAAGTTTATAGCCAAGATGCTTGATTTCGTTTCCAAGAATTTTTTCCGCGCCGACAGCGCACAAAGCAGTCAGATTATTCATTCGGATAAGCTAACATTTTATCAAATTTTGTTCAATTGTCATCCACAAACCGAAAAAGATTTCCACAGAAAGACTGAGGTTATCCACTTAAAAAACAGACTTATCCACCGGTTTTCCACTCTTTTCCACCGACTTATCCACAATGTTAATAAAAAGTTGATAACCCGGTGGAAAACAAGTTCATATTGTGGATAACTTGTGAATTATGTGTGAAAATTCAGGGGATTTGAAGAGGATAAATCATGTTTTTTGTGGATAACTTTTTTTGCCTCGACACCCGTTTTTTATTATAATTGAAACATGAAATCACAGAAAGAAATTTCTCTGGAAGAGAGAATTATCCATTCATTACGGCCGGAACTTTTTGACGGAAACACGCTTCCGCTGAAAACGGCAGAAATTCTTATGCAGGACAGCGAAATTCAGGCGCTTCAGGAATACGGAAATTCGGTTTCAATTGTCAGGCTGGGATTCAATGACCATGGACCTGTACACATGAGAACTGTGACAAAAAACTGCATCAAAATGATGAAGCTTCTCCATAATGCGGGCGTAAAAACCAGCCTTGAGAAGGAAGAAAGCGGAAATTTCTGCGACAGCCTTACAGCGGTCATAATCGCATCAATGCTGCATGATCTTGGAATGACAATCAGCCGTCAGGACCATGAAATCTACAGTTCGATAATCGCAATGCCGATTATAAACAGAATTCTCGACAAGCTGCTGGCCGACGACATCAACAAAAAAGTTATAATCCGCTCGCTGGCAATGGAAGGAATAATCGGCCACATGGGAATCCACAAAATCAGCTCAATAGAGGCGGGAATGATTCTTGTCGGAGACGGATGCGACATGACAAAAGGCCGCGCCCGAATTCCGATGGCAATATCAACAGAGGCGAAGATTGGCGACATCCACAAGTATTCGGCAAATTCAATTGACTCAGTAAAAATCACGGAAGGACAGAAAGCGGAAAAACCGATAAAAATAGACGTAACAATGTCCAGCGATGTAGGATTTTTCCAGATTGAGGAGGTTCTGCTTCCCAAGATAAATTCAAGTCCGGTAAAACCATACATCGAACTGTTCGCGGGGCAGGAGAATTCCGAAAAGAAGCATTATTTATAGAAGATTTCTCATTCAGGTCGCCGCTGGCACTCATTTTGTTTGTATTTTTAAGGATTCTTCTATATAATTTTTCCCATGAACAAAGAACTTGAATCCCGCCTGAACAGAATTGAATCCGCCCTGGACACTGCACTAAGCACAGAATTTTCTGAACAATGGCGGAATTCCTCTTTCGGAAAACTCTCTCCGTCCGTAACAACGGAACACATAAACTGCCTTGTCCGCCCGAACAGAAACCTGATAGCGCTCGGAGGAAAAAGATGGCGGCCTCTCTTGCTGGTTCTGTGCTACCAGCTTGCCGCAGAAAACAAAAAAGAAGTTCCGGTCGGAGAAAACGATATTTTCAGCCTTACGCCGCTTGTGGAATTTGTACACACGGCAAGCCTGATTCACGATGACATAGAAGATTCCGCCGAATGGAGAAGGGGAAAACCCGCCGCACACAAAATCTACGGAATTGACACTGCGATAAATTCTGCCTCATGGCTTTATTTTGAGGCTCCGGTCTGCATAAACAATCAGGCTTTTTCAGACAGCTTGAAGTTGCGGCTTTTTGAAATTTACACGGAAGAACTGCGCCGCCTTCATCTCGGACAGGCGATGGACATAAGCTGGCACAGGGAACCGACGCTTTTTCCAAAGACCGACGAATATATGGAAATGGTCAGGTGCAAGACAGGAACTCTTGCGTCGCTCGCGGCAAAAACAGGATTCACGGCCGGCGGTGCGGATAAAAATGAATGTGACAGAATCGGAGAAATCGTAGCTGAAATCGGAATAGGATTCCAGATTATAGACGACGTGATAAATCTTACGACCGGAAATTCCGGCAAGAAAAGGGGAGACGACATTGTCGAAGGTAAGAAAAGCCTTCCCGTGCTGCGCCATATAAAAGAATTTCCCGGAGACAAAACTGTAATTTCGGAACTTATGGAAAAAGCCGCGGAAGAAGGAATAGAATCATCCGCCGTGGAAGAGTGCATCTCCGTGCTCGAAAAAGGAAACTGCATAAAATCCGCCGCAGAAGAAGGAATTCGCCTTATAAGAAAAAACTGTGGAGAAATCGCAAATTTCTATCCCGGAAATTCAGGCGGAATTCCGGAGCTGATTGAACAGCTGTTCACGTCGATGATTCCGGAGAATTTTCTATGACCGAACGTCCTGACTCTCTGAACAACCAGGCAATTATTCTTGCGGCGAAGGGCGACTACCCGGATGCAATAGCATGTTTCAAACGCGCAATCACAATCGACAGGACAAATCATCTTTTGTGGTACAATCTTGGAATCACATACAGAGATGCCGGGGAGCTTGAGAATGCATCCGTGGCACTCAAAAAAGCCCATTCATTCGCACCGGAAAACGAGGAAATTCTTGAGACTTTGGCGACGACATGTTATTCTGCAAAAGAATTTGAGGACTCCCTCAAATTCTGCACGAAAGGTCTTATGATGAACCCGGAGAATTCCCATTTCTGGAATCTGATGGGCGTGATAAATTTCAACAACGAATTTTATCAGGAGGCCGCAGAATGTTTTGAAGAAGCCGTGCAGCTCAATCCGTATTATAAGGACGCGTTGTACAACCTGAAGGACACTTATTCAGAACTGAACAACAGAAACGGCGAGGAATCAATTCAGCGGGTTCTAAATGAACTGAACGGGAAAACGAAAAAATGAACAGAGAAAAAAACGAATTCATAAATGAAGGAAAATATCCTCTCAAACGGAAAATAACAAACGTTCTTTGCCTTGTCCTGCCAATCGCGATGTCCTTTGCCGGCTACTTTACGGCAGAAAAAGTATGCGGAACAAAATTCCTGCCTGAACACGAGAAAACTCATATTGTGCTTGGCGCGACCGTAATATCATTTCTGGTTCCGGTTTTTATAATATTCATACGGACAAGAGACCGGGTTTCGTTCCTGAAACTGCGTCTTCCCCAAAAAACACGGGAACAGGCAGACTCCGCCAGCTGAATTCCGCGATTTCCGAAAAAAGTTTTTGAATCAGGTTATAACTTTTCAGTTGCCTATTTATAACTTTTTATATATCTTTATTAACAAACAAAATTACAATTTATAGTCCGGATTTCAACGGAAACCATTATCTTCGGATTAAAATTTCCGCAGAATTCCAGAACATTATAGGAGTAAAAAATGGCTAAACAGTTACTGTTTAATGAGGACGCACGCAAGAAGCTTCTTTCCGGCGTTGAGCAGATTTCAAAAGCGGTAAAAACTACGCTCGGTCCGTGCGGACGCATGGTTATGCTTGACAAAAAATACGGTGCGCCGACAATCACAAAAGACGGTGTTTCAGTCGCAAAGGAAATTGAGCTTGCCGATCCTTATGAGAATATGGGCGCCCAGTTCGTGCGCGAAGTCGCCTCCAAGACAAATGATGATGCCGGAGACGGAACAACAACCGCCACAGTTCTTTCCTATGCTCTTGTCCGTGAGGGAATCAAGGCAGTTGCCGCCGGAATGACACCGATCGAAATCAAGCGCGGAATGGACAAAGCCGTAAAACTTGCCGTCGAGGAAATAAAGAAGAATGCAAAGCCGGTAAAAGGCGCGGACGACATAACAAACATCGCAACGATTTCAGCAAACAATGATCCTGAAATCGGAAAAATGCTTGCGGATGCGATTGAAAAAGTCGGCAAGGACGGAGTTATCACCGTAGAAGAGTCAAAGAACATGGAGATGACTGTTGACACCGTAGAAGGAATGCAGTTCGACCGCGGATACATCTCATCTTACTTTGTTACAGACCGCGAGCGCATGGAGGCCGCGTATTCTGACGCATACATTCTCATCTACGACAAGAAAATTTCAACGATGAAAGACCTTCTTCCGATTCTTGAGAAGGTTGCCAATGAAGGACGCGCGCTTGTCATCATCGCAGAAGATGTTGACGGAGAAGCTCTTACGACACTCGTCCTGAACACAATCCGCGGAACAATCAAATGTTGTGCGGTAAAGGCTCCCGGATTCGGCGACAGAAGAAAAGATATGCTTCAGGACATCGCCATTCTTACCGGCGGTCAGGTCATATCAGAGGAAGTCGGACTGAAACTTGAGTCCGCCGACACATCAATGCTCGGCAAGGCAAAATCCGTAAAGATTGACAAGGACAATACTACAATCGTCGGCGGAGCCGGTGTCCAGAAGACTATCAAGGATCGTGTGGAGGAAATCAAAAATCAGATTGCAAAATCCACATCATCCTATGACAAAGAGCAGCTGCAGAAACGCCTTGCGAAACTTGCCGGCGGAGTTGCAGTTATAAATGTCGGTGCCAACACAGAAACCGAGATGAAGGAGATGAAATTCCGCGTTGAGGACACAATCGCTGCGACACGTGCCGCCCTTGAGGAAGGAATCGTTTCCGGAGGCGGACTTGCCCTTATTGAAGCGGCAAAAGTTCTTGAGACACTTCCTGAGGATCTTACAGAAGACGAGAAGGTCGGATTTAAGATTGTCCGCCGTGCTCTTGAGGAGCCGATTCGCCAGATTGCAGAAAATGCCGGTCTTGACGGAGCTGTAATTGCCGAAAAAGCAAAGACAGAAAAGAAGGGAATCGGATTCGATGCCCGCAAGGGAGTCTGGACCAATATGCTTGATGCCGGAATCATTGATCCTGCGAAGGTGACCTGCTCTGCGCTCAAGAATGCCGCTTCTGTTGCAGGAACACTGCTCACAACAGAATGTGCAATCACCGACATTCCGGAACCAAAAGCCCCGGCAGCACCTGCTCCGGACATGGGCGGAATGTACTAATCACATCGCTGAATCATAAGAAACAACGGCTGGATTTCCGTCTTTAGACATAAAATTCAGCCGTTGAATTTTGAATTTTTTCTGGAGATTTATATGAAAGTAAAACCATTGGCAGACAGAGTTCTGGTAAAGAACGACAAAGCTGAGACAAAAACAACAAGCGGAATCATAATTCCTGAGGCCGCTCAGGAAAAAACACAGACAGCGACAGTTGTAGCTGTAGGTCCGGGAACTGATGATGAAAAAATCACGGTAAAGACCGGTGACCATATCATGTATGACAAATATGCCGGAACACAGATTAAGATTGATGGTGAGGATCACCTGATTCTTAAGATGAACGACATAATCGCCGTAATCGAATAGCTCTCATAAAAGCCGGAATCCAATTCCGGCTTTTGTTTTCAGAAACTGCTCCTTGAAAGGGGAGAGCCTATCCACATTCCCTCGCTTCCCAAATAATCAGTCTTTTTTCCTTCAATCATAAACTGCACGGAATTTACAGTGGAAAATGCTGTCGCCGTATAAACAATCTGCATAAGCTGGCCTTTGTATCCTTCCGCACCGACAGAATTGAACTCAAAATTCTCATTGAAATTAAGATATGCAATTCCGTTCTGGACTTTTGCGCCCAGCAGCTTAGTTCCGTCCGGAATAAGCGTCGTGCAGTTCTTTTCGGCTTTATTCGAAGAATCAGGACCTGCAAGCAGAAGTTTCAGCGCATTTGTGAGCGGAGAATCATTTTTTGGAACTGAACGTGTCACCATCTTGCGCATCACCGCGCCATCAGAATCAATTATAACGAAACAGAGATTAACATCCGTATATTGAATCGGCTTTGACTCAGGCGGATTTTCCCTCCCAGATTTTTTTATCTCCTGCGGAGCTGACTTTCCACCGGAAGAGAGGCGGTCTGTTTTATTTTCTGGCACTTTCTGTACAGACTCTTCCGGTTTCGGCGTTTCCGCTGAAATTCCCGGAGTATTTTTTTCTATTTCCGGAAAAGCGGAAGGAACTTCGCCTTCATCAGCGATATTTTGATTTTCAGCGGAAAACTCTTCTGTTTCCGGAACAGGTTCAGCGTCCGGACTTATGTTTATCTTTATTATGTCGTTCTCGCCGCCAAGCTCAGAATTTGCGGCAGGAGCATCTGACTTGTGGTTCTGAACAAAACCAGGAGTGGATCCGACCGTCTTCTCAAAAAAGCCTGTATCCTTAAGATTTGAAAGAATTCTGTTCTTATTTACGATAAATGCAATCAGTATAACAAGGGCAACAAGAATCCAACATGCAAGTCCAAAACCCGTCTTTTTTTTATTCTGTGACATACTATAGTTATCGGATAAATTTTAACGCTTTTGAATACATCCGGTCAGGAGGCGCTTATGCTCAAGCTCCTGGCTCAGATGTTTTCAGTTTTTGATAAACCCTAATAAAAAGAACCGCCCTGAAGTGATTTTCCGGACGGTTCACATAAACCAGTCTTAAAGTCCGGCCAGATAGGAATTTATTCCGGCAGCAGCCTTGCGGCCCTCTCCTATCGCAAGAATAACCGTAGCCGCGCCAAGAACTATATCGCCTCCAGCCCAAACTTTTACATGGGAAGTAGCCATATTGTCATCAACGGTAATATGACCGCGGGAATCCGCATTCAGCCCAGGAGTAGTCTTTACAAGCAGCGGATTGCTTCCATTACCAAGAGCAACGATAAGAGCATCACACTCCACCTCATGCTCGCTGCCTTCTATCGCGACCGGACTCCTTCTTCCGGAGGCATCAGGTTCTCCCAGCTCATAGCTCAGACATTTTACAGCCTTTACGCGACCATTCTCATCACCAATCACTTCCACCGGATTTTCAAGGAAACGGAATTCTATTCCCTCTTCCTCCGCATGTGCAATCTCCTCGATTCTGGCCGGCATCTCATTGCGCGTTCTGCGGTATATTACGGAAACAGTTTCGGCTCCAAGCCTCAGTCCCATTCTTGCAGCGTCCATGGCTACATTTCCTCCGCCGACAACACAGATATGTCTTGCCTCGTAAAGCGGTGTAGCCGAATTCTCGCGGTCATAAGCCTTCATCAGATTTGCGCGTGTGAGATATTCGTTCGCACTGAAAACACCGATAAGATTCTCGCCCGGAATATTCAGGAATTTAGGAAGACCGGCGCCGGTTCCCACAAATGCGGCGTCAAATCCTTTCTCTCCAAGAAGCTGATCAAGCGTATCAGTCCTTCCCACAAGAAAATTCATCTCGAATTTTACGCCCATGTTTTTGAGATTTTCTATTTCCTCTGTTACAATCGATTTTGGCAGACGGAATTCAGGAATTCCGTACATCATGACACCGCCGGCTTTATGGAAAGCCTCAAAAACAGTAACATCATGACCGGCACGGCGACAGTCCGCCGCAACCGTAAGCCCGGCAGGTCCGGAACCCACGACAGCGACTTTTTTACCTGTAGCAGGAGCTATCTCCGGAAGGGAGACCTTATTGTTCTCGCGTTCCCAGTCAGCGACAAAACGTTCCAGACGTCCGATAGAAACCGCTTTTTCCGCAGATTTATAAACCTTCCCCACAGTGCAGACACCCTGGCACTGTTTCTCCTGAGGACAGACCCTTCCGCATATCGCCGGAAGAAGACTTGTCTTCTTTATAATATCAACTGCCGCCTTGAATTCCCCGGCCGCAACTTCCTTTATAAATCCGGGAATATCAACATTCACAGGACAACCCTTTACGCAAGGCTGATTCTTGCACTGGAGACAGCGGTTCGCCTCGACCACGGCCATTTCCGGCGTATAACCAAGCGCAACCTCCGTCATCTGCCTTGCCCGAACAACCGGATCCACGGCCGGCATTTCCTGTTGAGGAATCGCGTTCCTTTCTTTTGGCGTAAGCGCTCCTGATTTCAGGCGTTCCATAAGCGTCTTATATTCTTTTTCTGCCTTTGCAGCAAGTTCTTCTTTTGAAATATGTTCTGCCATTTTTTACCCCGTAAAATTATTTTCCCTGAGACGCAAGCGCATCTGCCTGAGCTTCGAGCCGGCATTTATGGTAATCTTCCTGCTCGCGTGTCTTATATGATTTCATGCGCAACATCATGTTGTCAAAATCAACCTTGTGTCCGTCAAATTCAGGTCCGTCAACGCAGACAAATTTTGTCTCTCCGCCTACATTCACACGGCAGCCGCCGCACATTCCTGTTCCGTCAATCATTATTGTATTCAGCGAGACAGTTGTCGGAACTTTGTACGGTTCAGTCGTCTTGCAGCAGAATTTCATCATTATCGGAGGCCCTATGGCGATGACTTCCGCCGGCGGGCACTGAGACTCGCACATCTCCTTCAGCGGCTCGGTGACAAGACCCTTTCTTCCGGCGGAACCGTCATCTGTCATGACAATAACCTCGTCGGCCGCATTCCGCATCTCATCTTCAAAAATAAGAAGATCCCTGTTTCTTGCGCCCATTATCATTATCACCTTGTTTCCAATGTCCTTGTGCGCCTGGACAATCGGATAGCATGGAGCAACTCCGATTCCTCCGCCCACACATACAACCGGACCGTCCTTTTTTTCGATTAAAGACGGATTTCCGAGAGGACCGAGCAGAGCGGCAAGCTCCTCTCCTTGATTTTTCAGTGAAAGTTTATAAGTCGTAGCACCGACCGCCTGAAAGACAATTGCAATCCATCCCTTTTCAGAATCCGCGTCGGCAATTGTAAGAGGAACGCGCTCTCCGAAATTCAGATCTATCTGAACAATAACAAACTGTCCGGCCTTTCTGTTCCGGGCAATCTCCGGAGCTTCTATTTTCATATAGAAAACATCCGCAGAAAGCTGTTTCTTCTCGATGATTTTAAACATTTTGTTTCCTCTGATAAATTTAAATTATATTGAATTTATTCTACAGTATGCCATGAATTCAGTCAAACACAATTTCAGTATACTAAAGAAACTTCAATCAGGCTGAAAACATATACCCGACGGTGACAAAAAAAATCCGGCTTCCAAAATGAAACCGGATAGAAATCAATATCCCAGACGAAACAGGGATTTTCACAAAATGTCAGAATCCGACGTAAAATGTCACATATCCGCCCAATCCTGTTCCTTTAAGACTTTTTCCAAGATCAGATGACTCTGATGAGATTCCGAAGTCCACCTGAACAAGCCTTACATTTACAGTCGCCCCGACCCTGTGGATAAAAATCTGATCCGTGCATTCAGTGGAGACAGAAGCGCACAGAATATCAAGAAGGCTGATTTTTACTCCGGCAAGATAATCCATATACCTGTCCGTATTGCCGTTCTTCAAGAATGGATTTCTCCATCCGAATCCGATGCCGCCAAAAATCTGGAAAAAGTCGCCGAACGGACGGAAATCCGCGCTGACAAAAGCCTTGAGAGGGCGGTTTATTTTATAAATATCATCTCCGGACAATTTTACAGTATCATCCGCCGAGGATTTTGTAATGAAATCAGGCTCAGTTCCGTTCGCAATCTCATCCACGCTTGTATGCATTTCCATTGAATAGGACATGGACGTTCTGTAGCTTATAGAACCTGGAACTACAGGAATCCGCACGGAACCGGTAATCATAAGATTGCGCAAAACAGGGTAGGTGAGGGCAGCTCCCAGATCAAAGCCCATACCGTTGCAGAATTCTGAAACGTTCAGGCTGTCCTTATTAAATTCTCCTCCGACAAATCCGAGCGGAGAATAAAGGGAAAGTCCGGCATTCATGTTCATGTCGATTTTTCCGTCTTCCGAATTCTTGACCGTAACATTTGCATTATCAGATTCCACGTGGAACAGCGGAGCAAATACAGACGGCGTTACAGCTATTTTAATCTTATTTCCCACCGTCACACCCAGCGATTCCACAAAAAATCCATCCGCATAAAAATTCACATCGGCGGAAACCGCTTCTCCAAGTTCATTTCCATAGCCAAGAAAATCAAACAGGCTTTTACCTATATCCATGTTTCCATAGACATCAACACCGGACATCACTTCAAGAGAAAAAATTCTCGGTATATTGAGCTTGAATCCGGAGGTCGGATTCGCATGGAATTTTGTGTTCAGTCCGTTTGCGGGCATATTATCCGCAATCTGCCGCAAATCAATGACAATTTCCTTTTGGAAAACATCACTGAACGCAAAAACGTTGTTCGACATTCCCAACTGAATATCCGTCTTTATCTCAAAAAAGCGGCTTGTAAAAAAATTGTCCGCAAAAACCGCACCCGAAACCAGCGCAGAAGCAAGTATTCCTGCCGTAATCTTCTTAAAACTAATCATCTGCCCCTCCTATTTGTTGTTCTCAAAAATTTCAATTTTTCCATTTGTCTTCATTTTAAGACTGAGCCTCGCATTAAGCGCAAGATTACGTTTCAATCCGAACGAGCCTTCATTAACAGACAAACTTACCGAAGGATAAAGCGGATATGTTTTCAGCATATTTTTGATGTCGGAACCTGAAACAACAATCTCGGAGCCTTTGCTTATATCAATCTGTTTGGTATCGAATTGACTTTCATCACCGTCCATATCAATGGAAAGAGCTATATCCCCTCCGAACGGAAGGGTAGAGAAATCATAACCAAGCCCGACAGATTCTATCACATTAAGATATTTTTCTATTTCCGAAATGTCGGTAGCAGAGCTTCTGCCGAAGAAATCCTCCTGTTTTTCAGCTTCCGCCACTTTCAGCAGATTAATATCGATTTTTTCTTTCACACCGAATTTGAGCGGAACACCTATTACTGCGGAAACAGAAACTGATTTCGCGTCGGAATTCATATCCGCACGCTTAATTGTCATTGTTTCTCCGGACGCACCGCTTATTTTGACATCATAATCAACGACAACGGAACCTTCCTTAGAAAGATCAACCTCATTGAACAGATTCGGAATCTTTTTGGAGAAACCGGCGGCAGACAAATCCGTCAATACGGCACCGGAATCATCCTTGTTGCCAAAATCCGGTTCACAGCATTTGGTGATTGTTTCGTCTCCGTTAAGGATTTCAGTTTTTTTATCCCCGTATTTTGCGGTGACACTTCCGCCAATCTCCATATTTCCAAGAGAGTCCGGAAACTGGAAATACAGATAAAGCGGAATTTCCGGAATTGATATTTTTGAGCGAATATCACTGTTCCCATCCTTTTCGACAGCGTCTGCAAAGCTGGAGAAGAATTCCGCCAGATTCAGATTGGTTTTGGCTTCATCTTTTGCAGGTGTGTTCAGTTCCGAAGTTTTCAGGCTTACGGACTCCCACTCGATTTTAGGCTCAAGCTTAAGCGCAATCTGATATTCGCTGCCCGGAACAACATCTCTTACGGTAATAAGATTCGGATTTTCTTCCGTCATGCCCGGCAGTGCGATTTTCACGTTAAAATCCACAGCTGAATCTGTCTCCGGAACAACGGTCTTGCCTGAATCCGAAAGAATTTTCAGTTCCCCGCTTTCCGTTCCGCCCAACAGAGTACCTTGCTTGCCGGAAATTCCAAGGAAACCAGATGTCACCGTTATTTCAACATCATTTCCGGTAGGAAGCGTATTCACATAAGTTCCACTAACACCACAACCGGCTTCGAACTTTATTTCCGCAACGGTTTTCTTCACCATATCAGAAAGCGATTCAGTGCTTCCGAACGAGGTCTTCATATCGGCGAATTTTATCGAAGCCGTTTCTATGCTCTCGATGTTTGTGACCGCCTTTATTTTAGGTGTCTTTGAAAAATCAACCGTGGCGTCTTTAAGGGTGATTGAGACAGCTCCGGTTATCTCCGTGTCCTCATTCTTGATTTCCTTTCCGCTCAAATCACAGACCGGAGACGCCGTAGAAGCGACGGCGGCAACAGCTCCGGTCATAACGGCAGTGTAATCACATTCCACATTCTTCCATGAATTCGGAATATCTATTCCCACGGTCATCTCGCCTTTGCCGACAACAAGCTTCTCAAAACTAGCATCATCTGACTTTGTTGAGGCCGTTTTTGATACCGGAACAGCGATTTTTTCCATTTTAAGTCCGTCGGCTTTTGAGATTGTTCCGGAAATTATACCTATATATGCGCCGACAGAAGAAGAACCGTCAAAACTGATACTCATTCCGTCGTGATAAAGCGTTTTTTCGTCAAGACTGAGAATCGCCGTTCCCCCGAAAAATTCCCCTCTGGTTATAAAATCACCGCTGTGATAAAGATATGCGACAGTTCCGTCGCTGATTTCCTGTCCTGAAACCGAATTCAACGTGATTTTTCCGGAAGTGTAGCTTACGCTTGAAAAAGTGCTCTCACCGCCGGCAAATTCAACTTTGCCGCCAAGTGTTGTTCCTGTTATCGTTATCGCCGCATTGACAGCATCATTCATGGAGGAAAGGTCAATGTCCTCATTTATCTCCAAGGCCGCGGCCGGAATCTGAATTTTCCTGTCAAAAGAAAAATCCCTCAGATCATCAGAAATTTTCAGATTCTCAAGATAGGAAGAAATATCGACAGGAACCTCTACAATCGGAATCCTTATAAGAAACTGCTGATACTCGCTGTTTCCGCCCGGATTGTAGTCATAAACCCTGAAGTTTGAACCGGAATTCTGCGAATCCAGAATATCCTTGTAGGAAAAATATTTGCTGAAATCAAACTTCAACGCGTCACCAAACGAAAAATTATACTCCGCATTTGTCTTTACAGAAACTTTCTGAGGTACCTCAAATTTGCATCCGGCAAAAACAGCAACCGTGCAGAATAAGAAAAACAGTATTCGTTTTTTCATAAAGCCCCCTTTAAAAACTGCGCCATTATATAACATAGCATTATAAAAAGCAAAAGGCACCTGATTTTTCAGATGCCTTTATTTTCAGCCGTTTTTATTTTTTATTAAAAAATGCGGCGAACGGATTGTATGACATTCCGTCGTCAGAACCTCTGCCCTGCGGCCTGCGCTCGCGCGGGCGGTCCGACTGGTTTTTCTTGACCACCACGACACGCTTGGCACCGGGTTTTACATTCGGCTTTGTTGAACCGGAAGTCCCTCCCGAAGAATTCTGCCCGATTCTGGAGGCGGCATCGCTCTTCAGCGAAAGACTTATTCTACGCCTGTCCTTGTCCAGTCCGATTATAGTGAATTCCTTGACATCTCCGACTTTCACGACTTCCATCGGATCGGAGACAAAACTGTCGCTCAGCTCGCTCACGTGGATAAGTCCGGTCTCGTGGATTCCGATGTCAACAAACGCACCAAAATCAACGACATTCCTGATTTTTCCGGTGACTTTCATGCCTTCCTTCAAATCCTCAAACTGGACAATTCCTTTCTGCATAATCGGAGCAGGGTAGCCGTCACGCGGATCACGGTTCGGTTTCTGGAGCTCCTCGATAATATCATTTATCGTTGTCTCGCCAAGATTATATTTTTCGGCAAGAGCCTTTTTCATGTCGGAGGAAATTTTCTCCTTTTTCTGAACCAGAGGAAGAATCTCGCGGGCCACACCGTAATTCTCCGGATGAACCCATGTATTGTCGAGAGGATCCGAACTTTCGGCGATTTTTAGGAATCCGGCGCACTGCTCGAATGCCTTCGGACCAAGGCCGGGAACCTTCTTCAGATCCTCGCGGCTTGTAATCTTTCCGTTGGCATCTCGGTAGGCGACAATTTTCTTTGCAGTCGAAGAATTTATTCCCGAAACATATCTTAAAAGGGAATAGCTCGCCGTATTCAGGTTCACGCCTACCTGATTAACGACAGAACCGACAACCTCGTCCAGCATTTCGGAAAGCTTTTTCTGGTTCACATCATGCTGATAGAGACCCACACCGATTGCCTTCGGATCTATCTTGACAAGCTCGGAAAGCGGATCCTGCAGCCTGCGGCCCATGCTTATAGCGCCCCTTACGGTAAGATCAAGATCCGGGAATTCCTCGCGCGCGATGTCGCTTGCGGAATAGACGGAAGCTCCGGACTCGTCAACAACCGTGTACATGACATCAGAATAATTTTCGCTGATTACCTTGCTTACAATCGCCTGAACTTCCTGGCTTCCGGTTCCGTTTCCGACTGCGACAACCTGAATGTCATATTTGTCGATTGCGTCGTTTATCGCCTTATATGAGCCTTCCGGATCCGCGACCTGCTTAATCAGAAAATATCCGAGGAATTTTCCGGTCTCATCCAGCGCGGCGCATTTTGTTCCGGTGCGGATTCCAGGGTCAACACCGAGAACACGGCTTCCTTTTATCGGCTGGGACATCAATAGATTCTTCAGATTCTCGCTGAAAATTCCGATTCCGTGGCTGTCCGCGGCATCCGTCTCGTCACTTCTGATTTCACGCACTACAGCCGGAGAAAGCAGGCGCACAACTCCGTCCTCAATCGCATCCTTATGGTAATGATTGTGAATTTCGGCACGCCTCTGGAGCATGGCGACGGCGGAATCAACATCCACGTCGATTGTAACTTCCAGCTGACCTTCGCGCTCACCGCGGTTTATCGCAAGAATTCTGTGCGGCTTAACCTGATTCAGCGGCTCCTTGTAGTCCCAGTACATCTGATAGGTGGACGTTTTCGCCGCCTCCTCGTCACCGATTCCCTTTGTGATTATGAATCCTTCCTTAAGATACAAATCATGGACGGCGGAACGGTTGTTTGTATCCTGAGATGTGCGTTCGGCGATAATGTCCTTTGCACCGGCAAGCGCATCTTCCGCAGTTGCAACGGAAAGTTCCGGAGCCTCGGCGTTCTCGGTTACAAATTCCTTCGCTTTTTCCTCAATTCCCGCGTCATCCAGCACAAGCATCGCATCGGCAAGAGGATCAAGTCCCTTCTCGATTGCGGCCATTCCTCGTGTCTTCTTCTTTTTCTTGAACGGAGCCCAAAGATCCTCAAGCTCCGTCATTGTGGTGGCGGACATCGCGGCGTTGTAAAGCGACTCAGTAAGTTTTCCAAGCCCAAAAACGGCCTTTACAATTTCTATGCGTCTTTCTTCAAGATTTTTATATGATTTATAGAGATGATCACAGTCACGGACCTGAACCTCGTCAAGAGAACCGTGTTTTTCCTTACGATAACGTGCAATAAAAGGAATTGTGCATCCCTCTTCCACCAGACTTACTACAGCACTGACCTGCTGGACACGGACATTAAGCTCGTCCGCAATCTTTTTCATAATCTCGACTTCGTTCACCACGAGCGAGTCGATTCCTTCTTGTGTAAATTCCATGCGGCCATTTTACACAAAATTCTACTGCTGTTCTACAATTTTATGTTTTTTGTTCTTGAATCTGCTGTATATTTCGTCAAGCAGAGACTTGCAGTTAAAAGCCATTATCTGATATACGCTGGGAACAAGAAGTTCCCTGATTCTCGGCTCAAGTCCGCTTCCGCCTGTGGAATCAAGAAAAGCGAAAACAAAAAGAATTCCGTCCTCGACCTCACGTTTCATTATCAGAACAGCATCGGAAGAAAAAATAAATCCGCGGATGTTGAATCTTATTCCTTCTATCTTCTCATAAAGCTGAACCGGCATATTCTCGTCAGGAAAAACAAACGACACATGGCTCAGGCTTATGTCCTGAAGCGATCCCGAAAAATTCGCGCCGTCCTTTACAAACGAAAAAGTACATGAATTGGAGCACAACGCCCTTACATTCTTCCGCCGCCCTGTAGCCTGATTCGCGTAGAGAATTTTTTCTATGATTCCGAAATTCTCCTTTTTGCGGTATTCAAGCTGAATGCAACCGCACTGAAGTCCCAGTTCATAAAGATATTTCTTCTCAAGATTGGATTTGTCCTCTCTGCTCTGGCGCTTTGCGTAAACAACTCCAATCGAAGCGTGGTTGTTGTATTTGTCGAGAATCTTTTTGATAAGGACAGGCCAGCTTATTCCCGGAATATTCGCGTCAACATTAAAAAAGAAAATCACATCGTGAAAAATCTGAATCAGAATATCAAGCTTTGTCTCAAGTGCAATTGTCTTGTCGTTCTCAACAAAATAACATTCATAGCCCATCGAAAAATATTCCTCAAGAAAATTCTCCGGAAAAAGGGATGTATCGGGAGCAATAAAAAAGACCTTGCGCCCTGCCACAATTTCACTAATAGAAAGACTCACAATGAAACAACCTCAATTTGTAAATTATAGCATTAAAATTTGTAAAATCAACCCTGATTTCCCTCAGAAACACCAAAATACCGGCGGTTCCATCTAATAATATGCAATCAGATAGCCGCATTTTTCCGAGAATTCTGCCTTTCTGTAAAGCCTGATTGCCGCGATGTTGTCCTTTTTTACGAACAGGCAGACTCCTCTTCCGTTTCCGTTTATTCTGCCTGAAATTGCGGACACCAGGGTGAACGCATATCCCGACCGGCGGAATTCCTTTTCCGTGTAGACTCCTCCAAGCTGAATCCATTCAAATCCGACAGCATTTGTGTTCAGTTTCGCGGCGACCTTCTTCTCCTTCACTACAAGAAGCACAATCTGCGAATTCAGAATCTGCCTGAGCGAAATTCTGACCTCAAAATCAGAGAGGACTTTTCCCGGCGGAACCACCTCCTCCTCAAGATAATTCTTCTGTATGCCAAAAATGATTCTGTCGTCACCGGAAACAGCACGCACGACTCTGGCTCCATCCGGAAGTATATGGGGAAAATCGGAAACAGACGTTCTCCTCAAAGTCATCAGAATGTAAGAATTACGGAAATACGGTTTTCTTCCCGAAATTTCAATCAGCTTCATCAGAAATTCCGAAGACTTCTCCTCGCCGCTGACGCATTTTATCTTCTTGTCCTTTATGAATTCCATGAATTCGGCGCAGAATTCCGCCGCAGCACAAAAACCGCTGTTCCCCTTTGAAAAATCCGTAAAATCAGGAAAACAATGAAAAAGAGTTCCGTTCAGTTGAAAAATTCCGAAAACTCTGTCTTTCTTTACGGAATCCGTTCTCACAATGAAAATTCCTTCCTCACGGCGGCGGATTTTTGATGCAAGCACCGTGCAGAAAAATTCATGTGGAGCCAGAAAATCATGAATATGGGGAAAATCATCTTCTTTTGCCGCGGTTATTTTCATACTATTTAAAGAACGGAAAATCCTGCGCTTATCATAAGTTAATACTGAATTCAAAATGTTGACAGGAATTCAGGTCATGTGTATATTGTATATATTGAATATACACAATCGGAGGCAACAATGGATATTCTGAAAGTGAACGGACTGTGCAAGAACTATCCGTCGTTCAGGCTTGACAATGTAAGTTTCTCGCTTCAGGAAGGCTACATCATGGGATTTATCGGGCGCAACGGAGCGGGCAAGACGACTACACTGAAATCAATGCTCCACCTCGCGCATCCGGATTCCGGACAAGTTGAGATATGCGGATTCAACATAGACAAGGACGAATTCTCCGTAAAAAAATCGGTCGGATTCGTGTCCGGGACGGAATGTTTTTATCCGCAGAAAAAACTCCGCACCGTTTCGGATGTGTTCAGTCATTTTTACCAGGACTGGAACAAAGCCGAATACGAAAGGCTTATGGCTAAATTCAACCTTGACGAGAACAAGAAGATAAAGGAACTTTCGGCCGGAATGAAAGTGAAATTCCAGCTTGCCCTTGCGATGAGCCACAACGCGCGTATTCTGATTCTGGACGAGCCGACAAGCGGACTGGATCCTGTCTCCAGAGATGAGCTTGTAATCCTTTTCCAGAATTACATTGCGGACGGAAAACATTCAGTCCTTTTTTCAACGCACATAACGTCCGACCTTGAAAAATGCGCCGACTACATAACATACATCCACAACGGAAAAATAATTGAAAGCACCGATTCAGATTCCTTTAGGGAAAAATATGTTCTTGTCGCGGGCAAAAATTCTGATCTTAATGATGAATCCGGAAAAAAAATAATCGGACTTCACTGCAACAAATTCGGCTTTGAGGGAATGATGAGGACTGACGGCCCGGTTCCGGCGGCATTTGAAAAATCAAAACCCTCATTTGAGGATATTATGGTTCATATCGAACGTGAAATGGGAGAAAACATCTGAAATGAGCGAATTACTTTATAAAGAAATAAAATTATGCATTGGAGCAATAAATATATTCTTTCTTCTGTTCACGGCAATGATTTTGATTCCGGACTATCCGGTTTGCGTCACATTTTTTTATATGTGCCTGAGCGTTTTCTGGATTTTCAACAATGCCGAAATAAACCGCGACATGATGATGAATTCCATTCTTCCCGTGGCAAAAAAGGACATCGTAAAGGCACGCTGTCTTTTGGTTTTCTGTTACGAAATGGTGTTCTTCATTCTGACCGTTCCGTTTGCGGTTCTTGTGGCAAAATTCTGGCCTGACGGAAACAGCGCCGGAATAGACGCGAATGTAGCCTGCTACGGACTTAACCTCGTGACTGTTGCGGCTTTTCATCTGGTGTTTTTTCCTATGTTCTACAGAAAAGGCGAGAAACCCGGAGCAGGATTTCTTGTCTCAATCCCCGTTTATTTTGCGGTATATGCGATGCTCGAATTTCCTTTATGGACAAAAGGAAATTCCGACTTACTGAATATGATTGATTCTACGGATGCTGCAATGCAAATCAGGCAGATACCTGTTCTTGCCACCGGAATCATAATTTATGCGGCCGGATGGATTATTACATACAGAATTTCCAAAAGGAAATTTGAAAAGGTGGACATCTGATGGATATTGTAATTTCCGCCGGATCGCAGGAACCCATATACAGCCAGATTTATTCGCAGATAAGCTCGCAGATTATGAACGGCTCCATCACCGGCGGAACAAGGCTTCCGACAATAAGAAACGTGGCCCAGGAACTGAGAATAAGCGTCATTCCAGTAAAAAGAGCATGGGAAGAGCTTGACCGCAACGGACTGATAAAAACAATTCCCGGAAAAGGAACTTTCGCCGCGGAGCTTAATGGAAACGCAATCTCCGAAATAAAAAGCAGAAAGGCCGAAACCCTTGTCCTTCAGATGTGCAGACAGGCGAAGGAATCAGGAATTTCGGCCGATGAACTTGTCAGTCTTATAAGAAAATTCTACTGAATTTTCAGTTCTTTACGACTTTCACATCAAAACAGATGTGGGCGTTTGCCGGAATGACTCCCGGATAACCCTGTTTTCCGTATGCAAGCTCCGGAGGAAGAACCATTTTTCTTGTCTCGCCGAGCTTCATGTCCTGAACCATCATGTCAAAGCCTGGAATCATCTGTCCGGCACCGGTGGTAAAATCAAGAGGCTCGTGTCCGCGCGGATCCATTCCCTTTGACGCGTCAAAAAGAGAGCCGTCAACAAGATAGCCTTTATACTCAACGGTGACGTTCTTGCCTTTTCCTGTTTTGTCTCCTTTGCCTTCCGCTATTATCTGATAGTAAATTCCGTCATCGGTTTTTGTGCAGCCTTCAGTTACCTTTGAGAGTTTCTTCTGCTCGGCCTCGGCATTGTCTTTTGCGATCTTATCAAGAAGCGCGTCAAAATCCTTCTGAGTCGCAGAGAATTTTTCGGCATCAGCCCCCTGCCGGACAATCGTGACTGATTTTATCACATCGTTCTGCTTTATCGCATTGACGACATCCTGACCGGCGACAACCTCGCCAAAAATCGTATGCTTGTAGTTGAGCCACGGAGTCTCGACATGGGTTATGAAGAACTGGCTTCCGTTTGTTCCAGGGCCGGAATTCGCCATGGCAAGTTTTCCAGGCTTGTCGAAAATGAATTCATCAACAAACTCATCAGGAAATTTATAGCCAGGACCGCCCGTTCCGTTTCCGCGCGGATCTCCGCCCTGAATCATGAAATTGTCTATGACACGGTGAAATTTCAGTCCGTCATAAAATTTCTTTCCTTTGGCGGCATCAAGTGTTCCTTCCGCAAGTCCGACAAAATTCGTGACCGTAAGCGGCGTCTCCTTGTAGAAAAGGTTCACCGCAATATCTCCGCGGGAAGTTTCTATCACCGCAAAGAGACCTTCTTTTCCCTTTAAAGCTTCCATCGTTTTACTCCTTGGACTGCATGAACTGCCCAGCAGAACAACCGTGCTGAACGTCAGTCCAAAAATAATTTTTTTTATTCTGTCGCAAATCATAATTCCCGCCTAAAACTGCCTGACAAACCATTTGTAAAGCGCATCCATTCTTGCCGTCAGGGAATTTATAAGTGTGTTTCTTATACCGGGAAATTTAACGCAATCCGTGTCAGTTCCCAGATAAAAAAGAATCTTGTCGCCGCAGTCAACCGAGACAGCATTTATACGCATATCTCCAGGACTGACAGCTCTTATTATTCCCATTCCCATAGAATCAACATTGTTGAACGTCGCATAAAGCACGTCAGAATTCTGATAGTATTCCAGCCTGTAGACGCATTTTCCGAACGACTGGTCATGCTGAAAACAGTAAATCTCCATTCCATCGGCGTTTCCGTCCGTCCTGTCAGGAATTTTCTTCCTGTCATCGGGATTATCAATTGTATACGCCGACTTGTAGAGAATTTCCTCCTTTTTTTTGTTCAGAGAATAATACTTCATTCCTTCCATCTTGGAGACGGCGCGAAAAACAACCGAAACGTCATCCACGGTAATATCCGTTTTTGACGATCCGGATTTGTCAAGAATATTCTTTTTGTCAAGAATATAAAGGCTTTCCGTAATGAAAGGATAGTAATTTGATTTTTTTACCACGCGCCTGGCTTCGGCGGCATTCTTATATTCCGTCTCCGGCATAAGAACGTATTCATCATCATCCGGCTCATGTATAATCCTGACAAAGCCGTTCTTAACAAGTTTCCCGTAATATTCAGGATTAACAATATCCTCGATATTACGCGGCTCCGCAACAGCGGAAAAAGAGACAAAAGCAAGAACGGACAGCAGAAGTATTCTTCTCAAAAATGAATTCATCAGCAGAATCCCTTGTACATTATGCGGACCTGCTTATAAAGTCCGTCGCCTTCGCTTTTTGTCTCAATATCAGGAATATCGTTCAACGTTGTGTGGATAAGTCTGCGCTCAAACGGATTCATCGGCTCAAGGAGAACGGAACGGCGTGTTGAGCGGACTTTATCGGCAGTGGTGTAGGCAAGGCGGACAAGCGACTCCTCACGGCGGATTCTGTAGTTTTCGGTATCAAGGATAATCCTCATATCCTCGCGGCCAAGACGTCCGGCGTAGATATTGGCTAGCATCTGAATGGCATCCAGATTTTTTCCCTTGCGTCCAATCAGAATTGAAGAATAGGAGGACTCAAGCCTGATTCCAAGCTTTTTCTCCTCGCGGTAAGTCACTTCAACCTTTACGTCATAACCCATCTTCTCGATTACAGATGTGATGAATTCCATCAGTTTTTTCTCGAATTCATCCTGGGGAAGCGGATCCGCCACAAGCCTTGTGTGCTTCTCCTCAACCGCATTGTCATTCTGAATTTCTTTTCCGGCATCGTCATCAAGAGTATGAACCCTGATTTTTACATATCCCTTCTTGAAGAGAGAATTTTTCTGTGTCTCAAGAATCTCCACATCAAACTGATCCCTATCAAGATTCAGATCATTTGCGGCATTTTCTATCGCCTCTTTCTCAGTTTTTCCTTCGTACTCGTAAACCATTATATTACCTCAACTTATAAAAGTTATTTTTTCCTTGCAGGCAGCTTTTTTGAGGCCGCCATCTCGATTTTTTTCTGCGCCATCAGCTTGTTTATGACAATCTGCTGTCCCATCTGGAAAATATTGCTGACCGTCCAATAAAGCAGAAGTCCGGACGGAGCATTATAGAACAGGAAGAAGAATATCAGCGGCATTCCGTAAGTCATGAATTTCATGGAAGCGTTGTTCTGTCCGGACGCCGCTCCGCCGTACTGCGTTATTTTTCCGAACAGAAGCTGAGACGCAACATAAACTATCGGAAGAATTCTCAGCTGATTTCCCAGAAGAGGTATTGAGAATCCGAATTTATGGATACTGTCGCCAACGGAAAGATCCGGAATCCATCCGGGAATGAACATCGCTCCCCTGAATTCAAAATAGTTGTTGAAAAGGTTGTACATTGCGAACAGAATCAGGAACTGGAATATCATCGGCAGACATCCGCTCATCGGATTATAGCCGGCATCCTGATAAAGTTTCGCCGTCTCCGCCTGAAGTTTCTGCTGGTCGTTTTTGTATTTCTCCTGTAGAGCCTGGACTTTAGGCTGCATCTCCTGCATTTTAAGCGTTCCGAGAGACTGTTTCTTTGAAAGCGGGAACATGACCAGCTTAAGCAGAACCGTAAGGACAATAATAGTTGCTCCCCAGTTCGGAATAATCTTGTAGATGAGTTCCATCACCCACTTCAGGATTGTCTCAAGCCAGCTAAGCCATCCGCTTGACTGAAGACATTCAGTAAGTCGCTCGCCGCCGAAATTCCATCCGTTGTTCTCGGCTATGTTGTAGCGCTTCAAATCCTTCTCGTTTCTCGGTCCAAAATACATATAATATGTATCCTGAATGTCAGTTCCGGAGAAGGCGCGTCTCTCTACAATCGCCTGCGCATTGGCATAATTATCCTTTTCCACAAGTGATGAATAGAATCCCGCCGAGATGTTTTCGGGATTAGTCGGAATCAAAAGATCCGTAAAGTATTTACCAGCGATTCCGCACCAGATGAAAGACTTGTCGTATCTTTTGAACTGATTGGAGCCGAGTATGATTCTTTTGGACTTGTTTCCGTTGTATGCGATGAACTGCCTGTTCTCGTACTTGTTTTCCTTGGGATTATAATGAGGTCCAATCTGTGGAGAACTGCGGAGAGTGTAGGCCGTTCCCTCAAAATCAAGTCCGTTCATGTTGTCATAGCCGTGAACAAGAACATCCAGCTTGAACAGATATTCTCCCGGCTTGAAAGAATATCTCTTTCCGAAGGTGAATTTCTTCTGGCTTCCGTCGCTGTTTTTCGCGGTAAAATTCTTTTTGAAAAGCACAGTATAATCATCAATGCGCTCAATCTCAAAAATATCGTTTACAACCGGAGAATCAGCCGGACCAAAAGCCACCGCACAGGTTCTGTTGAAATCGTTCACGCTGTCTGAAATCTGAACGCCTGTATTGGTGTCCATATCATAATGATCCATGAGTTTGTAGCTTACAATGTCTCCGCCTTTAGATGTAAGGACAATTTCCGCCACATCTGTTGTGACAGTCACAAACTCCTCATTCATCTTTTCAGGACTGGAATCATCTTCTTCTTCCGACAAAAATGAATTCTCCGTCATTGAAAAACCGGAAGCTGTCTCATCTGTATTTTCCTCAACAGAATTTTCAGTCTGCTCGGTGCGGACAGCTGAAGGCACTGACGAAGGAAAAAGTATCGGCTGAAGAACAGCCGCGGCGACAATCACAATAGTAGAAAGAACTATCGCCCATATAGTATTTTTATCCACATTAACTCCTACGGAACGGGATCGTATCCGCCTTTATGAAAAGGATTGCATTTTAGAATTCGTTTTATTGACAAGAAAAGACCTTTACCAGGTCCATATTTTTTTATTGATTCCGCCGCATATTCTGAGCACGTCGGCCGGAATCTGCAGCATGGCGGAAACAATGGAGAAATACAAATTTGATAAAACCGGATCAACGCGCAGAAAAATTCTGTCACCAGATTTTTCATTCCTTGAGTAATCCTGCCTTTTGACACAATAAACGAAATTGAACACATCGCGCGCTGAACGAATCGTTTCCGGGATACACCAAAAAAAGCATATCATATCCGGTGTTCAGATGTGTTTTTAATAAACGATAGACTTCACGGCTGTAACGTTTTGACAAGTTCCTCTGAACCGCGTTACCGTATCCGCGGATTAAAGGAAAACCGACCCTGTTTATCTCCGAGCCGTTTTCCATAAAGAAAAGCTTTGCTCCGGAAATACTTATCTTTTTTCCGTTTCTAAACAGCATTTTAAAATCAGCAGGTTTTTTTATCCGCTCCGTGCGTCTAAAAAAACCTGTCCTCATCAAATCTGCTTCCATCCCTGACTATTAATATTTTTTCTTCTCATCAGCGACACTGAGCTTTCTGCGTCCTTTTGCACGTCTACGGGCAAGAATCTTACGTCCGCCTTTTGTGGCCATGCGTGCTCTGAATCCGAATTTTCTATTGCGTTTTACTTTACTGGGCTGGTATGTTCTCTTCATGAACAAAACTCCTTGAATATATTTTTAATTATTAAGAACTCCAAAAAATGAAATAAATAATAATTTTCTTATTGGGGATAAAATTAGTAAGAAAATATATCATTATTTTTCAGAGTTGGTCAACACGGTTTTTTTCAGTCTCTCGAATTTTTCCTGAATCTCAGGAGGAAGCACATTATCTGCGGCCGGAGAATCTTTTTTGCGCCCTAGAATTCTGTCTATCTCCTTTTCCTGAGACTCAATCTTTTCGTTGAATTTCTTGCCGGATTTTTCCAGCATATCCTGATAAGATTCGCTGAGAGAAACCTTGCTGCCCGCAAGCCGAAACGCCAATGACGATATTTTAAGGTCGGGAAGGGCACGTGAAAGTCCGGTCAAAATGAATTTTGAATACATCTGTGTAATCTGAATCCAGCCCGGATGGTCAGCCTCAATAAGAAGAACACCGTTTTTGAGATCTATCACCCGTGTGTTTCCGGCGAGCCTCTCTCCATAATTGTTCACCTTCGACACGACATTTTTCCAGACAGACGGAAGCTCGCTCCCGTTGAAATCAGTGAGATTCATCATTTTGAGCATTAAATCTGAGCATGAAATTATTCTGTCACCGGACATGCCATTCACCTCCTGAAATTTCATAGACTCTGGTAGTGTCGCGCATATAGTTTTCGTAAGGCTCTCCGGGAAGAAAAGTGCAGAAAAGCTGATCATATTCGGGGAGCATTGCGGTTATCTTCCGGCGTTTTGTCGGATCAAGTTCAAGCATCACATCATCCATAAGAAGAACAGGATTTCTGTTGACCGCACGTTTGTAAAAAACAGCCTGTGCCACACGCAGCAGCAGGGATACAAGCCTGCATTGTCCTGTTGAGGCTGTCGGAATAAAAAGTTTTCCGTCTTTCGTAAAGTTCAGTCTGTCCCGGTGGGGACCGGACATCGTCGTCTCCATATATTTATCCTGATTCCGGCGCGAAAACAAGAATTCCTCTGTTTTTGACCTCATCTCATCCGGAGTCTCAGAACCGTCAGAATTCCAGGACGGAGAATACGTGATAGAAAGACCATCTGTTCCTGTTATTTCGGAGTAAAGCTTTCCGAAAATCTGATTGAACTGAAACACGGCCTTCTTTCTCTTGAACTGAATAGAAAGTCCGAATTTCACAAGCTGGCTGTCAAAAGCGTCAAGAGTCTCATATTCATGTTTCTTGAGAATAAGATTGCGGCTTTTGAGGACAGTCCTGTAATTTCTCAGCTCATCTATATATGATGAGTCAAAAAGCGTGAGCGACTGGTCTATAAAAAAACGCCGGAATTCCGGACCTCCGGTCGCGAATTTCATGTCGTCGTGGCAGAAAAGTATGCATGGAACAGTATTCACAATCTCCTTTCTGTCCTGAATTTTACGTCCGTTTCTTTCTATCCGCTTTTTTCCGTTCTCATAAATGACGCTTATTTTCTGGATGTCATTTTCTGAACGCCTGAAAAGCGAATTCAGACTGAAATCCTTTTCTCCGTTCCTTAACATCTGTGAGTCAACATGAGTTCTGAACGAAATTCCGTAGGCCGAACAGTAAAGGGATTCAAGTATGTTGCTTTTTCCCTGTCCGTTCTCGCCGACAAAATAGACCTCCCTTGAAGAAAGGTCTATCGTGTCGTTTTTTATGTTGCGGAAATTATAAAACGTCTGATAAAGAAAAGGCATTAATCAGAAATTCATCGGCATTATGACGTGAATGTAATCGGCCGCCGGTTCAGGACGCATTATCACCGCTTTTGTTATGCTCGATTCTTCCTCGCCCTGGCTCTCGTTCGGATTGAATTCAAAAACGATGTCCTCCGAATCTATCACTTTAAGCGGCTCGGTCACATAAGTGAAATTCAGAGCCATAGCCACATCCGGTCCGTCATATCTGCATGGAATCTCCTCGTCCGCAGTTCCCATTTCCGACTCAGGAGAAATAAGCTTCAGATTTCCGGAAGAAATTCTGAATATTATGCGGCTGACTTTTTTATCCACCATGATTGTGGTTCTCTTGAGAGCGGACTCAAGGTCGCTTTTGTTAACCTGAATCGATGACTTGAGATTTTCCGGAATAACCTTCTTATAATTGGGAAACTGTCCGTCTATCAGAACCGATGAAAATTCGTAATTCGAGAATTTCACAAAAATAGACTTGTCAATCACGGAGACAAGAATATTTCCCTCGTCGGAAGCGTTTTTCAGTATGCAGCTTAGAATTTTTACCGGAACAATCGCCGGCTGAAAATCCGGAATATTGACGGCAATCTGCTTGTTCACGCAGGAAAGTCTCCGTCCGTCCGTCGCGACCATCGTAAGGACATCATTCTCCTTTACAAAATAAACTCCTGTCATAAAAAAACGGTTCTTGTCCTCGGAAACGGCAAAAACTGTCTGCCTTATCATTTCCCTTAAATCCTTTGCAGGAATCTCAAAGAACGGAACATCCTCGGAAACGGATATTTCCGGAAATTTGTCGCTTGTCTGGCTTTTGAGCTGGAATTTTACGCGTTTTGAGATTGGCTTTATAGTGACTGTTATGTCTTCCTGGGCAAATTCTATATCTCCGGAAGGAAGGGACGAGAGAATGCTCATGAATTTGTCGCAATAGATAGTCGTTTTTCCTTCCTCAAAAACGTCAACAGGAATATTTGTCGTGAATTTTACGGCTGAATCTGTTGCCTTTATTGTCAGAGAATTATTCTCCGCAATAATAAGAATATTTGAAAGAATAGAGACAGGACTTTTATTCACAATTATTTCCTGGGCGATGGAAATTTCCTTTATCATCGCATCCCTGTCAAAAGTGAATCTCATAAAAAATCTCCTCAGAAGAAAGGTAAAAATCAGTCGGAAAATCTGCAACGCAAATCTGTGGACACAAATTCTTTCCAAAACGGAGGTTTTTCCGGAATTTCTGTCCACGTTCCTTCTTGAAATATGAACATCCTTGTTAACTAAATTTCTTTAAAATTTAGTAATCATAATAATAAGAGTGTTTATATTGTGAATAACCGCTCTAATTTATTGTAATATATGATTTTAAAAAGTTGATAAAACGGAGGTTTCGTTCCACATTTTATCAACTTATCAACATTATGCACAAAAATGAGCAAATTATCCACAAGATTTAATCATTTTTTGCAACAGTTTTTCTATTTTTTGTATTCCTTTATTTCCCTTATGAATCCCTGAATTTTTGAGTCTAATGATGAGTCTGTTTTTATAAGCGAGTCGATTTTGTTGTATGCGTGCATTATTGTAGAATGATCCTTGCCTCCGAATTCCGTTCCAAGTTCGGAAAATGAATATTCGGTCAGCTGCCGCGCAATGTATATGGCAATTTGACGTGGAATCGCAAATTTCTTGTCCCTCTTCTTGCTTTTAAGTTCCTGCACGGAAATCTGATAGTTGTCCGCTATGACTTTCTGTATTGAGTCAAGGGAGATGTTTCCGGCTGAAGGAGAAGTGAGAATGTCACGGAGCTGACTTTTTACAATATCGATGTTAAGGCTCTGGTTCGTCAGTTCTGAATAACCGATTACGCGCTTGAGCGCGGATTCAAGGTCGCGGACGTTTGTCTCCACGTTTTTGGCGATATAGTCAATAACGTCGTTCGGAACGGATTTTCCCATAAGCTCCGTTTTTTTCTGGAGAATCGCATGACGTGTCTCGTAGTTCGGCGGCTGAAGATCTATGCACAGTCCGTTGGAGAGTCTGCTCAGAAGCCTTTCCGTCATCTCACGGATTTCTCTGATTGGGCGGTCGCATGTAAACACCATCTGCGAGTTGCTGTCGTGCAGCGCGTTGAATGTGTAGAAAAGCTCCTCCTGTGTGGCTTCTTTTCCCTGAAGAAAATGGATGTCGTCAAGCAGAAGAACATCCAGATTCCTGTATTTGTTCTTGAATTTATTTATCGTTTTTGTTGACAGCGCGGCGGTGAATTCATTTGTGAATGATTCCGCCGATATGTAGCATATTTTGAGGCTGTCGTTTGTGCTGTAAATGTAATTTCCTATGGCCTGCATCAGGTGGGTTTTTCCGAGGCCGACTCCTCCGTAAAGAAGAATGGGGTTGTGTTGTCTTCCGGGATTTTTTGCGGCCGCAAGAGACGCGTTGTATGCGAAAGTGCTGTTTTCTCCGGGAATAAAAGTATCGAATGTGTATTCTTCGCGGAGCTGGGGATGTTTTTTCTGAATTTTTGACGGTTCAGGATGAATTTCTTCCGGAATTTCTTTTTTTTCCTCGCGAATTTCAGCGTCATTCGGAATTTGAGCGGATTTTTCTTCCTGGCCGGCTTTCTCTTCGGTGACAATGCAGTTCAGGGTGATATTTGATTGTCCTGTTATCTCGCGGATTTTGTTCTGGACAATGTCAAAATATCCTTTTGATGACATAAGTGTCTTCTGGAACGGATTTGATACGGAAAAAGTTATGATGTCGATTGTGTCTTCAATATAGTTCATTTTTGTGAACCAGAGAATGAATTCGTTTTCTTTTCCGCTGTTTTTGTATTCGTTGCGGAGTTCTTCCATGACGTATTGCCATGCTTCTTTGTAATTGTTGTCACCCATAGCCGTCCATTATAGCTAGAGTTTGCAAGGTTCTTCAAGTATTCCGGAATTCTGGTGTTACTTTACTTTTTTACTTTTTAAATATATAATCCGCCTGAAAATTTATTCTATAATAAAGAAATAAAACTTAATAAATCTTCTAAAATTTTCTCTGATAAATTTTTTATTATTCAGAAAACCACAGATTCAAGGGTAAGGGAATGGCTGCAACTTATAATGCTGGGAATATTCAGGTACTGAAAGGTCTTGAAGCTGTCCGCAAGAGACCTGGTATGTACATAGGTTCTACAGGTCCGCGTGGACTTCATCATCTTGTTTACGAGGTAGTGGACAACTGTATCGACGAGGCGATGGCCGGTTACTGCGATTCCATAATTGTGGCGCTTGAGAAAAATGATGTCGTAAGGGTTCAGGACAACGGCCGCGGAATTCCTGTTGACATTCACCCGACTGAACATATCAGCGCGCTGGAACTTGTTCTTACAAGACTTCATGCCGGCGGAAAATTCGACAAAAGCTCGTATAAGGTTTCGGGCGGTCTTCATGGAGTCGGTGTATCATGTGTAAACGCGCTTTCAGTCTGGATGGTCGCGACAATTCATCTGAACGGAAAGATTTATCAGCAGAAATATGAGGCCGGAATTCCCAAGACAAAGGTTGAGGAGATAGGAACCTGCGATGATCACGGAACCACGATAAGGTGGAAAGCCGACGCTTCAATTTTTACCGAGACAACTACCTATGATTTTGACACGCTTTGCTCAAGACTACGGGAGCTGGCTTTTCTGAACAGCGGAATAAAGATTATTTTCCGCGACGAGCGTCTTGAAAATCCTAAGGAGACGGTTTTCTGTTTTGAGGGTGGAATCAATGAGTATGTGAAATATCTGAACGAGGGCAAACAGGTTGTTCCTTCCGAGCCGATTTATATAAAAGGCGAGCAGAACGACATTGTTACTGAACTCTCGATGCAGTACAACGATTCTTATAATGAGAATATCCACACTTTTGTAAATGACATAAACACCAGGGACGGAGGAACCCATCTTGAGGGATTCAAGTCCGCGCTTACCTATGTTCTGAACAAAGCTCTTGATGATGACGATAAACTTAAAAAACGGATTGATAAGGACGAGAAGCTTACCGGCGAGGATGTGAGGTCCGGGCTTTCGGCTGTTCTTTCCATGAAAGTTCCTGAGCCGGAATTTGAGGGACAGACAAAGGAGAAGCTCGGAAATACGGAAGTAAAGACGGCTGTCGATTCTCTTGTAAAGGAAAAGCTCACAATATTTTTTGAACAGAATCCTGCTGTCCTTAAAAGTGTCCTTGAGAAAGCCGTGGGAGAGGCATCTGCAAGAATTGCCGCCCGAAAAGCAAAGGAAGCCACAAGACGGAAATCCGGTCTTGACAGTTTCGGACTTCCGGGAAAACTTTCGGACTGTTCCAGCAAAGATCCCGAAAAATGTGAGGTCTACATAGTCGAGGGAGATTCGGCGGGCGGTTCCGCAAAGAAGGGACGTGACTCCAAAATTCAGGCGATTCTTCCTCTGTGGGGAAAAATGCTGAATGTCGAGAAAGTCCGTCCTGAGAAAGTCATAAACAATGACAAGCTTCAGCCGGTTATCGCGTCGCTCGGTGCGGGATTCGGAAAAACTTTTGACATAACAAAACTCCGCTATCATAAAATAATCATAATGGCCGATGCCGACGTTGACGGAAGCCATATCCGCACGCTGCTTTTGACATTTTTCTTCAGATATATGCCTGAACTGATTGAAAGAGGCTATGTCTATCTTGCGATGCCTCCTCTGTTCGGAATAACACCCTCAAAAAAGAAGGAGACTATTTATGTCTATTCGGATGAGGAGAAATATCAGGTTCTCAGTCAGCTTGGAGAAGACGCTGACAAGGCAAAAGTTCAGAGATACAAAGGTCTTGGTGAGATGGACGGAACTCAGCTTTGGGAGACGACAATGAATCCGGAAAAAAGAAAGATGAAAGTTGTGACGATTCCGGATGCTGTTGCGGCCGACAAGCTTTTTACGATTTGTATGGGAGAGGAAGTGGAGCCTCGCCGCAAGTTTATCGAAGAAAATGCCGTTTATGCGAATCTTGACGTTTAAAAAAACAGAAGCAGACCGGAATTTCAGCTGTATTGTAGAATAGGAAACAAAGATGACAGAAGAGAAGACAGAAGAGGGCGGAACAAGAATTCTTACTCCGATTGATGTTGAGCTTAAGCAGGCGTATATAGATTATTCCATGTCGGTTATAGTGCAGCGTGCGCTTCCCGATGTACGTGACGGACTTAAGCCTGTTCACCGTAGAATTCTTTATTCAATGTATGATCAGCATCTGGGCAGCGGCGGTTCCACGCGGAAATGTGCGACTATTGTCGGTGATGTTCTCGGTCATTATCATCCGCACGGAGACGCTTCTGTTTATGATGCGCTTGTCCGTCTCGGACAGGATTTTTCGCAGCGTTATACCGTCGTAACTCCTCAGGGAAATTTCGGAACTATAGCCGGAGATCCCGCCGCGGCCTACCGTTATACGGAAGCGAAAATGTCCAGAATTGCGGAGGAGATGGTTGCGGACATCGACAAGAACACCGTGAATTTCATTCCGAATTTCGACGAGACGACAAAAGAGCCTACAGTTCTTCCGGCAAAATTCCCGTTTCTTCTCTGCAACGGAACTACCGGAATCGCCGTCGGTATGGCTACAAATATGCCTCCTCATAATCTGCGCGAGGTTGCGGCCGCAATTTCCGCATATATCGAAAATCCTGAAATTGATATAGACGAATTATGCAGACATATAAAGGGACCTGATTTTCCCACCGGAGGAACGATTTACGGAAAGAGCGGAATCAAAAAAGCCTACAAGACCGGACGCGGAAAAATCGTTGTCCGCGGAAAATTCACAATAGAAACTTCCAAGGGCGGAAAGGAATCCATTGTCTTTACGGAAGTTCCGTACAGCGTGAACACCACAACTTTGTGTCAGCGCATAGGAGAACTTGCGCGGAACAAGGTGATTGAAGGAATCACCGGCATAAACGACGAGACTTCCGACAGAACAGGACTCAGAATTGTTATTGACCTTAAAAGGGGCGCGGTAGCAAAAATAGTGCTGAATCAGCTTTTCTCCAAAACGGAGCTTCAGTCGAATTTCGGAGTCATAAATCTTGCCCTTGTAAACGGAAGACCTCAGGTTCTTACGCTCAAGCAGATTATTCAGCATTTTGTCGAGCACCGTGATGAAGTTGTTACCCGGCGTACGAAATTCCTTCTTGAAAAGGCTCTTGCGCGTGCCCATATCCTTGAGGCTCTGATTGTTGCCATAAACAATATTGACGAGGTTATAAAAATAATCCGCGGAAGCCGCAATGCGGAAGAGGCAAAGCTCGCGCTTGAAAAACGCTTCAATTTTGATGAAATTCAGTCCGAGGCGATAGTTGAGATGAAGCTCCGCCGTCTGACAAGTCTTGAAATTGACGATCTCATAAAGGAGATGAAGGAAGTTCAGGCTCTTATTGCCGAATACCGTGATCTTCTTGCGCATCATGAGAAAATTCTTGAGCTGGTAAAGAAAGAGACTCAGGAGCTGGCGGAAAAATACGGAGATGACCGCCGGACAGATATTGTCGCCGATGAGGTGGAGGAAATAAATGTCGAGGACATGATAAAGGATGAGGACATGGTCATTCTTATTTCCCGGCTTGGTTATATAAAGCGGATTCCTGTGACTAAGTACAAAAAACAGGATAGGGGAGGGAAGGGAAGCAACAGCACATCTCTTCTTGAGGACGACTATGTGAATCAGCTTTTCATCGGTTCCACAAAAGATTACCTTATGTTCGTAACGAACATCGGAAGAGCATATTGGATTAAAGTTCACGAAATCCCTGAGGCGGAAAAATCAAGCCGCGGCGCCCATATAAAGGGTCTTCTTGCCGTAGGACCGGATGAGGAGATTACAACTGTCGTGTCACTCAAGGAATTTGCGGATGACCAGTATCTTTTTATGACGACATCCAACGGTGTCGTAAAGAAAGTTCATACGACTGAATTCTCCAACGCAAAGACGCGCGGAATTATAGGATTGAAGCTTGATGCCGGAGACAAGCTCATAAGTGCGATTCAGACTTCCGGCGATTCGGAAATAATGCTTATATCAAGACGCGGAAAGGCACTCAGAATAGAGGAGAATACTGTCCGTTCCATGGGAAGAGCCAGCCGCGGAATAAAAGGAATGAAACTTCTTGAAGGTGATGAGATTGCCTCCGCCGTAAAAATAGAGCCTGATTCCGATATAGTTCTTGTTACGGAAAAGGGCTACGGAAAAAGAATTTCAGCGTCTCTTTTCTCTACACATGGTAGGGGTACAGGCGGACAGAAGATATTCGGAAACATTGACGGCAAGGGAGAAATTATCGGAGCACTTACCATAAAGGATTCAGATGAGCTTGTCTGCATGACAAGCCATGGAAAGACGCTCAGGATAAAAGCTTCCGACATAAACAAACAGGGAACGTCAGCTTCAGGAATTACGGTTGTGAAAGTTTCTGAACCTGATTATCTTGTGGGAATCGATAAGGTTCAGGACAGACAGGAAGACGAATAAATTTCGGTCTGCTGTGAGATTCTTTTATCTAATTCTTTATAATACAAAGAATTAGATAAAAGGTATACAGTGCAGATAATATTGACAAAGTTTGTTATTTTATTGATAATTGCGCCAAGGGTAGACTATAGAATATATAGTTTAGGGTGATATGCATCAGGCAGAGGCTGGTCAGAAAATCTGACCAGCCTTTTTTTGTCCACAAGAAATTCACACCGGTGGATAAAACAGAGTTTATGTTTCACGTGAAACAGTGAGTTATCCACAAAAACGACAGACTTATCCACAAAATGTGGATAAGTTACGTTTTGGAATGAGACCTGCGTTTCACGTGAAACAACTGTAGCGGAAATCCCTTCCGGTCAATTCAGAATTTCATAATCGCCTGGAATGAATTTTAGTTTATTTGTCCCGATGTAAGACTCATGCTGATTGTGTCTGTGACGAGAATTCATCCATCTGTTGAAAGTCATTGTATATGTGTTTCACGTGAAACACGGATGCCAGGTCTAAAATAACAAACGATTGTTAGTTAAGTTTGAACAAATAACTATCGGTAGTTAGAAAAAAAACAGCCCCAAAAGAAGGATGTTCTTCCGTAAAACTCGGAGTAGCGGCGAGCTGCGGATACATTCCTTTTGGGGCTGTCATGTTATGTCTTGACGGAATAAAACTGTTCCGCGTGTGTAAAATTATTTTTCGATTATTTTATACATCGGGTCTTCTTCCGGACAAAGCTCAAGTATATGGTGTTCACATTCAAGGACTTCGGAAGGGTCATGTGTCACGTGGAGAAGTGTGGAAGTTCCTTTCTGCGCGATTTTTTCAAGAAGAAAAAGAATTTTCCTTCTGTAAAGTTCATCAAGACCGTGGCACGGCTCGTCAAGAATCAGAACCGGCGGACATTTTACCGCTGAGCGCAGAATCAGTATTGCGCGCTGCTCTCCGTAGCTCAAATTTCCAAAAGACTCGTCCGCGCGGTTCTCGAATCCTCCAAGGGAAAGCCATTGAGCTGCGGCGCTCAGTTCGCTGTCGGTCGGGTCTTCGTAAAGTCCGATTGAATCCCTGAATCCGGAAATTATCGTGTTTCGGAGGCTTGTTCCTCCGACCATCCTGTATTCCACGTGAAGACGGTAAGACACAATTCCGAGTTTTTTCTTTATATCCCAGATTGATTCACCGCTTCCGCGCGGTTTTCCGAAAATCTTTATGTCATTGCAGAAAACCTGCATATTGTCGCCTGTAATCAGCTCAAGAAATGTTGTTTTTCCGCTTCCGTTCGGTCCACGTATCAGCCAATGCTCGTTTTTTTTGAGTTTCCACGAAAGATTCCTGAGAACCTTGTTTTCTCCCCATCCGACATTCACGTGATTCATTTCGATGAGAATTTCGTCTTTTTCTCCGTGGTTCTCGTGAAGCGCGGAAGTGTTCTCAAATGTTTTTTCCACATCTGAAAGAAATTTCGCTTCGGAATTTTCATTGCCCGCGTTTTTTCCGTTGTCTTTGTGGAATTTAATGTATTCGTCTTTTGACCCATAGAATGATATTGATTTTTCTGAAAATTCCAGAACATTTGTGATTGAATCTGGAATTTCGTGCCAGCGTTCCATTCCCAGAATTATATGAGGATATTCGGAACCGCCAGAAATGTTCAGCTGTCTTTTTACAACCGAAGTAAAGAAATCCAAAAGAATTTGTCTGCTTTGAGCGTCGAGTCCCGCAAACGGATCGCTTAAGATTAGAAGTTTTTTTCCGGAAATCAGGGCGCGCGCAAGAAGTGTTCTCCGTATTTCTCCGGTGGACATATATTTCAGTCCGCGGTCAAGAATTTTTTCAACGCCGCATAATTTTATTGCCGGATAGGATTCGATTTTTCTTGCGGCTTCGGGAAGTGGAGCGTTTTTCGGGATTTTTCCGCATATTCCCTCTGCAATGAAAATTCTTCCGGTTCTTCCTATGTCAACGCCGCCTTCCGTGTATTCGCTTTCATCATTCTTGCGTTCCTCTTCTATTATATATGCGGCCCGTTCAAGCGAAACAATCTCGACGGAATCTCCGAATACTGACGAGAACATCGGTGTTTCCTCAGATTCAGATTGATTCCTGGAATTCGGAGTTATTTTGAGGTTTCCTGCAAGGGCATTCAGAAAATCCGCCTTGCCGCCTCCGTTCGGTCCGGTTACAAGCCATGCTTCGCCTCTGTTCATTTTCCATGAAACTTCATTTAAAAGCACAGTACGGCTGTTTTCTATACGACAGTTGTTGATTGTTATCAGATTATTTGTGTCCATGTGTTAGTTTTATCATAAATCGCGTTTATTCCGCAATGAACGAATTTTGTCCGATCCGTCCTCATAAATAAAACAGGAAATCAGTCTTTATCAAAAAAACTGAATTTGATATATTAGACGGCATGAGTGAAAATACAAAACTTTGCCCCTGCGGTTCAGGGAAAAATTACAGCGACTGCTGCGAACCGGTTATAAAAGGAACAATAAAGGCTCCGACTGCCGAATCTCTTATGAGAGCACGTTATACAGCTTACGTGGAACATGAAATTGATTTTATTATAAATTCATGCGAGGAAGGTGACGGAATCGCGGAGATAGACAAAAAAGCTACGGAAGACTGGAGCCGTGAATCAAAGTGGGAAGGTCTTCAGATAATCCGTACCGAAAAAGGCGGAGAAAATGACGATGAGGGAATTGTCGAATTTACAGCCGCATACACACTTCACCAGATGAAGGATGTCCACCACGAGGTTGCCGGATTCAAAAAGGTGAACGGTGAATGGAAATATGTCACCGGAAACCTCATTACGACAACAGTAAAACGTGACGGCAGAAAAATCGGACGCAATGAGCCTTGCCCGTGCGGAAGCGGCAAGAAATACAAGAACTGCTGTGGAAGATAAAATAATAACCGGATTTCATGCTGTAGAAGAACGTGTCCTTAGTTTTTCCAGGAAAAGAAAATCTCCGGAATACAGAATTTTCTACAGCAGCTCCGGTCCCAGAATCAAAAAAATTCTTGCGGCTGCGGAACAGGCTGGAATCGAATGCATAAAATGTGACGACAGAAAGCTGTCCGAACTTGTAAAACCGTTGCCTGAATCCTTGCGTGATCACCGTGGAATTGTTCTTTCTGTTCACGGTGAGGCTGCCGGAAAAAGCACATCTGTGAATTTCGATGAGTGGATAAAAACGGCAGCCGCTGAATCTGCCGGAAAATGCACAGTCGTGGTTCTTGACAGAATTACGGATCCTCACAACGTAGGCGCAATCATAAGAAGCTGCGATCAGTTTGGTGCATCGCTTGTTGTTGTTCCTGAACATAAAAGCGCCGGCGCAAAGGACGAGAGTGAGGTTATTTCACGCTCAAGCGCCGGTGCCAACGCCTGGGTTCCTGTAGCCGTCGTCACAAACCTTGTAAGAACGGTTGAGAAACTCAAGGATTCTGGATTCTGGATTTACGGTGCCGATGCAGGAGGTGAATCCTGCGGAAAAATCAGTTTCGCCGATAAATCCGTTCTTGTGATGGGAAGCGAAGGCTCAGGAATTTCCGCTCTTCTGAAAAAGCAGTGTGATTCTATAGTTTCAATTCCGACTTGTGGAAAGATAGACAGTCTTAATGTTTCGGTGGCGGCCGGTGTTTTGTTGTATGAACTGCACAGACGCAATTTGGAGGTATGATAAATGTCAAGGCAAGATGATGTTGCGGCAAAAGCTGTAAGAAGGGCGACGCTTAAATCCCTTAAAGAAAAAAAGAAGATGAGAATCAGGCAGATAAAGGAAGACTGCGAAAAGACAATCAGAGATGTTAACATCCAGTATGCCGAGGATCCTGAACGCCTTAAAGCGAAATATGCCGCCGCTGATTATGCAAAATCGGAAAAGGCCAGGGCAAAAGCCGAAAAGAAAATCGAGCAGGAAAAAATCAGCATAGAGAATGAAAAGAAACGCAGAAAATTCTCTCTTGGTGAGGAAATCGGAAGCTCAATTGTTCAGGGAATAGGAGTATGCCTCTTTATCGCAGCCACGGCGATTCTAGATACACTGGCAATCCGCGGAGCAACCTCATATATAAGTCTTACGATGGTGCTGTATTCCCTGTTCGGAGCTTCGATGATTCTGATGTATCTGTTTTCTGTGTTGCGTCATTCGCTGACTCATCCGGGCGCAAAGGAAGTTTTCAACAGACTTGCTCATGTCAGCACGTTTTTTATTATCGGATTCGGATATACGGCATATACGCTTACGAAAATTCAGGGAACTTTAGGCTGGGTTCTTTTTGGAATAGTCTGGGGAATTTCTATTGTCGGGGCAATACTTTATGCGGTGTTCGGATCGAGATCCGAGAAAATGAGTTTCGCATTTTATCTGGTTCTTGGAATTTCAGGCCTTCTTCTGTGCAAATACCTTTACGGAGTTCTTTCCGCTGAAAGTTTCAGAATGCTTGTTCTTGCGGGAATATTCTATATTGTAGCGCTTGTGTTTTATTCTCTCAGAAAAATAAAATATATGCACCTTGTGAGCAATTGTCTTATGCTGATAGGAAGCATATATATGTTTTTCTCGCTGTTTTTTATCAACAGGTAGGCTTGACTTATAATAATTTAGCTGGTTTCGCAGGACAGCATAAAAAAGAGGAGTAATAAACTCCTCTTTTTTATTAGAACTGACCGCCTTATTAATAAAAGTCCCTTCAGAATAATTTTATGGGCAATTTGATTTCTGAGAAAATCAAAATCATGCATTGCCTGAAAAATCCGTCAAAGGCATACAAGACAAAGATATATGCTGCCATAGAGAGCAAAACGATGAATAAAAATTTGATTCTGATTGCCTTGAATTTTAATCCGCATGAAAACTGAAATGTCGCAAAAAGCAGAATGTAGAGAACCAGAAAAATCAGGAATTTGTCTTTTAGCAGGGTGACGGAGACGAATGTGATTGCCGTGAGCAGAACGGAAACCAGCTTGTTTATTCCGTTTGCCGACACAAGGGAAAATACTATTTTATATAGAAGATAAAATTCAAAAGCGCAGGTGATTACTAAAACTGCAAGATTGGAAATTTCGCCTGACGCTTCCGGCAGAAATTTTCCGAATAAGACCAATTTTACAGAATCAAAATCAAACTGCTCAAAGTATGAATTGCTTTTCTCAAAGTTCAGAAGTTCCGGGCGGATGCAGAAAATCAGTCCGCAGAAAAAAATCACTTCAAATATAACGTCAAATGCGTTCAGAAAAACTCGGACTGCTTTTTTTCCCGGTCGCGTTGAGTTAAGTTTTTTCTGCGCGGCTTCTTCCTGTTTCTTGAGTTTTCTTTCCTGTCTGAGCCTCTGTTTTTCTTCCCTTCTTGTCTGTCTTTTCTGTCTGCTTTTTTCTGGAAAATTCCGAATCTTCTGAACAAGGTAACTCAGCCGGCCGTTCAGCTTTTCTGTTAGTTTTCTGAAAAATAATCCGATTCTTTCAAAAATTCCGGCAAAGAATTTTCCGCATTTTTCAATAAATTCTTTCATGAATCTCCTCCCATAAGCAGCAGTCGTTACCTGCAAGCGTATGTCGCGACAGTCTGATAAGAGCCTGCCTTTGTGGACGAAACGCCTATATTAAGTTGGGCGGCATTCTTCGGAACTGAAAAATCCAAAGAGAATGTTCCGTCGCCATTTTTCTGCATTTGTGAAAAATTCTTGCCGCAGATTACAGCCGCAAAATTTTTGTCCGGACAATATATTTCAAAATGATAAGTCTCACCTTTTTTTAACGGCGCTTCTGCCGGCGAAACCAGCTTTGATTCAAAGGAATTCTGATAGACTGTCGGATAACGGATATTGCTTCCTTCCTGGGCAGTCACAAAGAATTCCGCACATCCGGTGCCTTGATTTCCTGATTTTTTATAATAGAAAACCTGAATCTGGTAAGTTCCTGCTTCGGGAAATTGAATCACGGTATCGGAAAGATTTTCTTCCGTTTGTGTAAAGACAAGATTTTCAAGCCGCCTGTTTTTTTCTGTCAATGTTACCGAAAAATCCAGGACATAATCTTTTGTCAGCTCATATTCAAACTGAATCGAATTCAGAACCTGATTTTTCTTTTTGGGCAGTTCCGCGTCTTTGATTACGAAATTTTCAGCAAACTCAAAGAATTTCGGCCTGAAATCCGCAAGCCGCAAGAATTCCTCGATAGAAACCGGTTCCTTTAAAAGCTGCTGGCTCTTTTTTTCCGGAAAGTGGGTGAAGATAAAATGCTCAGGTTTTATGAAAAGCCAGTCCGTATTGTATTTCTGGACGGATTTTTTTCCGTTCATATAACCGGAATCCCAAGTGCTGTCAATAAAGTAATATGCGTTCTCAATTTTGACCATGTTCCAGGCGTGGTTTGAATCCGTGCTGTTCTCTGCCAGAAGCGAAGTGCCGACTCCGCGGGCATATCCGGAGACCTTTGAATTTTGGAATCCCAAGGTGTCCAGAAATTTTTTCAGCACATTTGAATATCCTTCGCAGACCGCGAATCCGGTTTTTAAAACATTCTCGCAGTCTTGAGGCGGAAGCGTTCCCGCCCAGAAGCTTTTTGCGTCGTATTTTACGTTCAGCGCGACGATGTCGTGAGCAATCTTCACTTTTTCGAAATCATCTTCGGAAGTTGAATTTATGAGCTCGCAGCATTTTCTCACATATTCCGCGGGGCTGGAGGTTTTCAGCTTCGTGATATTTGAGGGAATTTTCTTTGCGGCAGGATGGGGCTTGTCTGTCCTGAAAGAATAAGCCTTTGAATAATCTTCTGGGATTTTATAGGGATTTGAAGATATTTTAGTCATGTTCTGGTTTCCGTTCTTTTGAGAGTCAGAAGTTCCGCTGCTGAACAGGGATGAGAGTTGTTCCTGTAAAGAATCCAAGGTCGCGCATGAGGAAATAAAAAGGCTTGATATTACGCAAAAGGTTATTGAAAATAATTTTCGTTTAGATTTCATGGAAACATTTTAGCACAAACTTTCAAAATATCAAACTTATTAGTAGTAAATACTATCTTATAAAGAGTTCTAAAATATAGAAATGTCTGCATAATTTTTATTCATGAACGCAAATAAGTCTGATGTCGTGCAAATTTTCGCTCAGAATTTAAAAAAATACAGGAAAAGAGCCGGGCTTACGCAAAAGCAGCTGTCGGAGCGGCTGGAAATTTCACAGAAACATCTCTCGTTTATAGAAACCGGCGTTCATTTTGCTTCCGCGTCATTGATTGACAGAATCTGCCGGGAACTGAACATTTCGTGCGGAGATTTGTTTGCAAGCGAAAAAGACGTCAATATAAAAGAAGTGAATATGATTTGCGCAATGATGCAGAATATTATGTTTCCGCGGCTTGTGACGATTGAATCAAAACTTGAGAATATAGAAAAAAAACTGAACAAAGAACAGAATATGTCTTTATAAATTGCCTAAAAACGAATATCTTATTAAAATAGGAAGAAAATTTTGATTTACGCTTATTTTGGAACGGAAATCAAAGTTCCGAGTGCAAATTTTTCGCAAACAAATCAACGCGGATTCATTCCGTGGCAAAAAGGAATATCTTATGGAAAATTCTAAGAGAACTGTAACTTGCGGCGAGCTTACTAAGGCTGATGTTGGCAAAAAAGTTGTATTGAACGGCTGGGTCAGCCGCACGCGCGACTTGGGCGGACTTGTTT
>ERZ808286.223-NODE-223-length-42761-cov-5.400763_pt1 | contig 42761 bp, 39 predicted proteins | sample MGYA00521276_ERZ808286 | MGnify/ENA primary metagenome ERZ808286 (study PRJEB31516, sample SAMN03275607) | gut metagenome | biome: mammalia-associated habitat; material: feces | host: Papio cynocephalus | place: Kenya | collected 2012-08-01 ... | reverse complement strand
GCGCCGGAAATCCTGTAAAAATAAGGTTTCCGGGCCTGCCGCCGAGCCGCTACGGCATGGTCGAGACGGAAATTTCGCTTGTTCCGCCGGATGTCAGCTATGTCAATGGCCAGCCTGTGTTTATTGCTGAGGCGGAAATTGAAAATCCGTACCTTGCCGCAAAAAACGGCCGGACTGCAAAACTTATTCCGGGCATCTCAGCTGAAGGAAGAATTGTCACGGACAGAAGCACGGTAATGCAGATGCTGCTCAGAAAACTGGATTTTATTAACTAAGAGTGGAATCAAAGAATGAGATATAAAAAGAGTTTTTGCATTTTTTTTGTTTGCTGTATTTTTGGCAAATCTTTCTCTCTTTCTTTTGATGAACTGATTGAACTAACCCTGCAAAACAATACAGATATTCTTTCTGCTCAAAATGGTTATGACTCAGCCAGTTTATCACTAAAAACATTAAACGGAGCTTATGCGCCACAAGTTTCATTGTCATCTTCTGCATCGCTGCCGGATGAATATAAATGGGACACAACCCCAGATTACTTTTCTTCTTCAATAACATACAGTCAGCCGCTTCCAGGAGGAACAACCCTGGGATTTACGGGTAGTTTTTCCTTTAATTCAGCAGACATTTTGGAAGAACGTTGCATTTCTCAAAATCCAAGCCTTAGTTTCTCTCTTACTCAAAGTTTGTTTCCTTTCTGGGCACAAGGAAAAATCAAAAATCCTGCAAAACTGAGCTCAAAACAGCAGAAAGACTACTACTACTATCAGCTTTTATACACAAAAAAGACAGTCATGCAGAATCTTGTACAAAACTATATCTATGCTTCTGTTCATAAAAAACAGATTCAAATTCATGAGAACTCAATTTATTTACTTGACAAGCAGATTGAAACATCAAATCAATTGCTGAAAATAGGGGCAGTCAATCAGGCAAGAATAACAGAACTGCAAAGTTCCAAATGGAGCTATCAGCAGGATTTAATGAGTGCAAAATCAAGTTATATAAGTTACATTCAAAATCTGAAAACGATTTGCGGGACAGAATTTAAAAATGACAGTCTGTCTTTTGAACATAAATCTCTTCCAGCTCAGGATGATTTCACAAAAGAAATTCTTTCAGCAACAGATAACATCGCTGATCCATTAGAAGAATCATACAAATTAAAAATGGAACTCTTAAAAACAAATCATGCTCTGGAAAAACAGTCTTCGGCTCCTGCATTATCACTTTCTGTGCAGCCATCCTGGTCTTTTGCCCCTAAAAAACAGGATGAGTGGAAAGAAGCCTGGAAAGATGCAAATTCACCTTCTTCATGGTCTGCTACAATTGGAGTAAACCTTTCTCCGCTTCTTTCAGCATCAGTTAGTAAAAATGAACAGCAATATGAATTGAACTGCCAAGCCGCAGAAAAATCATTCAATGCATATATTACACAAAAGGAATTTGTCTTACAGCAGTACAAAAACATTTTAGATAACTATAAACCCCAGCTTGAAGAAATTTCAAACCTTTATAATGCAGGAAGTGCAGAATTAAAAGACTTGGAATCTCAGTTTTCAGCAGGAGCTGTTTCTGAGCTGGATTTTGATTCTGCAAAAGTCCGGATTGAAAGCTGCAGGCTGAACATGGAGATTATTGAATTATATGTCTGGCTGTATGAGGTACTTTGTAAAATAAATCTTTAATTTGAATCCGGGCGTACTCCCCCGCCTCAAAACGGACTTCAATATAATTCAATTTCATGATTTTTCTTAAATCCTATTGACAAGGTAGGCAGAAGTTTTGTATAAACTCCGTAACAGCGTTTCATGCTGAATCACATCAACTCAAAAGGAGGCACATCATGCAGGTTGTTTTTTATTTTGAAAAACTTGTCCGCGCGAATTTCAGATTCGGAAGGATGTGCCTCTGCCGCTAGCCGCGGGACTTTTCCGCCGGTCTCTTTTTCCATTACAACCTAATCCGCAATCCGGAATTTTCCGGAAAGCGCATCGCCGTGCTCTCATATTCTCTGCCGCGCAGAACAAATTTCCGCAGGACAGGAATATCGTCACGGCCGGAGACAAACATGGACAGCATTATTGAACTGAAAGACATCTGTAAAAAATTCGGAGAAGGCGCAGAATCGTTCTACGCCGCCGACAATGTAAGCCTCTCGATAAAAAGAGGTGAAATTTTCGGAATCATCGGTTTTTCCGGAGCCGGAAAATCAACGCTCGTGCGGTGCATAAATCTGCTGGGGCGGCCTGACTCAGGTTCCGTCACCGTGAACGGAAAGGACATGCTGGCTCTAAGCCCCAAGGAACTGCGCGCCGCAAGGAAAAAAATCGGAATGATTTTTCAGCATTTCAACCTGCTGAAATCCCGCACTGTGGCGGAAAACGTCGCGTTTCCTCTGAAGGGAAGCGGCCTTTCAAAAGGACAGACGGCGGAAAAAGTCCGGGAACTGCTTGAATTCGTGGAAATCGGCGACAAGGCGGAATGTTATCCGTCCCAGCTTTCTGGAGGACAGAAGCAGCGGGTCGCGATTGCCCGCGCGCTTGCGAACAGCCCTGAAATTCTGCTATGCGACGAGGCTACAAGCGCGCTCGATCCCACCACGACAAAATCGATTCTCCGGCTGCTCAAAAGGCTGAATTCAACGCTCGGACTGACCGTCGTGATAATAACGCATCAGATGGAAGTGATAAAGGAAGTCTGTGACCGTGTGGCCGTAATGGAAAAGGGGCGTGTCGTTGAGCAGGGCGATGTGTTCGACATATTCGCAAAACCGCAGAATGAGGTGACACGGCGTTTCATAAAGTCCACATCGAATTTGAGCCGCATAGACGAGCTGATTCAGGAGAACAGTCCGGTTGTCGCGCTGAATCCCGGCGAGAAACTCGTCAGGTTCAGTTTTATAGAAAGAAACGCCGCCGAGCCGCTGATATCCTCGCTCTCGCGCATTTTTGACATAACTATAAACATAATTTTCGCTGATCTGGAGATTATCCGGGGGGCCTCGATAGGAGGAACTGTCGCCATAATAAGCGGTCAAGAACGGAGCATCGAACGCGCGCTCACCTACATAAAGGATTTTCATGTCGGCGTGGAGGTTCTGAAAAATGCCTGAAATTCTTGAGAAAATCATTCCGAACGTGATGAAACGGCTTCCTGTTCTCGGACAGGCCGTGCTGGAGACATTCATAATGACAGTATGGTCGGGCGCAATCTCGTTCGTGCTCGGACTTTTTCTGGGAATCGTGCTTACGGTCACAAAAAAAGGCGCGGTTCTGGAGAACAGGGCCGTATTCCAGGTTCTCGACAAGACGGTGAACCTGTTCCGCTCCATTCCGTTCATCATTCTTCTGACAGGCGTAATGCCGCTGAGCAGACTGATAATGGGAACCGCAATCGGCGTTCGCGGCGCGATTGTTCCTCTTGTATTCGGAACAGTTCCGTTTTTTGCCCGTCAGATTGAGAGCGCCCTTGCTGAAGTTGACGGCGGACTTGTGGAGGCCGCGCTGAGCATGGGACTTTCTCCGGTGGACATAATTTTCCGCGTATATCTCCGTGAGAGCGTTGGACCGATTGTCCGGGGAACGACAATCACCACGATAAGCCTTATCGGACTTACGGCGATGGCGGGAGCGGTCGGAGCGGGAGGACTTGGAAACTACGCGATAATGTACGGACATGACAGGAATCAGGTTGACGTGACCTGGGTCACAATAATTGTGCTCGTACTTGCCGTAAGCCTGATTCAGCACATCGGAACTGCCATTATAAAGAAAAACACTCACTGAAGTACGGGAGAAGATGCATGACAGAAATTTTCAGAAGAAAAACGGCGATAATCGGGGCGGGACACGTAGGCTCGCACGTCGGCTATGCGCTGATTTCACAGGGACTTTCCGAAGAGATTGTCTACATAGACACCGACCGGAAAAAATCCGAGGCGCAGGCGCTGGATCTGTACGATGCCACGGCATATCTTCCCAAACATGCGGATGTGTATGCCGGCACCTGGAACGATATTGCCGATGCGCAGATTCTTGTCGTCGCGGCAGGGCCTCTTCCGGACATGGACGCAGGACAGTTTGACCGCATGGACACGCTGCGCTCCACGGTGGAAATTCTGAAGGACATAATTCCGAACATAAGGAAGTCCGGATTCGGCGGAATCATAATAAGCATATCGAATCCCGCCGATGTCGTCGCGCATTACATCCAGAACGCGCTGGACTGGCCAAAGGAGAAAATCATCTCCACAAGCACGGCGCTAGACTCGGCAAGGCTGAGACGGGCGCTGACCGAAGCCACCGGCTACGACCAGAAGTCAATCTGCGCCTACGTACTGGGAGAGCATGGCGAAAGCCAGATGATTCCCTGGTCCGCCGTGACAGTCGCCGGAAAACCTCTGACGGAACTGATTGCGGAACAGCCGGAGCGTTTCGGAAGACTAAGCCTTGAGAAAATCGCGGAACGCGCAAAATCCGCCGGATGGACGATTCTTGGCGGAAAAGGCTCGACAGAATTCGGAATTGGAGCTGCGGCCGCGGAGATTGTGCGCGCCATCTGCGGAGACGAAAACAGAATTCTTCCGGTATCCGTTCTTCTCGAAGGGGAATACGGACAGAACGGAGTGTTCGCGAGCGTCCCGGTAAGGCTGAACAGGAGCGGAGCGGCAGAAATCATCCGCCTTAAGATGACGGAAAACGAGCGCAAGGAATTTGCGGAATCATGCGCGGTCATGGACGCAAACTACAGGAAGGCGCTGTCGTTCTAAAAGCGGCGGCGGAACAGTTTCAACCCATACAGAAGATTTTTATATAATTTGGAGGAAATATGAACAGAAATTTCAGAAAAATCATTTCGGCCGCGGCAATCGCCGCATTCGCACTATCGGTGGCAGCCGCAAAACCGTCCAAAAAGGCAAAAAACACGACTGTCAGGCTCGGAGTCGTCGGCTCAATCTACGAGGATCTTTGGACACCGGCAAAAAAAGCGTTGAAAAACGAAGGAATCGACCTGAAATTCGTGCAGTTTTCTGATTATGTCACGCCGAACAATGCCCTGGCGAACGGCGAGATTGACCTGAACTCATTCCAGCACAGAATTTTCCTTGAGAACGAGATAAAAAACCACAAATATCCTATCAGCCTGATTGGAAATACGTTCATAATTCCGCTTAATCTTTATTCGGTAAAGCACAAATCCGTCGGCGAGCTTGGAAAAGGCAGCACTGTCGCAATTCCGAACGATGTTACCAACGGCGGACGCGCGCTGAAGGTTCTTGCCGCCGCCGGACTTATCACGCTGCGTCAGGATGCGGGATTCAATCCGACTACAGCGGACATTTCGGTGAACAACTCAGGAATCGTAATAAAGGAACTTGCCGCGAACGCCATTCCGTCCGCGCTCGCCGACCTTGACGCGGCGGTTGTAAACGGAAACTATGCGCTCGATTTCGGAATCAAAACAGAAAGCGCAATCTTCAAGGACACAAGCGTGTCGGAGGAATACTACTGGAACCTGATTGCGGCACGCACGGACGACCTGAAAAATCCCGCGAAAAGGGAAATATACAGAAAAGTGGTGAAGGCATTCCAGACCGCCGCCACGGAAAAAGTTTTCAACGATGACTTCGGCGGATATTTCATAAAAGTCGGCTGGAACAAGGACGAATTTCCGGCGAAATAAGACGGCAGGAACAGATCCGGAGCTTCCGCATAAAGACGGAAGACTCCGGATTCAGCGCATGGAGGAATTCACCATGGATTTTGACATTTCGGAACTGAAAAACATAATCTCCGACCCCGGAAGAATCACGTCCGACATCGGGGAAAAATATCTGACCGACAGTCTCGGACGGCTCAAAGGCTCAGCCTCGGCGCTCGTCTTTCCGCTCAGCACGGCGGAGACGGCTGCGGTGATGAGATTCGCATCGGAAAACGGAATTCCAGTCACGCCGCGCGGAGCCGGAACAAATCTTGTAGGCTCAACCGTTCCGTTGAAGGGAGGAATCATCCTTGATTTTTCCAGAATGAACAGAATTCTGGAGCTTGACCGGGAGACTATGACCGTAACCGTTGAACCGGGAATTCTTCTCGAAGACCTGCAGGAATTCGTCGGACGGAACGGGCTTTTCTATCCGCCGGATCCCGGAGAAAAGGCCTCCACAATCGGCGGAAACATCAGCACGAACGCCGGAGGAATGAGGGCGGTAAAATACGGCGTCACAAGGGATTATGTCCGCGGACTTGAGGTTGTCACCGCGGACGGGAAAATTCTTGAGCTGGGCGGAAAATGCGTAAAGGACGCAAGCGGACTTTCGCTTAAAAACCTTGTGATAGGCTCGGAAGGAACGCTTGCCGTAATCACAAAGGCCGTTCTCCGTATAATGCCCAAACCGCAGACATCGCTGAGCGTCGTAGTTCCGTTCCCGGATCTGAAAACGGGAATCTCCTGCGTGACAAAAATCCTGCAGGCGGACGCCGCTCCCACCGCCGTTGAATTCGTGGAACGCAAGGTGATTGCCCTGGGCGAGAAATTCACCGGAATCAGCTATCCAAGGCAGGATGCGGCTTCGTACATCCTTCTGACATTCGACGGAAATACGGATGCGGTGAATTCCGGCGTGGAGACGGTAAGAAAAACCGTATCAGAAAACGGCGCGCTGGATTATATCGTCCTGGATGACAGCAGACGCCTTTCTGATATATGGAAGGTGCGCGGATGTCTTGTAAAAGCCGTGGAATCGGAATGTGAGCAGGAACCGGTCGATATTGTCGTTCCCATAAACAGAATCGTGGAATTCATAAATCACGTGAACCGCACTGAGGCGGAAAGCGGAGTGCAGATGGTCGCATTCGGCCATGCAGGCGACGGAAACGTCCATCTCTGCGTCCTCCGCGGAAACCGTGGCAGAACCATCTGGGAAAAGGAACTGAATTCCGTAATGGAGAAAATATATTCCGAGGCATACAGACTCGGCGGAATCGCAAGCGGAGAACATGGAATCGGCGTGACGAAACGTCCGTATTTTCTCCCGAATACCGCGGCCGAGAACCTCGAAATGATGAACAGGATAAAAGACGCGCTGGATCCGGCGCATATACTGAACGACGGAAAATCATACATAAGACAAGGCAGATGAGAGGCAGAAATGAAAGAACTTTCCAGAAGAACTGATGTTTTTACAGATTCCGTGATAAGGCGGATGACCCGGATTTCCAACAGATACAATGCGGTGAATCTCTCTCAAGGTTTTCCGGATTTTGATCCGCCGGAACAGATTCTGAGGCGGCTGGAGGAAGTGGCCCGCGAGGATTTTCATCAGTATTCAATAACCTGGGGCGCGCAGAATTTCCGCGAGGCTCTGGCACTGAAACAGAGCAGGTTCATGAACCGCACGATAAACCCGGACACGGAGATTGTCGTGACCTGCGGAAGCACAGAGGCGATGATGGCCGCGATGATGACTGTCGTGAATCCCGGAGACAAGGTTGTCGTGTTCTCGCCGTTCTACGAGAATTACGGCGCGGACACAATTCTTTCCGGAGCGGAGCCTGTTTATGTGCCGCTCAGACCGCCGCTGTTCAATTTTGACGAGGAGGAGCTTGAGAACGCATTCCGGCAGAATCCCAAGGCTCTGATTCTCTGCAATCCGTCAAATCCGTGCGGAAAAGTGTTCACCCGCAAGGAGCTTGAGACAATCGCATATCTTGCGCGGAAATATGATGTCTATGTAATCACGGACGAAGTATACGAGCATATAATCTACAAGCCGAATTCCCACGTGTATTTTTCGGCGCTTCCGGGAATGGCGGAACGGACAATCAGCTGCTCGTCCCTGTCAAAAACTTATTCCATCACAGGCTGGAGGCTCGGCTATACAATCGCGCCGCCGGAAATCACGGAACGCATAAAAAAAGTCCACGATTTTCTTACAGTCGGCGCGGCGGCTCCGCTTCAGGAGGCCGTTGTTCCGGGACTGAAATTCGGTCAGGAATATTACGACGGACTTCAGGAAAAATACACGCACAAACGGAATCTTTTTCTGCGCGGACTTGACGACATAAAAATAGCGCACACGGAACCTCAGGGCGCATATTACGTCCTGCTTGACATTTCCGAATTCGGATTTGACAGCGACCTTGAATTCTGCGAGTTTCTGGCCCGTGACGTGGGAGTTGGAGCTGTTCCCGGCTCAAGCTTTTTCCGCGAGGACGTGAACAGCCTTGTCCGGCTTCATTTTGCCAAAAAGGACGACACCCTGAACGAAGCGTTGAACCGGCTTGCGGAAATAAGAAAAAAAATCTCTCCTAAAAAATGAAAAGTTCCGGCACAGACACCGGAACATCAGGCCTCCGCACTGATCCGCCGTCAGATGCAGTAATCAAAACCGTTGAACTCGCGGTTCTTTGCGGAAAGCTGCTCAAGGGTTATTCCGTCAACGAAGGTGTCAATGCAGTCTCCGAATTCCTTCCAGAAAAGATCGTTTCCGACGCTGCTTACGGCGTTTCCCTGGGCGGAGCCTTTCGGAGACAAATCACCTTCCGTCGCACGGAGAATCTCGCCGACTGTATACTCGGACGGTAATTTCGCAAGCCTGTAGCCGCCGGCGTTTCCGCGCATTCCGCAGACAAGTCCGGCCTTTGCAAGAACCATAAGAATCTGCTCAAGATATTTTACAGAAAGATTACGGCGATGGGAAAGAAGTTTGAGCGGAACGTATTTTTCCGGATTCTGCTCGGCAAGATCCGCCATCACAAGAAGCGCATACTGTCCGCGCGTTGAAATTCTGAACATAAGACGATATTAGCAGATTAAACCTACTGAGTAAATAGGGAAAAATAAAGCCCCCACCATATTACCTATTGACAAAGTAGGTTGTATAATATATAACATCCTTAAATCCTACTTTATCAGTGGGAAAACAAAAAAAAAAAAAGACGGAGGTAAATTCATGTCAAATATTTTCACGAGCGCGGACCAGCTCATCGGCCGCACACCGCTGCTTGAGCTTTCAAACATCGAGAAGGAAAAAAATCTGGACGCAAAAATTCTCGCCAAGCTTGAGTACTTCAATCCGGCTGGCTCGGTCAAGGACAGAATTGCGAAAAACATGATTGACGAGGCGGAGAAGTCAGGAAAACTCAAGCCGGGCGCGACGATAATTGAGCCTACATCCGGAAACACAGGAATCGGACTCGCCTCCGTCGCCGCCGCACGCGGATATAAAATCATCATCGTGATGCCGGAGACAATGTCCGTGGAGCGCCGCCAGATAATGAAAGCCTACGGCGCCGAGCTGGTTCTGACCGAAGGCGCAAAGGGAATGAAAGGCGCAATCGCAAAGGCCGCCGAGCTTGCGCAGTCAATTCCGGACAGCTTCATTCCCGGACAGTTCGTTAATCCCGCGAATCCGCAGACTCATTTTGAGACGACAGGCCCTGAAATTTATGCCGACACCGACGGAAAGGTTGACATATTCGTAGCCGGAGTCGGAACCGGCGGAACCGTGACCGGAGTCGGAAAATTCCTGAAGTCAAAGAATCCCGCCGTAAAAATCGTCGCCGTGGAGCCGGAATCATCCGCCGTGCTTTCGACCGGTGTCGCGGGAAGCCACAAAATTCAGGGAATCGGAGCCGGATTCGTCCCGGACGTGCTCGACACAAAAATCTACGATGAGGTTATCCCCGTGTCAAATGACGACGCGTTCGCATACGGAAAACTTGTCGGCCGCAAAGAAGGCGTTCTTGTGGGAATCTCATCCGGCGCGGCTCTGGCGGCAGCCGTAAAACTGGCGCAGCGCCCGGAGAACAGCGGAAAGAACATCGTTGTCCTTTTCCCCGACATGGGCGACCGCTATCTGTCCACGCCGCTGTTTCAGGACTGACAGAAACAGAAATTCCTGAATTCGTTGCGAGGGGCAATACCGTCGTCCGTCCCATCACCGGCGGTATTGCCTTTTTTCTACCCTCCAGTATAATAGGCAGAAGAATGATAGTATCAACAAGAGGCCGATATGCCCTACGTGTGCTGACCGATCTGGCGGAACACGGAAGCACGGATTTTATTCCGCTTAAGGACATATCGGAACGCCAGGAAATATCCAGAAAATATCTTGAGTCGATAATGACGCTTCTGTCGAAAAACGGTTTTGTTGACGGTGTCCACGGAAAGGGCGGTGGCTACAGACTGAACCGCCCGCCGGAAGAATATAAAATCGGCGAAATTCTGCGGCTTACCGAAGGGACGCTCGCTCCTGTCGCCTGCCTGGAAAAAGGCGCCGCGCCCTGCCTCCGCGCCCCGGACTGCCGCACTCTTCCTATGTGGACAAAACTCAACGAAATGATAACCGGCTATCTGGACAGCGTTTCGGTGGCCGACCTTATGAGGTGAAAGATGAAATTCACGGCGCAGGAAATGCCGAAAAAAGGCGATACAGTCGTAGTGGGAATGTCGGGCGGAGTTGACTCCACGCTTACCGCATTTCTGCTCAAACAGAGGGGCTGCCGGGTAATCGGAGCCACAATGTCGCTTTGGGACGGAAAAATTCCTGAAATAAAAACTGACAAGCCGATCCGCGAGGCCTGCTACGGGCCGGGAGAGGAAGAGAACATAGCGGAATGCAGAAAATTCTGTGCCGAGCACGGAATCGAATACCGCGTCATCGATGTAAAGGAAACTTACCGCCGGGAAGTCCTTGAATACTTCAAAAACGAATACCGCTCCGGACGCACTCCGAATCCATGCATAAGATGCAACAGGTTCATCAAATTCGGCGCCCTGCTTGACGGAATAAAAAACGCCGGCATAGACTTCGATTTTTTCTGCACAGGACATTACGCAAAGATTGTCCGCCCGGACGAAGGAATTTTCGGCACGGACAAAAGGCCGTTCATGATTGCCGGAGCCGAAGATGTGTCGAAGGATCAGACTTATTTTCTCTACAGAATTCCGTCCGAAATTCTGGCAAAAGTGCGCTTCCCTCTTGCTCAGATGAAGAAGAAGGATGTGATGGAGCTTGCAAGACAAGCAGGACTGGAAGCCGCAAACCGTGCCGAAAGCCAGGATTTCATAGGAGAGGAATATTTTGACATGCTTTTTGCGGACAAGCCGTCCGTTCCCGGAGACATAATAGATCTTGACGGTCATGTTCTTGGCCGGCACAGAGGAATCGAACATTACACGGTCGGACAGCGGCGGGGACTTGGAGTCGCCGTAAACTACCCTGTGTATGTACATTCAATAGACGCAAAAAACAATGTGATTGTCCTTGCTCCGAACAGCGCCCTTTTTTCCGACGGCCTGATCGCAGACGACTTCGCCTGGCCCGGAAACGCAGAACCGGATGCGCCGTTTGACGCGGCTGTAAAAATAAGGCTTGCAAGCCGCCCCGCAAAGGCACACATCGAACGGTATGAGCCGGCCGAGGGCGAGAAATTCCGCGGAACTCCGTGGAAAATAACATTTCTGGAGCCTCAGCGGGCAGTCGCACCGGGACAGTCGGCGGTTCTTTACAATGACGGCGTAATAACCGGCGGAGGAATAATCTGCTCCACTTTCGGACAGCACAGGGCCACTGAATAGCCCCTGAAATTCCTCAAAAACACTTTATGCGATTGAATTTTATCGCTATATTTTAGTCATGCAAGATTTATCAGCTAAGGCGCACAGAATAGTGTTCATCTGCACAGTTCTGTTCGTAACCATTTCATGCCAATCGACAGCGACAGAAAAAATATCACCCGAAGATTCGGACGGAATTCCGGGAACAGGAATCAGAATTTTTGAGCCGGATTACGGCGCGGAACTTACGGAAGACACGAAATTCATTTTCATACGGCTTTATGAGCCTTACTACAGGAACCTTTTCTCGGCCGGGCGTTTTCTTGAGCGGTGCATAAACATGGTTGAGGTGAATCCCGTGAACGCGAGCCACTCGGCAATCGGATTCTCGCTTGAGGACACATTCTACGGGCTTACACATTACGGAAAATATCAGCTTGGAATCGAGCAGTGCATGGACACGTCATCAAGCGAATATATGTCCCAGTGCGATCCGGAAAAATCATTCCAGATAACCTATGCGCTGGCAGTTCCCGCAGAGGAATACGAAAAGGCGCAGAAAATGGTGAATTCCTATCTGTATTCAAGCGAGATACATTACTCGGTGGAGATGAATTTTGCGATTGCGAACTATTCGATAAAGCGCAAATTCTTTACCGCAGACGAACAGAAAAAGCTCGGCGCGATTCCCCACGAAAAATCCGAAATCCTGGAAGGCCAGGACAATTTCGTCTGCTCGTCATTCATATCGTACATCCTGATTAACAGCACGGAATCGATAAAGAATTTCTTTGCGGAGAAACATCTGGACTACAACTACATAATTCCAACTGACCTGGGGGAACTGCCCGGTGTGACAAAACTTTTCTCTTCGGACTGGAATGAATACGGAGCGGCGGCGGAGGAATTCGCATCAAGAAATCCTGAATTCAGGCCGTATATCTTGGAATCGCATCTGGAATCGGACTGACCGGAAGCCGCACGGTTCATTTTTCCGCGACGCCCGCCCCGAACAGCGCAAAGTCCCCGCGGCAAGGATCGTCCGGCCAGATTTCACGCAGCTTCTCGGTAAGCGACAGCGCCGTTTTTCTGCCGGCGGACGCTCTCGGAGGCACAAGACCGAGCTTCTGCGCCTCCTGCATTACGTGAACATCAAGCGGAATAACAAGAAGCCGCTGCGGATACCAGTCCCAGAATCCTGCGTCAATGGGAGAATTTCGCCGCACCATCCAGCGCAGGAACATATTCACACGTTTGTTGGCGCAGTCCTTTCCATGAGGAACAAGCGGGCAGCCGGCGAACTCCGCGCATATCACATCAGGAAGAAAATCTCCCTCCCTGTAAATCCGCCTGAAATAACCGCCCATGGTACCTCCGCTCACAAGAATCCGCCGGAGCGACACAAAAAGCGAATTCATGTCGGAGTATGAATAGAATCTGTAGAATTTTGCGGAGTAATTTCCGTCCGGAGACCGGAAATCATCGGAAAATTTTCCGGAGACAAGCCAGCTGCGCATACCGCCGGACAAATCCGCCATCCCGAAAATCTGCCTGATTTTGGGAATGAACTGTTTTCTGCTGCCGAATGACAGCATAGCCGCGATAAAACACGCAGGCTCGGCATCAGACGGAGCGGCGTACCACCTTATGAACTGGCTCGGATCTCCACCGGTGAATTCCGCCACCTCGAATTTCCGTGCCAGTTCGGAAAGCTTCTCCTTTGTCTCAGAAGGAATTCCCATCAGAACGGCCTACGCAAAAAGTTCCGTCGTCTTGAGCCATTCCGCGGCCGCAGTCGCCTCGCCGTCAAGAGCACGGTCGTCCTGAACAAACGCGCTGAATTTCCTCACCTCGTCATGAACTTTCCTTGTGAACGGCGAGAAATCATCCTTGCCGCAGAGATCGACGGCCTGCATCGCGGCAAGAAGATGTGTTCCGAACTGAAGATACACAAGCTCAATCTGCTCGGCGAATTTCCGCGCGCTTATTGTTCCCATGGAAACCTTGTCCTGATTCAGCGCCTCCGTAGGATGCGACGTAAGGCTTACAGGGAAACAGTAGCTCATCACCTCGCCGCGGATTGCGGAAATCGTAATCTGAGCCGCCTTGAATCCGAGCCTGAGGCCCGCGCGCGGATCATCATCCGCCGTGAACGGTATGAGATTTTCGGTAAGTCCGTTGAATTTTCCGTCGATTATGACTTCCGCCTGTTTGTCCGAAAGATCGGAAATATTGGCAAGCGCGGTTCTCATATAGTCGCACGCGGCGCAGATATGTCCGCCATAGAAATTCCCAGTATTGTAAAGACGGCCCGCATCAATGTCCACAAGAGGATTGTCATTTGCGGAATTCAGCTCCTCGGTAATCCAGGCGCGCGCAACCTCAAGCGTGTCGCGGTAGACTCCGTTGATCTGCGGAGCGCAGCGGATTGAGTATCTGTCCTGAATTTTGTTCTCCTGCTTTTTGTAGCCTTTTCCGTCAAGAGCCTCAATCTGACTTTTAAGGAATTCCTCGTATTTGTAGACACGTTTTGAATCCTTGATGATGTTATAGATATATGCGGCGCTGCTGCACTGTCCTTTGTGGTTCTTTATCTCGCTGACCTTGGCCACAAACGGAGTGTCCTTTCCATGTGTGATTTCCGAAGTGACCGCCGTAAGGAAATCGGAAATTTTCGCAAGACGTTCGGCCTTTTTCCAGGCAAGGCTGGCGACCGCAGTCATCACGGAAGTTCCGTTCATAATCGCAAGACCTTCCTTTGCCTCAAGCGGAAGCGGCTCAATTCCCTCAGCCTTCAGAGCCTCCGCCGCGGGAACAACCTTTCCCTTGTAGTAGACATCGCGCTGCCCCATAATCACCGCGCCAAGATACGAAAGCGGTGTAAGATCCCCGGATGCGCCGACAGAACCCAGCTGAGGAATCACAGGAATAATGTCCCTGTTCAAAAGCGCGACGAGCATATCCGCAAGCTCCGGACGTATGGCTGAATGTCCGCCCTTCACGTTGCCGTTGAGCCGGCAGAGGACAACAGCCCTTCCCGTCTCGTGGTCGAATTTTGCGCCGAGACCGATTCCGTGATAGGTCACAATATCACGCTGAAGCTCGCCCGCCTTCTCGACGCTTATCTGGTTTGCGCATGAATCGCCGAAATCCGTTGTGACTCCATAGGTCGGAACGCCGGTCTTGATATAATCAATCAGGAATTTTCTGGATTTTTCAAGCAGGGCACGGAACGACTTGTCGTCCGGAAGACGGATTTCCTCTTTTTTATAGGCAACATCACAGACATCCTCTATGGAGAGATTCTCACCGTTAATTGTTTTCATTTTTATATACCTCTTTTTATTGCGGCTTATTTTTCTATAAGCTCTTTGTTTTCTTTTTTACAGGCTCGCAGGTCACATCAACGCCAAGTTTCTTGAATATTTTCCTGTCAACTTCTGAAAGAAGAACCGTTGTATGAACCTGACAGCCGTTGAGTTTGGGCAGCTGCTCCAATGCAAGCCTGGCGTTTCCGTCATTCACCGAAAGCGTCGCAAGCGTCACCAGAACCTCGTCCGTGTGAAGCCTGGGATTGTTTCCACGCAGATATTTTATCTTCATGTTCTGAATCGGCTCCACGACAGACTCCGGAATAAGCCGCTCGCCGTGGTCAAGTCCGGCAAGATATTTGACAGCATTCAGTATAAGCGCCGCGCTTGTTCCCATCCTGTCCGAAGTCTCAGAGGTGATTACCGTTCCGTCCTGAAGCTCTATTGCGGCGCACGGAAGTCCGCTTGCGGATGCACGCTCCTTCGCCGCCACGGTGACCTTTCTGTCGGCAGTAGATATTTTTGACTGGCGCATAAGCAGCTCCAGTTTGTAGACCTCATTCTCGTCCCCGCAGTTTTCGGCAAGATTCCCCAGCGCGGTGTAATAACGGCGTATTATCTCCTGACGGCTTGCCTCGCGGCAGATTTCGTCATCAATTATGCAGAATCCGGCCATATTAACGCCCATGTCCGTGGGTGACTGATAGGGATTCTCGCCGAAAATTCCCTCGAAAATCGCATTGAGCACCGGGAATATCTCGATGTCGCGGTTGTAATTCACCGTTGTCTGACCATAAGCCTCAAGGTGATACGGATCTATCATGTTCACGTCATTCAGATCAACGGTCGCGGCTTCGTAGGCAAGGTTCACCGGGTGTTTAAGCGGAAGATTCCACACAGGAAACGTCTCATACTTCGCATAACCGGCCTTTATTCCGCGCTTGCTGTCATTGTAAAGCTGGCTGAGGCAGGTCGCCATTTTTCCACTGCCGGGACCAGGCGCTGTGACCACGACGAGCGGCCGTGTCGTCTCGATATAATCATTTTTTCCGAATCCGTCGTCGCTGTCTATAAGTCCCACATTCGACGGATAGCCTTCAATCGGATAGTGGAAATATGTCTTTATCTGCATTTTCTCAAGCTTCTGCCTGAAAGTGTCCGCCGCGGACTGCCCCTTGTAATGGGTTATGACAACTCCGCTGACCATAAGACTACGGCTCTGAAATTCATCTCGGAGACGCAGGACATCCATATCGTAGGTTATGCCCAAATCCCCGCGGATCTTGTTTTTCTCTATATCAACCGCGCTTATTACAATTATGATTTCCGCGCAGTCGGCAAGCTGCATGAGCATTTTGAGCTTTGAATCGGGTTCAAAACCGGGAAGAACACGGGAAGCATGATAATCATCAAAAAGCTTTCCGCCGAATTCAAGATAAAGCTTGTCTCCGAATTTATCTATCCGTTCCTTTATGTGCTCCGACTGAATTCTAAGATACTTCTCGTTGTCAAATCCTTTCTGCATAACGGGATAAAAGTTTAACACTTTTAGCATTTTGGAACAAGCGCAGATAAATCCGAATATGACAGGCCGGAACTTATGCCTCCGCTTCAGTCCGCCAAAGAAAAATCGGAAGCAGGATGTCCGCAGACCGGACAGACAAAACCGTCAGGAAGCTCGTCGCCTTCGTATACATATCCGCATACATTGCAGACCCAGCGTTTTTTTCCGCCGGATTTCGCGGCAGGCTTCGGCTTTACGTTCCTGTGGTAAAAGGCGTAAGTCATGGATTCATCGGAATTCAGAACCTTGGATTCGGTGACGGAACAGATGAACATTCCGTGGCTTCCAAGATCCACATACTGCGACACTTTCAGCGACATGAACGAATTTACATACCTGTCAAGGACAACCAAACCGTTCTCCGATCGACAAAGCGTTTCTCCGGCGAATTTATCGGCATCGCGCCCGCTGGAAAATCCGAATTTCTCGAAAACGGAGAACGGAGCCTCGACTGTAAGACAGTTCACGTTCAGAATTCCCGTTTTCCGCACGGTCTCATAGGAATATCCCCGCCGATTCATGCAGACTGAAACCGCAAGCGGAGAATCCGCGGCCTGAATAACGGTGTTCACAATCATTCCGTTGTCCCTTGTGCCGTCGTTTGTAGTCACAACGTAAAGTCCGTACCCGATGCTGTAAAGTGCCTTTGGATCTGTCATGTCTTCTCCTATAAAAAGTCAATGAGGAAACATCAGTTTCCGATTTGACTTTGTAAGTTGTTTCGCAACGAAGTGAACTCGCAACGCAAGCTTCCAGCGGAAACAACAGCTGATAAAAAACGAAAAGAATTCCGGCTGAAGACAGTCGCTATAACTCAAATATAACAAATCCAAATGCGGGCGGCAAAAAAAACGGCACGGAGAGAATTCTCCATGCCGTTCCGTCAGAAATCCGGATCAGTTCGCACTGACCAGCGCAGCTTATTTTGCGATTTTAAGGAATGCGCCTGACGCTCCGTCAAACACATCGTAGAAAATCTGAATTGAAGTTCCCTCCACCGCGTCAACAGTAATCGGAACCTCGACGGAAGCCTCGATAAGCTCACCGGCCTTTACATTCTCTGCAAGGACCTTGAATTTCGTGTCATTGTCATTGCTAACAAGGTCACGCCACCAGCCTACAGCGGCCGTATTCTCGACAAGCGTGAACTTAATCTGCGGAATGTCCCTGTCGGAAGTTCCCTTGTATTTGATTGTGACCGTATCGCCGGCTTTAGGCAGATCGTTTCCGAATGCTGATGTAAGGTCGATTATAGCCTGATAGTTGGCGATGTTTCCGTTGTTGTCAAGGTTCGGTCCGAGATTGATCAGAGCCGCCACATTCTGAAGCTCGATGGCAAAATTCTTTGCACCGCGCGGAGCCACCTCGTTTGATGTGTCAGTTGTCTCCGCAACACGCTCAAAGGTAAGATTTGCGGCCTTTCCGTTCTGGGAACCATAAGCGAGCTGCAATGTGAGCTTTCCTTTTACAGGCTTGTCAATCACATAGGTGAAGTGACCTTCAAAAGGAACTCCGGCCTTCACATCAACACCAAATCCCTGATCCTTGTCGGCATCCGCATTCAGAACTGTCCAGTAGTTTGCGGCGGGGCTTGTATCGACAAGATTGCACATAACAAAGTCCAGATCTATGTCAGAAGTCGCCTTATAGTAAACCTCGATTGTGTCTCCGGCCTGCGGCTTGTCCGCCTTGATGAATGAAGTGAAGTCCGCATTGTTCTGATAGTCAGATTTTCCTTTCTCACCGTACTGGTTCGGAAGGAATGAGAATTTAGCTCCGGAATCGATCAGATCAACAGTATATGTCCTTGGATGTGGAACGGACGGAGCTGTAGCTCCTCCCTTGTTGCCTGAAGCAGCTCCTGTAGAAGCGCATCCTGAAAGAATCATTCCGCAGAGCGCGGCCGCAGCGGAAAATGCAAAAATCTTTTTCATCTAAACCTCCTAATGTTGCATGAAAGAGAATTATACGATTATAACAGAAAAGGACGGAATCCTCAAAAGAATTCCGCCTTTTACAGTCTGGTTTATTTGCTCCAGATAATTGAATGGATTGTGAACGTGAACGGAGCCGGCGTCGTATTGTTGCACAATGCGACGGCCTTCATGTTTTTATACAGAGAAAGAGGACTGAAGCTGTATGTGTCTCCGTTAAAATAAACGGTCACTTCCTCCTCATCCCATTCGCCCTCATAGTCGCGGTAGCTGTAGCCGATGCAGTTTTTGCCCTGCCCGTCAGGTCCTCCGCTTCCGCCCCATGAGCTTTCAGCATCTTTTGAAAGTTTTGTCACAAATTTTTTCTGTCCCTCAAAATCTGATGTGACGGTCACTATCATCTGCGTCATGTTCTTGAATTTAGGATCATTGTACGGCACGGGAACAAGAATCTGTGAATAGTTGCCAAGATAAGTCACCGTAAGGGAACCGTCATCATTCAGGACAAGAACGGAATCCTCCTCGCCGGGAGTCGTAACCTTCGCAAGATCCATGACATAGCGGCTGTCATCCTCCTCATAGTTTCCGACAACAACAATTTCCTCCGGCGAGACCGGCTCATCCGCCGCAGAAGTTTTATTTGAAGCGCAGCCGGACATGATTCCGCACAATGCAGCCGCAAGACCGGCAGCCATCCAAGATTTTTTCACAACATACCTCCAGAATTTCCGTGTTTTTTGATATTTAAAGGATTATATTACAGAATTTCCCAAAATCAAGAATATTTTGAAAATATAGGGAGATTCCTGTATTCAAACGGTTTTCTCTCTGATATTATTTCAACATGAAAATAGAAACAAAATGCCTTCATTCCGGTTATCAGCCGAAAAACGGCGAACCGTGTCAGATCCCGATCGTACAGAGTACGACCTACCGTTTTGATTCGTGCGACCATGTTGCCGCCCTGTTCGACAAGCCGACCGAATTCATGTATTCCAGATTCGCAAATCCCACCTGCGATGCCGTGGAGAAAAAAATAGCGGATCTTGAGGGCGGAGTCGGATGCATGCTGACCTCAAGCGGCCAGGCGGCATCGCTTCTTTCTATTCTGAACCTGTGTTCTGCCGGAGACAGCTTTATCGCCTGTGCCGCAATATATGGCGGCACGGTCAATCTTTTCGGATTCACGCTGAAAAAGCTCGGAATCGAATGTATCTGGGTGGATGCGGACGCTTCATACGATGAAATTTGCGCCGCCTTCAAGCCGAACACCAAAGCGGTTTTCGGAGAGACAATCGCAAACCCGGCGCTTACGGTCTTTGACTTCGAAACCTGGGCAAAGGCTGCTCACGACAAAAATGTCCCTCTCATTATAGACAATACTTTTGCCACGCCGGTTCTGTGCCGTCCGTTCGAGTGGGGCGCAGACATTGTTATCCATTCCACGACAAAATATCTGGACGGACACGCTGTTCAGGGCGGAGGAGCCATTGTTGACAGCGGAAAATTCGACTGGGAGAAAGCGCATAAAGCCACCGGTCATTTTGCCGATTTTGTTGAGCCGGACGAAAGCTATCATGGACTTGTCTACACAAAGGACTTCGGAAACATGGCATACATTGTCAAGGCAAGGACGCAGCTCATGCGCGATTTCGGCTGCTATATGTCGGCCCAGAGCGCATTCTACCTGAATATGGGTCTTGAGACTCTTCCGGTACGCATGAAACGTTACTGCGAGAATGCGGAGAAGGCCGCGGCGCATTTCAAGAAAAGCGGAAAAATAGCATCTGTATCATATCCGGGGCTTGAAGGAGACAGATATTTTGAGCGTGCTAAAAAATATCTTCCGGACGGAACCTGCGGGGTAATCACAATCAGCATAAAGGGAGGCCGCTCCGCCGCCGTAAGGTTCATGGACGCGCTGAAACTTGCAAGCGACGAGGTCCATGTCGCCGACATCAGGACCTGCGTTCTGCATCCGGCAAGCTCCACGCACAGGCAGCTTACGGACGAGCAGCTTGTCGCGGCCGGAATCGACGGAGGAATGGTCAGATTCAGCTGCGGACTTGAAAACATCGATGACATAATCGAGGACATCGACAGAGGTCTTGCGGCCGTCTGACATAACAGCCGGAGCACGGCGCACAAACCAGAACAAAACCGCCAGCCATGTCCCTTCGAAAATTCCGCGGACATGGCATTTTTCTACAATATAACACTTTAATTGACAGCATATTTTATCGTCGTTATAATCTGCGTATGGAAGTCATCCTTGGTATACCGGCCGCCGGAGGCACCGGAATCGGAACCGCATTCGTGATTCCCGCTCCCGTAAAACGCGCAATCTCCCAGCATCACATAAAAATAGATGAACTGAACAAAGGATGGAACCGCTTTGAGCTTGCCGTTCAGACAGTGATTCAGGAACTTACGGATCACCTTGAGACGCTTTCAGCTGACTCAAAAAAAGACAAAATCCAGCGCGAGGTGTTCGACACTTATATTCTCATGCTCAGCGATCCTGTATTCAAAAAGGAGCTTGAGGATTTTTACCGCAAGGAACTGTTCAACATAGAATATTCCGTTCAGCGCAAGGCGGAGGAATATGCGTCGAAGCTCCGCCAGGCAGGAAATTATTACCTTTCGGAACGCGCCCAGGACATAACCGACATTTTCGGGCGCGTTCTTGACGAAATGCTTGACATCCATCCGTTTGACATAACACGTGTTCCGGACGGTTCGGTTATAATGGCCACATCGCTCAGTTCATCTGACACAATCGTGCTCTCAAAACGCAAGATCGCCGGTCTCGCGCTTTCTGAAGGAGGAGTCTCCAGTCACGTGGTGATTCTTGCCCGCAACTACGGAATTCCGACCGTAGTAGGACTTGAGGACATAACAAAAAAAGTCCGGACAGGCGAGACGGTAATCGTGGACGGAAATTCCGCAGAAATTCTTGTGAATCCGGACCGACATACGGTAGATGAATACAAGGTGAAAATCCGTGAGGAATATGAGCACAAGCTCTCGCTCAAAAAATTCCTTCATCTTCCGGCGGCGACAAAGGACGGAACCGAATTCAAGCTGTACGCAAACATCGGAACTCCGGAAGAAGCCGCAACCGCCCTTGCGGAAGGCGCAGACGGAATCGGTCTTTTCAGGACAGAATTCCTGTTCATGAGCCAGTCCGGAGCATCGCAGAACACCTCGGCCCGTTCGGTAAGCGAGGAGACCCAGTTTGAAGCCTACAGATATGTTCTCGAAAAAATGGGTGACAAGCCCGTTACAATCAGAACGCTCGATGCCGGCGGAGACAAGCTCATAAATTCCGTTGATATTCCGGTCCTCATGGAAAAAAATCCGCTGATGGGTCTGCGCGCGGTAAGGTTAAGCCTCGCCTGTCCGCAGGTCTTCAAGACGCAGCTCCGCGCGCTCTACAGGGCAAGCGTCTACGGAAATCTAAAAATCATGCTTCCGCTGATTACAGGCGTAGATCAAGTGAAGCAGTGCATTCAGGCGGTGAACACGGTCAAAGAGGAACTGAAAAACGAGAACATCCCATTCAAAGATGACGTTCCTCTGGGAATCATGATAGAAACCGCCGCCGCCGCACTTATTTCGGACTGCCTTGCAAAGACAAGCGACTTTTTCTCGCTGGGAACAAACGACCTCACGCAGTACACGCTCGGAGTTGACAGGGAGAATCAGCACGTCGCGCAGATATACAACGAATTCAGCCTTGCTGTGCTGAGACTGATTCAGATGACGATAACATCCGCCAGAAATCAGGGAATTCCTCTGTCCGTATGCGGAGAAATGGCCGGAAAGGACGACAGCGTGATGGTTCTTGCGGGAATGGGAATCCGGCACCTGAGCATGAGTCCCAAGCTTATCTCCGGCACAAAAGAGCTTCTGTCAAGATTCACGATTCAGGAACTTGAGGCAATATCCGCAAAACACCTTAACGGATTCTGAAAACGCCGGAACCGCCCGGACGGAGAGTTTTATTCCCCGGCAAGCCAGCCGGAGACTGTTCATTGAGGAAATTTTATGGCAAGAAAAAGGAAACCGGATTTCTCCAGACCGAAACCGGAAAACGAAAAAGAGCAGAATGAGATTCAGCAGGAAAATGAACCTGAACAGGATGAATTCACGGCCGCTCCGGAAGACATGGAATACGAGGGACTGCCGACAGTAGTAATCGCAGGAAGGCCGAACGTAGGAAAATCGACGCTATTCAACAGATTTCTGCACAGGCGGCTGGCCATAACCAATCCGACACCCGGCGTAACGCGGGATCCTGTAGAGGCGACGGCAATCATGGACGGAAAGCCTGTTCACCTGATTGATACAGGCGGCTACAAACTTCAGCGTGACGCGGGAACGACAGAAGCGGAGCTGGACGGATACGTAGTGGAGCGTTCGCTTGAGATGATCCGTCAGGCAGATGTGGTTCTCCTTCTTCTTGAGGCAGGAACAATAACAGGCGAGGACGAGGAGTTCATCCTGAAAATCCGTCCCTACTGGAACAAGGTGATTGCCGCGGTGAACAAGACGGAAGGCGGAAGAAACGAGGACGAGGCATGGAACTATGCGAGATTCGGATTCAACGCGCTGTTCTTCATCTCGGCGGAACACGGTGACAGAATCGGCGAGCTGACCGGCTGCATCGTATCAAAACTGGATTTCTCAAAAGTCAGGGTGATTTCGGAAGAAAGACCGATAAAAATCGCCATCCTCGGAAAACCGAACACCGGAAAATCCACGCTCTCAAACAGACTTACACATTCAAACGCCTCGATTGTATGCGACTACGCCGGAACGACGCGCGATGTCGTGGAGGGAGAATTCTCCTACGGAGGCAGGCATTTCAAGGTGCTGGACACAGCCGGAATCAGAAGAAAGGCAAAGGTGACCGAGGACGTGGAATACTACTCTGTGAACCGCGCGATCAAGACCCTTGACGAATGTGACATTGTGTTTCTTATGGTTGACGCGACCGAGGGGCTTGCCGAACAGGACAAGAAAATCTGCGCACTCGCATACGAGAAGGGACGCGGAATCATATTCGTGCTGAACAAATGGGACCGGCAGGAACAGGACCGCAGGACATTCAGAAAGGCAAAGGAAAATATAAACATCATGTTCGCCCAGATGGATTTTGCTCCGATTGTCGCCCTTTCCGCGCTTGAGGGCAAAGGAATAAAGGAACTCCTGAACACGGCGATTCAGCTTTACGGGCAGCTCACAAGAAAAATCGACACCGCAAGCCTGAACACCGCGCTCAAGGACTGGCTGGACAGATACCCGCCGCCGGCAAGCAAAACCGCGCATTTCAAAATACGCTACATGGTTCAGACGGGCGCGAATCCCGTGAATTTCCTGATTTTCGCGACAAGACCGGAAGTAGTTCCGGAAACATACATGACATATCTCAAGAACAGAATTCGCGAGGATCTCGGATATGACCAGATTCCCGTCCAGCTGGAGATGAAGGCCAGCCGGAAAAAATGGCAGGACCGGGAGAAAGAATGACGTACACGACGGGCGAAGTCGAGGCGCTGACAGGAATAAAGCAGCATGTTCTCCGTTATTGGGAAGAAAATATTCCCGGCTTTACTCCGAGAAAGGATTTTACCGGCAGACGCTGCTATTCCCTACGCGAAGTCGAGCTGATTTTCAGGCTGAAACACCTTGTCTATGAAAAGAAATTCACAGTAGAGGGAGCCGGGAAGCAGCTTATAGAAGACGCGGCGACTATCTCAAGATCCGGCGAGACGCTCAGGCTTATACGGGAACTCAGAAAGGAACTTACTGATTTATACATGGCGGTGAAAGGCAAAAATCAGCCGCGGAAGGAATAAAATGAGAAAAACAGGCAGAACCGGATTCCGCCCGGAAAAGAACAGAACGGCCGGAAAAAGAGCAGAATATCAGAACGTTCCGGCAAGAAGAAGTTCTCAGGAACACGGAAAGACAGTTCCGCACAGGCAGCAGGAACAGGCAAATTCTTCTCTTTGCGGCAGGGAATCTCTTTTCCTGGACGAAAAAATTCCCGCCGACGCCAGAAAAGTAATAGAATCATTTGACTCGATAGTACAGGGAGTAAAACCTCTGAACAGCCGCCAGCTGAATTCCCTTCCGGAAAACATAAGAAACCTGTCGCATCTGCTGACCGACACGCGCGGAGAACGCAGAATGGGCTACCTGAACGAGAACATAATGCTGTCCGCATACACGAGATATTTTGTCTGGTGGAATCTGGTGCGTCTTGTGCGGCTTTTCTCCAATCTTCCGCGCGGCGCATTTCCGGACAGGGACTGCATCTGCCTCGATGCGGGAAGCGGTCCGCTTACCGTGGTGACGGCGCTCTGGCTCGCGCGCCCGGAGCTGCGAAATCTGAACCTTGTCTGGTATTGCCTTGACATATCTCAGAATTCGCTTTCGCTCGGAGAAGACCTGTATCTGTCCGTCGCCGCCAAAACTCCGCCGATATGCACGGGAACCGGAAACGCTCCGGAGCCTCACTGGAAAATAATCAGGATAAAGGGAAATTTCGGAACAGGAATCAGACAGAAGGCATCTTTCATCACCTGCGCAAACATGCTGAACGAGGCGGATCAGGCTTCAGACATGCCGCCAGAATTTCAGGCGAAAAAATATTTCTCTCAGTTCATTGAATATGCGGACGCAAATCCGAAATTCCTCCTCGTGGAGCCTGGTGTTCCAAAGGCCGCAAGAACCCTAAGCCTTCTGCGCGGATATTTTATAAAAAACGGATTCGGAATAACCTCGCCTTGTCCTCACGACGGAGACTGTCCGATGAACGGATTCAAGGCATTCACCGGAAGCCGCAACAAATGGTGCAACTTCGCATTCTCGACAGAAAATGCTCCGGCGGCGCTGCAGAAACTCTCCTCGGCGGCAAAACTGCCAAAGGAACGCGCCGTCCTGTCATTCCTTGCGGCGGCAAAACAGGCAAGTCCCAACACCGCCCCGCAAAATGAGCTTCCGGTCCGTATCACATCCGATTCAATAAAACTTCCAGGAAATTCCTCCGGACATTATGCCTGCGGAAAGGACGGCCTCTATCTTGTCTGCGGTGACGGCGGCATAATGTCTGGAGACCTGCTGAGAATAATCCCCAAAAAAAAGAATTCCGCCGCGGAAAAGGACGGAAAGACCGGTGCGGTCAAATTAATTCTGTAAGGCGCGCCCGCCGCACGGACAAGACTTTCCGACAAAAAAGCGGAATCCCAAGTGAAATTTTCCAGCTCAGGATTCCGCCGTTCTTCTTTTAGAAAGAATTCTCCATTCTGAAATCAGACTGATTCAGTTTTCTACCGCCTGAATTTTTCGGCAAGCTTTTCGGCTGTAAAGCCAAGATGCTCGGCGACTTTCTTTGCCGGGCCTGACTCGCCGAAGCGGTCTATGCAGAAACAGTTGCCGCGGTCCGTGAACTGGAGCCATTCCATGCTGATTCCGGCCTCTGTCGCCACGATACGGCCCGTTTTTCCGATAATCGCGGCACGGTCACCGTCCGAAAGCGCGGAGAATTTCTTGAGATCAGGAACAGATACGATGCGGATTTTCTTTTCCGGCACGAGTTTTGCGGCATCAATGGCCATGTTGACCTCGGAGCCGCTCGCAAGAACCGTAATATCAGGCTCATCAGCTCCATTCTGAACGATATAAGCACCTTTCTCGGCCATATCCTTTTTCCAGTTGGAATCAGCCTTCTCGTATACGGCAAGAGCCTGGCGCGTAAAAGCCATGCACACAGGATGATCTTTTGAGGCATAGGCGATTTTCCATGCCTCCATTGACTCCTCTGGGTCTCCCGGCCGGATAACCTGAACATTCGGAATGGCACGGAGAGCCGTCAGGGTCTCGATCGGCTGATGTGTCGGCCCGTCCTCGCCGACATAAATCGAATCATGGGTAAAGACGTAAATCACCGGAAGCTTCATCAGCGCGTTCACCCTGAGAGAAGGCCTCAGATAATCGGAGAACACAAGGAACGTCGCGCAGAACGGCCTGAGCCCTCCGTGAAGGGCGATTCCGGAGCAGACCGCGGACATGGCGAATTCGCGGATTCCGTACTCGATTGTACGTCCGCGTCGGTTTTCCGGACTGAAAGTTCCCTCGTCGCATTTGAATGCGGTTTTGTTGGGTCCCATAAGGTCGGCTGATCCGCCGACAAGATTTCCGTATCTTGCGGCAATCACATTCAAGGCCTTGCCGCTGGCATCGCGCGTCGCACAGGCATCGCCCGGCTTATAAGCCACATCCGGAACATCAGCCGTCTGTCCGTCCGAATGGAATGCGTCCCACTGCCTGCGGAGGTCGGGATTTTCCTCTGACCATGCGTCGAATTCCGCCTGCCAGTCGGCCTCGGCCTTGGCGCGCTCGGCCTTTCTGTCCTCAAAATATTTATAGGCTTCGGGAAGCACATAGAAATCCTTGTCCGCCGGCAGTCCAAGCTCCTTTTTGGCCGCGACAACACCCTCAGCGCCGAGCGGAGCGCCGTGGACATCGGCAGTTCCCTGCTTGGGCGCGCCCTTTCCGATTATGGATTTGAGCATGATAAGCGACGGCTTGTCGCCACAGGCCTTAGCCTCATTCACCAGCCGGACAATTCCCTCGACATCATACATATCGCCTTTAAGGACCTGCCATCCGTAGGCCTCATAACGTTTTGCGATGTCATCCGTAAAGGTTATGTCTGTGCTTCCGTCGATACTTATCCTGTTCTCGTCATAAAAAACGATGAGCTTTCCGAGTTTAAGGTGGCCGGCAAGTGATGACGCTTCTGATGAGACGCCTTCCTGAAGACAGCCTTCTCCGACAAGCGAATATGTGTAATGGTCAACAACAGTGTGTTTCGCCGTGTTAAAGCGCGCCGCGAGCATCTGCTCCGCGACAGCCATACCTACAGCCATTGAGACACCCTGACCGAGCGGTCCGGAAGTATTCTCCACTCCGTCCGTGTATCCGTATTCAGGATGTCCCGGACATTTTGAACCGACCTGGCGGAATGATTTTATGTCATCAAGAGAAACCTTGTAGCCTGCGATATGAAGGATGGAATAAAGCAGCATCGAGCCATGGCCGGCCGACAGCATGAACCTGTCCCTGTCCGCCCATTTTGAATCGGCGGGATTGTGTTTCAGAATTTCACCATAAAGCACGGCCGCAGCTTCCGCCGCACCGAGAGGAAGCCCCGGATGGCCTGAATTCGCCTTCTGAATTGCATCCATTGAAAGACTGCGTATAGAAAGAGCTACAGCCTCAATTCCTTTTTTGTCCATTTTTTTCTCCCATAAAGCCGTGACCGGAAACACATCCGCCACGTTCTTTCAGCGCAATCATGATAAAATGAAAGCGCGCGGTTTATAATAAAATTTGCGACGCAAATTTAAGTATCAAATATAATCCGGAATTCAGGAATTTTAGTCCAGCTCCCTTATCAGATTGAGCAGCTCGGCCTCTCCTGCTCCCGACTCAAGCGCCTTGCGGAACTGCGGTTTTCTGAAAAGCCCGGCAAGAGCCGACAGAATCTTGAGGTGAACCTGCGGATTACAGGTCAGAAGAATGAACATTACATAAACCTCGCGCTCATCCGGAGCATTCATGTCAATCGGGTGCTTCAGATAAACGACACATATCCGCTGCTCTTCCTCGCTTTTCATAATCGGACTTCTTGCGTGAGGAAGAGCGATTCCGTTTCCGACGGCGGTGCTGAGAACTTCTTCCCTTGCACACAGAGCATTATACACATGCTCGGCCGTCATTCCATCAGGCAAATCTATCATCGTACAGACTTTCTGATAAATTTCTTCGGGAGTATTGCCGTCAATGTCTTTAAGAATTCCACCTTTATGAATCAGACCGGCGATATCTACTTCGTTTTCCATTTATAAAAATCCTCCTGGAGTTGTTTTAGTCAACAAATTCAAAACCTTTTGCAGGTGCTGTGTTCAATACGGAAATCAAGCTGTCCTTTATGTCGAGGAACGTTTCCTCCATACCGAAAAGAGAAATTTCTACGGCATCAAGCGGAACCGACGGAAGCAGTGCCTTGTTCTCAATCTCCTCTATCGTTCTGACTGAGTGCACAAAAAGCTGGTTCAGGATGACCAGTTCCTGCTGCGGAAAATCATTCAGTTCCAGCTCGGAACATCCTACACCGCACATCAGCGCACATACTTGTGTAAAAAGCTCAAGCGCGCGCTTTCTTATAGAAGCGACCGAAAAATCCGCAAAAGAATTGTAATCTTTTGAAAGTATATTATACCGTTTTTGTATGTTCAACAATAGCACACGCCGTTCCGATGCGGGCATATCAAGCTCCGGCGGAAACAGCTTGTCCAGAATCTCCTGCTTCACCTCGTCCGAAAATTCACCGTCCCCGGAATAAAGAAAATCCTCCACGAACGCATCGACCAGCGACTGGGAAAATTCAACCGTTATGTTGGAAAGATAAATGCGCGTCGGAAGTCCGCTGTTCCATTCTCCGCAAAAGGGAACATCCTTTCCGGCATACCAAAGCCTGTTCTCGACTCCGTAAACGCTGAGTCCGACCTTTTTGGAACGCTGAAGAAATTCTTCTATAGAGCCGCTGTCCGCAGAACACAGCTCAAACAGATTCTCAAGATAAAGTAGAGCCAGCTGGCGCTCAATAGAATCCACGGGGCCGTTCCTCTCAAATCCTTTGAGAAGCTCCTCCTCAACTTTGGCGTACCATTCCTCCCGCGCTATGTCGCTTTCGGAAACGGAATGTCTTGAGGCGTTGCCCTTGAGCACATTCATATCAACCGTATTTTCGCTCCAATCCACCACACGGCAGACAATCCTGTCTCCGTAACTGAACCCGCCGGGAGCAATCCCGCTGAGCGGCCACGCAGTCAGACGAATCTTATTCGGAAGCGAATACTGCACGGAAGAAAGCTTATATTCGGAGTTACCGCTGTCGTTGAAAATATACGGAAGGACGAATCCCTCTCCGAAAAGCGCATAAGTGTCAAGCGCGAGATTCATCGAAAAACTCTGCGCGCTCGGCTCTATTTTTTTTCCGCCGCAAAGGATGTTCACGTGATCCGGCGGAAAATCCGGATTCAGAAACGGCATCCCCCTATGACCGATGATAAAAAATCCCTTGTCAACCTCCTCCTTTGAAGGCTTGAACGTGAAAAGACGGTCCGTAAAAACCGCAGCCCGTGTTATGAATTCATCACCGACAAGAGGAAAAACCTTATCGCAGGTGACAAGAAAATCATAGACAAGCTCAGGAGAAGGCCATGAAAGATATTTTCTTGCAAAGCGGCAGAAATCAGCGGCCTTAAAAGGCATCATCTGATGCTGCAGATAATCATCGAGCAAACAGGAAATATTTAAATCAAAATCCATCTGACTAAAAATAACAATTTATCGCGGACAAAATGAAATTTCCGCGACACTCTTCCGCCGCGGAAATTTCATGCCGCCGTATAGAAATGTACGGAAAATACGGAACGGATTCCGTCACACAATTCTGACATCAAAAATTTCAGCGCCGCTTCCGTTAAGTATGGATGTCATCTGCTCAATTGTAAGATCCGTCGCCTTAAGGGTGATTCTGCGCTGTCCGGGAACTTTTGACTCTCTTGTCACCACAGAAACTATGTTTCCCTTGAATTCCGCAATCTTCTCCACAATCTTCGCAAATTCTCCAGGCTCATCCGGCTGCCCGAAATTCGCTCTCACACCTCTATAACGTGCGCCGAACATATCGGTGAACAGCTGGAACAAATCGCTTTCCGTGATTATTCCGACAATAACACCGTTCCGCATTACGGGAACACATCCGATCGCGCTGTCGACCATGATTCTTGCGACTTCCTCGACAACCTGATTCTCATCCACGGTGATAACTTTTTTTGTCATGAATTTTTTGCAGGTAAGCTTTGAAAGCAGGTAGCTTATCTCGTAAACATCCAGAGTTGTGGCCTCGGACGGAGACACCTTCTGTATGTCGTTTTTCGTTATTATTCCGACAAGCTTCTTTGATGAGTCAAGAACCGGCAGCTTGCTGAATTTATGCTTCATCATCAGCTGTTTAGCCTCGGTGATTGTCATGTCCTCATCTATGCAAACCGGATTTTTTGTCATAACGTCTTTTATAATCATATCAAACCTCCGTCAGAAAACCGGAATCCGAACGGCGGTTCCGGCCGACAACAAACATTATAAACCATTAATGCAAAAAAGCACTAAAATTCGCGCGTGCTAACCGCCAAGATATGCCGACTTGACGGCGGGATCCGTTATAAGCTCCGAGGCTTTTCCGCTTTTCGTGATTTCGCCCGTCTCAAGGATATAGGCGCGGTCAGCGATTGACAATGCCTTGAACGCATTCTGCTCGACAAGAAGAATCGTCGTTCCGTCGGAATTTATCTTGCGGATTATATTGAAAATCTCATCGACAAGTATCGGAGCAAGTCCCATCGAAGGCTCATCAAGAAGAAGCAGATCCGGCTGCGCCATCAGCGCGCGTCCCATCGCAAGCATCTGAAGCTCGCCTCCGCTGAGCGTTCCAGAATTCTGGCGGATTCTTTCCTTCAGGCGCGGAAAATACTCAAAAACGCGCTCCATGTCATGCTTTATTCCGGCCTTGTCCCGGCGGAGAAAAGCTCCCAGCTCAAGATTTTCCTTTACAGAAAGATTCTGAAAAATTCTGCGCCCTTCCGGAACCTGAATAAGATGACGGCAGACAATTTTGTCCGCAGGAAGATCCGTAATATCCTCGCCGCAGAAATTCACGCTGCCGCTTTCCTTTCTGATTATATTTGATACCGCATGAAGGGTCGTTGTTTTTCCGGCTCCGTTGGAACCGATGAGAGTAATTATCTCTCCCTTCTCCACATTGAACGTGATTCCGCGCAGAGCCTTTATCGCTCCGTAAGACACCGTAAGATCCGTTACCTGTAACATTCTGGCCCCCGTTATATGCTTGCGTCCTGACCGAGATACGCTTTGATTACAAGCGGATTCGACTTTATCTCATCAGGTTTTCCGGATGCAATCACGCGTCCGTAGTCAAGAACCATTATCCGCTCACAGATTCCCATCACAAATTTCATGTCGTGCTCAATCAGAAGGACGGTAAGATTGAATTCCTTACGGATAAGCTCAATCATTTCCCGCAGCTCATCCGTCTCCTGAGGATTCATTCCGGCGGCAGGCTCGTCAAGAAGAAGCAGTTTGGGATTTGACGCAAGCGCCCGCACAATCTCCAGCTTGCGCTGCTCTCCATACGGAAGATTTTTGGCATATTCATCACGTTTTCCGCTTATTTTCAGAAAAGCAAGAAGCTCATCGACACGCTGGCTCATCATAAGCTCGTCGCGCCTGAATTTTCCAGTTCTCAGCAGGACATCAACAGGCGTGACCATCCTTGAATTGTGAAGGGCGATACGCACATTATCCGCGACCGAAAGATTTCCGAACAGCCTGATATTCTGGAACGTTCTTGCGATTCCAAGCCTGTTCAGCTGAGCGGGATTCATCTTATTGGTCACATGAACTTTTCCGTTTCTGTCCCAGAACGAAATCTGACCGGATGTCGGAGTGTAGATTCCGCTGAGCATATTGAAAATCGTGGTCTTTCCGGCACCGTTCGGTCCGATAAGACCGATAAGCTCACCGTCCTTCAGCTCGCATGAAAAATTGCTGACCGCACAAAGTCCGCCGAAAACGATGGAAATGTCGGAAGCCTGAAGAACTGTATTCCTTTCATCTGTCATTTTCCGGCTCCTCCTTCATTTTTATCCGTTTTTCTTAGCCCGGCGAACCATTTTTTTATTCTTGCCGGATAGGCCGGACAGTCATGCACAAAATTCACAAACGAGAATTCCTTGAGTCCGAGAAGTCCCTGCGGACGGAACAGCATCACCACAATCAGAATCACCGGATAAATCAGCAGCCTGAAATTCTGGAGGAAACGCAGGAATTCCTGGAGATAGGTCAGAACGAACGACGCAAGAACGCTGCCGGTGGTGGAGCCCATTCCTCCGAGAACCACATAAATCAGATAGTCGATGCTTTTCGTGAACGAGGCCTGCTCCGGTTTTACAAATCCGATGAAAGGCGCATAAAGCGCGCCGCCGATTCCTGCGACAAAAGACGCAAGCACAAAACCGAGCATTTTGTAACGGAAAACCGGAATTCCGGATGAATTCGCCGCAATCTCGTCCTCGCGGACGGCAAGAATCGCACGGCCATAAGTGGAACGGATGAAATTCTGAATCAGCACAATCAGAAGCACAAGCACGCCGATTATCGTAAGATATGCGACGGTAGGATTAAGTGTCAGAAGCGTGGGAAACTGCTTTCCGTTCGGTCCGCCGGTCCACTGCTTGAGATTCACCAGAACAACGCGGATTATCTCTCCGAAACCGAGCGTGACAATCGCAAGATAATCGCCTTCCAGCTTAAGCGTCGGAAAACCTATCAGGAATCCGAAGAACGCTGTGATAAGTCCCGCAATGATAATGCTGAGCGGAAGCGGAATATGGGCATTTGTCGAAAGAAGAATCGTCGAATAAGCGCCTATCGCCATGAATCCGGCCTGACCAAGCGAAAGCTGGCCGGTGATTCCGCAGATTATATTGACGCTGAGCGCCATTATCGCATTTATTCCGGAAAGCGTAAGAATCTGCGCGGTATACGCGTCTATCACGCCGATCTGAATAAGCAACGCCGGAATCACAACCGCGGCTACGGCAAAAATTCCGGGGATAAGCATATTTTTGAATGTGTTGTCTTTCATTTTCTGTAACTCCCCGGATCAGACCTTTACCGTAGTGCGCTTGCCGAAAATTCCGGTCGGCTTTACGAGCAGAATTATTATAAGAATTGAGAATGAAATCGCATCTGCAAACTGGGATGACAAAAATCCCTTTGTAAGCGTCTCGGCGATTCCCAGAATGACACCTCCAAGCATTGAGCCTGGAATTGAGCCGATTCCGCCAAGGACAGCCGCAATGAACGCCTTCAGCCCGGGCATATATCCCATCATCGGATCCACCTGCGGATAGGCCGTAGCATAAAGCACGCCGCCGGCGCCCGCAAGAACCGAGCCAATCACAAATGTGACAGCAATTGTCCTGTTCACGCTGATTCCCATAAGGCTTGCCGCCTTCATGTCATAAGAAACAGCCTGCATGGATTTTCCGGTTTTGGTATAGTTCACGATGAAATTCAGGATAATCATCAGGACAGCGGATGAGATGATTACAATCAGCTGGAGATTGGACACCGAAACGGCGCCTATGTTGAAATTTTTTACAGGCATTGTCGGATACTGCCTCGGATCCGGGCCGACAAAAGGAAGCACGCGCATCACATTCTGGAGAATAAGCTCAACCGCGATGGCCGTAATCAGGGAATTAAGGCGCGGAGCATTACGGAGCGGTCTGTACGCGAAACGCTCAATCACCAGGGACAAAAGTCCGCAGACAATCATGGCCGCAAGAAAGGCGCAGGCCATTCCGGAAACAGAAGTTCCCATGGCCCTAAGGACAAAATATCCCGCATAGGCTCCGATCATCATGACATCACCGTGCGCGAAATTTATCAGCTTGACGATTCCGTAAACCATTGTATAACCGAGCGCAATCAGCGCATATATGCTGCCCAGCGACAGTCCGTTTATCAGCTGCTGCAGAAACATTGAACCGGTACTCAACTTGACCTCCCGGCAAGAAAATTTACGGTACATTTTATAATAGGGGAAAAATTTAGTAAAGTAATATGAAAAAAATTATAAGCATGAACACCGAATTTCCAAAAGAAAAGCGCGCCGAAAAATGATATAATCCTGGCCTATGGAAATAACGATTTTAGGCTCCGGAACAAGCCACGGAATTCCGGTAATAGCGTGCGGATGCGACGTATGCCGCTCGTCAGACAGCCGAGACAAAAGAAACAGATGCGGCGCGTATATCACATCAGACAGCGGACTCGGAATTCTTGTTGACATTCCTCCGGAATTCAGACTGCAGGCGATAAAATTCAATGTAAAAAAAGTTGACGCAGTGCTGCTCACACACAGCCATGCCGACCATCTGCACGGGATAGATGACCTGCGCGCATTCACCAGCGACAGGCCGGACGACGTGAATCCGGTTTCCGCACAGGCTCCGATTCCAATCCACACCAACACAAGAACCGCAGAAGACATAAAAATCCGGTTCAGCTATATGTTCAGACACTCTGCGGAAGGCGGCGGACACGCAAACATAACGCCTGTCCCATGCGAAAAGACATTCATGCTGGGCGGACTCAAAATAACACCGGTTCCATTGACGCACGGACACACGGAAGCCACAGGATGGCTTGTCAGCGAGAAAAAGGAAGACGGAACATCCTTGTCGGCCGCCTATCTTACGGACTGCAGCTTTATCCGCGACGAATCATTTGAAATCATAAAGCTGAATTCAGGAATTCTGCGTCATCTCGTGATTGACGGACTCAGAATAAAGCCACATTCAACACATTTCAGCTTTGCACAGGCGCTTGAGGCCGCAGACAGGATAGGCGCGGAACACACATGGCTGACCCACATATCCCATGCGTCGTCTCACCAGGAAATAATCACATATATAGAAGAGAATATTTCAAAATACAGGAATTTAAGCCGGATAGTAAAGAACGGAGGTTCGGTATCGGCAGCATACGACGGACTTGTCATCAGGACATAAAAACAAAAGGCTGCACGAAAATCCTTCTCATGCAGCCTTTCATACAATTCAGAAAACAACTGAAAACTATTTGTTCTCAGCGGCAGCTTCCGGCTTTGGAACTGAAACTTTCTTATCAACAAAACCAGAGCGGAGGCAACGTGTGCAGACATTTATTGTTCTTACTGTGCCGCCGAACTGTGCTTTTACTTTAAGAAGGTTCGGTCTCCATGTTCTGCGTGTATGATTGTAAGATTTGCTGACCTTATTGCCTGACATCGGAGTTTTTCCACAAACATCGCACATTCTTGACATAATATATACCTACCTTTTTCAGATTACAGATAATAACAGTTCTGAAACTATACATGATTCCAGAAACTAAGTCAATACCGGAAAAAGCAGTTGTCACGGCAGCTACTTTCCGTGAATTTCCTGAATCTCGCGGATTTTGTCGCGCAGAACGGCCGCCTGCTCATATTCCATTCTGTCGGCACACTCAGACATCTCTTTCTGCAGCGCGCTTATGAATTTTCTGCGTTCCGAAGCATTGAACAGGTTCACATTCCTCTCCAGCACGGCTATGTCCGCCTTTGCCACCTCCTCGGCATCATTCTTTTCGTGAACAAGAATATCCTCCACAGCCTTGATGATTGTCCTAGGCGTGATTCCATGCTCGCGGTTGTATGCCTCCTGAATTTCACGGCGATGCTTTGTCTCCTTTATAGCCTCGTCCATGGCTGGACTCAGATGGTCCGCATACATCACAACCTTTCCGTCCGCATTGCGCGCGGCCCGGCCGATAATCTGAATCAGAGAAGTGGCGGAACGGAGAAAACCGATTTTGTCCGCGTCAAGAATCGCGATGAACGAGACTTCCGGAAGATCGATTCCTTCACGAAGAAGATTTATTCCGATAAGCACATCAATCTCGCCCATACGCAGCGACTTCAGAATCTCGACGCGCTCGAACGTGTCTATCTCGGAATGAATGTACCTGACCTTGAGATTAAGCTCCGTAAGATAATCGGTCAGATCCTCGGCCATTTTTTTTGTGAGCGTCAGGACAAGGCTTCTCTCTTTCCGCGAAATACGTTCCTTTATCTCGCGGTAAATGTCCTCCATCTGTCCCTCGCTTGGACGCACTTCAACTACAGGATCAAGAAGCCCTGTCGGACGGATCAGCTGCTCCACCACTTGAGTGCTCTGTTTTATCTCATCGGGACGCGGAGTCGCCGTAACATAAATCACCTGGTTCATCTTGGCGTCAAACTCGTCCTTTTTAAGCGGACGGTTGTCAAGGGCGCTGGGCAGCCTGAACCCGAAGTCTATCAGACTCTGCTTGCGGCTTCGGTCACCTTCGTACATCGCGCCAATCTGGGGCACAGTAACATGAGCCTCGTCTATCATGCAAAGAAAATCATCCGGAAAATAATGAAGCAAAGTTGCCGGAGGCTCGCCGGATCTGCGCCCGCTTATCGGTCCCGAATAATTCTCTATGCCCGGACAGGTTCCCATCTCCTTGAGCATCTCAATATCATAAGTCGTGCGGGTTTTCAGACGCTCAGCCTCAAGCATCTTGCCTCCGGCCCGCAGTTCCTCCACCCTGCTCTCCATTTCCGCCTGAATTCTGTCCGTCGCATCAATAAGCCTGTCCTGCGGAACCACAAAATGCTTTGCCGGATAAAACACGGTCTCGTCAAGCTCCCCGACGGTGGAACGGTCAAGAACGTTGAAGCGGCGGATTCTGGTCACCTCGTCCCACTCAAGCTCAACGCGGTACGCCTCGTCGGTTTCCATATACGGCGGAAAAACTTCTATGACATCACCGTGAATCCTGAAATTTCCGCGGTCAAGGACAGCATCATTTCTTGTATACTGAAGAGAAGTAAGCTGAGAGGCGAGTTTCCTAACATCAAGCAGCTGGCCTTTCTCGACATGAATTCTCATCTCCTTGTATAGGTCCGGCATTCCAAGACCATATATGCAGGATACGGTCGCCACGACAATCACATCCCTGCGCTCCATAAGACTGTAGGTGGCCGCAAGGCGGAGCCTGTCAATCTCACGGTTTATGTCGCAGTCCTTTTCTATATACAAATCGCGCGCGGCCACATACGCCTCAGGCTGGTAATAATCATAATACGAGACGAAATACTCCACCGCGTTGTCAGGAAAAAACGATTTGAATTCACGGAAAAGCTGCGCCGAAAGCGTCTTGTTGTGGCTGATTATGAGCGTAGGGCGCTGCACCCTCTCTATGATTTTCGCCATCGTAAAAGTCTTTCCGCTTCCTGTGACACCTTTCAGCGTCTGGAATTTGTCTCCGCGCAGAAATCCTTCGGACAGTTTCTCGATGGCCTGCCCCTGATCTCCGCCCGGCTCAAAGGGTGAAACGACATGAAATTTTCGCATTGAATTTTATCTCCGAAAACGGAATATCTCCCCATGCGGAAAGAATATCAGTTGCGGCGATTTTTTTCCATAATGTGCAGGATTTTTCACAATGATTCAGGATGAAGAAAGGAACGGAAAGCGGCCGGAAAGACATTCCTGACCGCCATTGCCGCTCCTGAAAAATTCATCGTCATCCGGCCGGAACCGGACAACGACAACCGCCGGCTATTTTTCGGCAAGCTTTCCGTCACGGAAAATCATATTCGCCTGGGAGACATATTCTTCGGGAACGGTGATTCCGCATTTTGCGGCCGCATCCAAATCAATCAGCAGGTCGCAGTCAGAAGGATCCGTCATAAAGCGGACCGGCATATCGGCAGGCTTGGCTCCGTTCAGAATCGCCACAACCATTTCGCCGGTGGCACGGCCGGCCTTGTAATAGTTGAATCCGCTCGCCATAAAAATTCCGCCGTCCTTCGCTGCCGTCACATCACCCGAAAAAATCGGTTTTCCGGCCTTTCCAAAAACATCCACAAGCGACGCAATCGCGCTGAAAACCGTATTGTCGGTGGTGAGATAAATTCCGTCAACACGTCCGACAATCGCCTCGGCGGCCTGCTTCACCTCGGATGACTGCGTAATCGACTGAGTCACAAGCTTAAGCCCAGCTTCACGGCAGCCCTGCTCCACCAGCGCAAGCGAAGATACGGAATTTGCCTCGTTGCTCGTGTAGATATATCCCAGTGTCTTCAGTCCGGCAATCCGCGCGAACAGCTTTATGTGTTCAACCGTGGGAATCGCATCGCTCATTCCGGTCACATTGTTCTTTCCGTGCGCGACCGTATCAACAAGTCCCGCTCCCACAGGATCCGTTACCGTTCCGAACACGACAGGAATATCCTTTAGCGTGGATGCAAGCGCGACCGCAACAGGAGTCGCAATTCCAACCGCCACATCAACCTTGCGCGTCCTGTACTGATTCGCAATCTGAACGGCCGTATTCGGATCTCCGTTCGCATTCTGAAGATCAAAATCAGCCTTTATTCCTGACTCATTCACAACATCCATCACGCCGCGCTCAATATCATCAAGCGCCGGATGCTGGACGATTTTTGCGATTCCGATTCTGAGCTTTTTTGGCTTCCGCGCCTTGGGCTTTGCGTAGACAGCGGAGAAACACACGGAAAACGCTATAATCAGAGCAACAATTTTTTTCATTTTACACCTCGCTTTTGTGTTACTTTATACAGTAACATTTTTTTTGATACTATAAACAGAAACACCATCCGTGTCAACAGATTTCAGGAAAAATTCAACCACAATAAAAAAAATCCCGACGGAAAACGGCGGGATTCAAAAAAGGCGAATTTCATTCCGTTCAGATGTCTGTCCGGATTTTTCCTGCAAGAATGCAAAGCCCCTCGACAATGGCCTTATGCTCCTGCGGTGCGATTCTTTCATAAAGTGAATCCGGCGTGTCATCTGGCAGGACCGGAACTTTCCTCTGAACAAGAATTTCTCCGGTGTCGCAGCCGGAATCAACAAGGTGAACGGTACATCCGCTTTCCTTCTCGCCGGCGGCGATTACAGCCTCGTGAACATGATGTCCCCACATTCCGACACCGCCGAATTTCGGAAGGAGCGCCGGATGCAGGTTTATGATACGTCCGGCATAACGCGCTAGAATTTCACCGGAAAGAACTGTAAGCCAGCCTGCCTGAACAACCGCCTGAACACCGGCAGCGTCGCAGACAGCAAGAACCGCATCTGAAACGGCAAGCCGCTTTTCATCGCGGGAGGCGGCTTTTGCAGTATCCGCCCCCATAACGGAATATGGGCTTGTGACATGACAAGGTATTCCGGCCCTTTTCGCACGTTCCAGCGCAAACGCATCCTTGTGGTCACTTATCACGGCGACAATCTCATAAGGACAGGCCCCATTCTCCGCCTGAAAATCAATCAGCGACTGAAGATTGGTTCCTCCGCCGGAAACAAGAACCGCCGTTCTAACCTTCTGCATAAATCAGTCCTCAAAAATGACGGCATCCCGCTGGCCTTTGATTTCTCCGGAGGCAAGCGCGGTCCGTCCGATTCTGTATGCCTTCATGTCAGGAATTCCGGGTTTTGAATACTTGTGAGAATTCCGGTTGAACATATCGATTATCGCATCCGCATCGGAAGCCTTTACGTCAAGAACAAAACCGATTCCCATATTAAAAGTGTTGTAAACAGAATCAAGATCGGCGCCTCGGCGAATCAGCTCGCCAAAAACCGACGGAATATCCCAGCTTGCGCGCCTTATTACGGAGATAAGCTGTTTTTTTCCGTCCTTCGCCTTAGGATACATACGGGGAATATTCTCGAAGAATCCGCCTCCCGTGACATGAACCATTCCGTGAACCGATCCGCGGAATTTTTCCAGAACCTCCATCACCGGCCTGACGTAAATTCTTGTGGGCGTAAGGAGAACCTCTCCGATTGTCTTTCCGGTCGGGGCTCCGTTCTCGGTGAACGGCTCGTTAAAATCCGTGACAAGTTTTCTCACAAGTGAAAATCCGTTTGAATGTACGCCGGTCGAAGAAAGCCCTATCAGAACATCACCTTCCTGAATTCCGGCTCCGGTAATCATGTCATCCCTGTCTCCCACACCGACGGCGAATCCTGCAAGGTCATATTTTCCGTCATCGTAGAATCCGGGCATTTCGGCAGTCTCTCCGCCAAGAAGCGCGCATCCGGAATCGACACATCCGTCGGCGACTCCCTTTACAAGCTCCGCCGCAACCTCGGCCTCAAGCTTTCCGCAGGCGACATAATCAAGAAAAAAAAGGGGCTGCGTGCCCGAACAGAGAATATCGTTCACGCTCATGGCGACACAGTCAATTCCGACGGTGTCATATTTTCTCATCTGAAAAGCTATGTCCAGTTTTGTTCCGACTCCGTCCGTTCCGCTCACCATCACAGGATTTTTTAGTCCCTTTGGAACCGCGAACATTCCGTTGAAGCTTCCCAAATCCGTAAGCAACCCCGGAATCGCCGTCCGTCTGGCGTGTTCCTTATATTTATTAACCGCACGGTAGCCTTCCTCTACATCAACACCGGCTTCTTTGTAATCTGCCATAATCACCTCTGTTATTTTATAAAATGAAAATCTCAATTATTGTGCATCGGGACGGACATCGGGTATTCGCCCGTAAAACATCCCTTGCAGTAGCCGAACTGGCTGCTGTTGCATGAACGGAGCGCTTCCAACATTCCGTCGGCGCTTATGAATGCAAGCGAATCGGCTCCGATTTCCGCCCTGATCTGCTCCACATCATGCTCGGACGAGATAAGCTCCGCGCGGCTCGGCGTGTCGATTCCGAAATAACACGGAAATTTCACCGGCGGGCTTGAGACACGGAAATGAACCTCCCTTGCACCGGCTCTCCGGAGAATCTGAACAAGCCTGCGGCTTGTCGTTCCCCGGACAATCGAATCGTCAATCACGACAACACGTTTTCCGTCCAGCTCGCTTCTGAGCGCATTCAGCTTGACAAAAACCATGTTCTCGCGCTCCTGCTGAGTCGGCGCTATGAATGTCCGGCCGACATATTTGTTCTTTACAATTCCCATGGCATAAGGGATTCCGCTTTCGCGGGAATATCCCAATGCGGCACCGATTCCGCTGTCAGGAACGCCCATCACGACATCGGCAGGAACACCGCTTTCTCTCGCAAGGACGACTCCCATCTTAAGCCGCGCGGTCTGAACCGGAATTCCGTCAATTATCGAATCCGGGCGCGCAAAATATATGTACTCAAAAATACATGAACGTTTTGAAGTCTTCTCTCCGAATTCAAACGAGACAACGCCGTCAGAATTTATTATGACAATCTCGCCGGGCTTTATGTCGCGGACAAAAGTTCCGTTGGCGGCATCAATGGCGCAGCTCTCGCTGGCAAGAATCCATCCGTTATCCAGCTGTCCAAGGCAGAGAGGGCGGATTCCGTTCGGATCCCGCGCGCCTATAAGACATTTGTCGGTCATTATGCAGAGCGCATACGAACCTTTTATCATCTGAATCGTATCGGTAAGCGCGCGTTCCAATCCCTTGCGGTAATTCTTTGCGACAAGCTTCACAATGACTTCCGTATCGCTTGTGGAACTGAACGTAGCTCCGGTCTCCTCAAGCATCTCACGCAGCTGCTCATAATTCACAAGCTGTCCGTTGTGTGCAAGCGCGACTCCACCAAGCTTGAATCTGTTCACCATCGGCTGAGCGTTTTCCAGCGAGCATCCGCCGGCCGTGGAATAACGCACATGGCCTACAGAAATATTTCCGGTAAGCCTCGCAAGGTTTTCGGGAGTAAAAACGTCGGCGACAAGTCCCATCGCCTTGTGGACTTTTATTTCGGTCCCGTCAGAGACAGCGATTCCGGCGCTTTCCTGGCCGCGGTGCTGAAGCGCATAAAGTCCATAATAAGAGAGCGTCGCCGCATTCATGGATTTTCCGTCAGCACAGGCGGAATCAAGAAAAACGCCGACAACACCGCATTTGTCGCGAAGAGTGTCACCTTCCATTATAGCCCGACTCCATTTCCGCCGTCGGAAAACGCTTTTTCCGCAAGATTTCTTCTGAATTCTACAAGTTTTTTCTTCAGCTCAGGATATTTTACGGCAAGAATCTGAACAGCAAGATAACCGGCATTTTTTGCGTTTCCGATTCCGACGGTTGCGACAGGAATCTGCGGCGGCATCTGCACGATAGAAAGAAGCGCATCCATACCGCCAAGTCCGTTGGATTTTTCGGAGACACATTCAAGAGGAACACCGATGACCGGAAGAACCGTCATTCCGGCGATAACACCGGGAAGAGCGGCGGCAAGTCCGGCTCCGGCGATTATCACCTCGCAGCCGTCCTCCTCGACCTCAAGAACAGTCCTGCGGAGAAGCTCGCCGGCTCTATGTGCAGAAATTATGTAGGCTTTATACTCAACGCCGAATTCACGGAGAATTTCGGCTGATTTTTTCATTTTTTCTGTATCTGATTTTGATCCGAAAAATATAGCTGCTTTCATATCAAGGTTATACCATAAACAGAACGGACTTACAAGCGAACGGAAATTCCGTCCGCAAAGTCCAATTGTCCTGTCATTTTTCCGGAAAACGATTCCAACAAAAGCGCCGTCCGCGTCTCATTAATGGTGGAACAGTCTGATTCCAGTGAACGCCATCGCCATTCCGTAGCTGTCTGCGGTCTGGATTACCTGGTCGTCGCGGACTGAGCCGCCTG
>ERZ808286.222-NODE-222-length-42791-cov-25.090790_pt1 | contig 42791 bp, 49 predicted proteins | sample MGYA00521276_ERZ808286 | MGnify/ENA primary metagenome ERZ808286 (study PRJEB31516, sample SAMN03275607) | gut metagenome | biome: mammalia-associated habitat; material: feces | host: Papio cynocephalus | place: Kenya | collected 2012-08-01 ... | reverse complement strand
CGTTCCGGCGCAACGGCATCACCGTTCCGGCGCAACGGGGTGGCCGTTCCGGCGAAACAAGGTGAGATTTCTGCTAGATGGCCCGCGGGACGATCTGAGACATCCAGTACATGTGCCCAATCGCCCAAACCCTGTATTTAGAGCGTGATCGGCACGTTCTGCTGAAATTTTGGGGACTCCACAAAACTGAATTGCGGCCGACGGCCCCCGAATGCGTCACCCGCACGCTTTTACAGAAAACTCCACGGGGTTTTCCAAAAATCCCCATGGAGTTTTTTCCAAATAGACGGGACGAAAAAGGCTTGTGTCGCCAAAACACAAGCCTTGCGCCTCACAACGCCGCGTCCTTTCTTACGGACTCTTCAAACGCGGCAATCCGTCCGTCCGTTTCCCCGGGCTCGTTCAGCTCGTCCAGCGCCAGCCCGATAAGCCGGCCGTCCTGCAGACAGCGCGAGGAAACGCCCGGGAACGCCGAAGCCGGCAAGCGTCCGATGAGTTCCGCGCCCCGTTCCACCGCTTTATCCGCCAGAATCGCCAGCGCGTCGCAGAACGTATCCGGGAACCCCACGGAATCCCCGCACCCGAAAACGGCGACCTTTTTGCCCGACAAATCGAGGTTGCCGAGCAGATCCAGCCCGCCGTACCAGTCGTCCTGCAAATCCCCGCAACCCCACGTCGAGGACCCCAGAAGCAGGACTTCCGCGTCGAACGCCGAAACGTCCGCCCCGGCTATGTTGATCGCACGCGTACCGAAATCGTTCGCCAGCCGAAGCGCGATCGTCTCGGTCGTACCGGTCGTGCTGCCGTATACCACATGGACTTTTTCCATTCTTTTGTTCCTTTCTGAAACTTCCTAAAAGTTAGATGAGGATAATTTTAGCATTTCCGCCGCGCTTTGGCAAGCCCCCTTTTGGATTCCGCCCGACTTGCATGGGGATACCGCTCCCTTTTTGTTTACATTGTAGATAACTTGTCAGTAAATGTTGAAAAGAAGTGATAACTTCTCCCTTGACACCTGTTAGATTTATGTTATATTCCGCCTTTTTAACCTGTTTAGGGGATTTTCCTTCACTTATGGCTTCCCATAACGACAAAATTAAAACTGTTCACAAACCGGTAGATAATTTGCTATAATAGTAGCCATTCAAGCCATGAATACACAGTATGATGTAATCGTAGTGGGAGGCGGACATGCCGGGAGCGAAGCGGCGCTTATCGCCGCGCGCATGGGGTGCGCCACCCTTCTCGTCACCGCGCGCCGGGACGCCCTCGCGCGCATGCCCTGCAATCCCTCGATCGGCGGACTCGCCAAAAGCCACCTCGTCTACGAACTGGACGCCCTGGGCGGCGAAATGGGCCGCAATGCGGACGCGACCGCCCTGCAGGCGAAGACCCTCAACCTCAGCCGCGGACCGGCCGTGCACGCGACCCGCGCCCAGTGCGCCAAGAAGGAATACACCCTGCGCATGCAGCGCGTCGTCGCTTCCACCCCCAACCTCACCGTATTGGAAGATGCCGCGCTCGAGATCCTGACGGACCCTTCCCCGAGCCACCCGACCGCGGGGGTCGAAAATCCGGATACGGGGTACGGAAATCCGGATACGGTATCCCAACTCCACGCCATCTGCCGCGGGATCCGAACCGAGCATCACGGCTCCTTCTTCGCCCGGTCGGTCGTCATCACCGCCGGCACCACGCTGCGGGGACGGACCTGGATCGGCAAAGAGTGCACCGAGAGCGGCGGCGACGGACGCCCCGCGGTGAACGAAATGTCCGCCTCGCTCGCCCGGCTCGGTTTCCGTCTTATCCGGCTCAAGACCGGCACACCGCCGCGGCTCAAGGCGTCCACCTGCGATTTCAGCGTCTGCACGCGCCAGGACGGCGAAATGCCGCGTCCAGTGTTCCACGTGGAACATGACCCGTCCAATTGTTCCACGTGGAACACATCCGGAGGAGAATCCGGGACGGAAAACGGGGCGGATGGAACGGATTGTTCCACGTGGAACACTGGCAAACTCCCTGATTTGCCGTGCTGGCTCACGTTCACCAATCCCGAAACCCACCGGATCATCCGCGACCATTTGGCGGACTCCGCCTTGTACGGCGGGACCATCACCGGCACGGGCGTGCGGTATTGTCCGTCGATAGAGGATAAAATCGTCCGTTTTACGGCCGATCACCACCATGTCATGCTCGAACCGGAGGACGCCGCCGGCACGGTGATTTATCCGAACGGCCTCAGCTGCTGTCTGCCGCGGTCCGTACAGGAGGAGATGGTGCATTCCGTGAAGGGGCTCGAGAAGGCGGAATTTCTCGCCTACGCCTACGCGATCGAGTACGACGGCATTGACGCGCGTGAATTGAAGCATACGCTCGAATCGAAGCGGATACCGGGTTTGTATTTCGCCGGACAGATCAACGGTACGACCGGCTATGAGGAAGCCGCGGCGCAAGGTATTCTCGCCGGCATCAACGCCGCGTTCGCGGCGAAAGGGGAGGAGCCGCTCGTCCTCAGCCGGCAGGACGCCTACATCGGCGTGATGGTGGACGATCTGGTGACGAAGGGGACGGACGAGCCGTACCGCATGTTCACGAGCCGCGCCGAGCGCCGCCTCTTGCTGCGGCAGGACAACGCGCGTTTTCGCCTGAAAGAAGCCGCGCGGCGCGTCGGGGTCGTCCCGGCGGACTACCTGCGCGACGTGGACCTCGCGGAAAGTTATCTACGGTTTTTCGATACGCCCGATCGTCACGGCAAGACTCCGGCCGGGCCGATGACGGGGACGGAATTCACCGCGGCATTCGGCGAAAACGCCGCGCTCGTCGCGCGCTACTTCTCGGTCGACGAACTGGGGCGCATCCGGTCCATCATGCAACATTATGCGCCGTATATCGAACAAGAGAAAAAGGCCGCCATCCGTGCGAAAATGGACGAAAACATCAAAATTCCGAATTGGCTGGACTATTCCAAGTGCACGGCGGTCCGTTTCGAGAGCCGTGAAAAACTGAAGAAGGTGCAGCCCGAAACCCTCGCCCAGGCCGGACGCATCCCCGGGGTAAATCCGGCGGATATCGCGGTTTTGGCGATCATCATCAAAAGAGGGCATATTTGATTAAAAACGAGGACTTATGGACTTATCTACATTCGGTGTAGATAAGTTGACAATAGCTGTTTACTTTTTCCGCGTGCAATTTCAGGCGAAATATGGTATATTGTAGGCCTACGAAGATTCGTATTCACTGAACAATGAGCATAGACGACAATCAGAGTATATCGAGCGACTTGTGGACGCGGGCGCTGGCGATTTACATCTCGACACTGCCCTCCGAAGAGGAGAAGCAGCAGGCCTCGCGCTATTTCAAGATGATTACGCGCGTTTCGGCCGAAAACGATACGTTTACCGTGTTGACGTCCAATTCGTATGCCGCGGAATACCTGGGGAGCCATTTCAGCGACAAGATCGCCAGTTGCATCGTTTTGGCCGGGGGTCCGAAGGATTGCAAAATCGAATTTGCCTGCGATCCATCGGCCCAGCAGAAGATTATCGCGCCGAAATACGAGGAAACTTCCCCCGACCGCCGCGAACGCGGCACTTCAGGGGCTGAAAACCCGTCCATGATTTCGACGCTGCCGCTCGATCCCAGCTACACGTTCCAGGAATTCGTCGAAGGTCCCTCCAACAGCTGGGCTTTCGCCTCCGCGAAGGGTGTCGCGGCACATCCGGGAGAAAAGGGGCTCAACCCGCTTTTCATACACGGGGGCACGGGACTCGGCAAAACGCATCTCATGCAGGCGATCGGCAACGAGATTCTGCGCACGAATCCGAAACTTTCCGTCTGCTATTTGACGGCGGAAACGTTCCTGAACGAGTACGTCAACGCGATTTCGAATAACGAAGGCGAGAAATTGCGCCAAAGATACCGTTATTTCGACGTTTTGCTCATAGACGACATCCAATTTCTGCAGCGCGGCAAGCAGTGCCAAGAAGAGTTTTTCAACACCTTCAACTACCTGACGACCCAGCACAAGCAGATTGTCATGACATCGGACGTCTCGCCCAAGAACCTGTCCGCTCTGGACGCGCGTCTTATTTCGCGCTTTATGGGGGGAATGGTGCAGGAAATCGAGGCGCCTGGCTACGAAACGCGCCTGGCGATCTTGAAGAAGAAGTCCGAATACAAACGCCCGCGCGTGCCGGAAAACGTGCTGGAGTTTCTGGCGGAAAAGATCAACAGCCATGTGCGAGCCATGGAAGGGGCGCTGGCGAAAGTGAGCGTCATGATGCAGATGAACCCGTCCATCACCTTCACGCACGACTCGCTTTCCCTTCTTTTGAAGGATTTCATCGAAAAAGAGAAGAATCTGCGCCGTTTGACGGTACGGGAGATTCAGGAAAGCGTCGCGAAGAAGTTCAATGTGACGCTGGCGCAGATTGTCTCGAACGACCGGTCCGCGACCTATGTCACACCGCGGCAGTTGGCGATGTACATCGCGCGGAAGTACTCCTCCAACACGCTCATGGAAATATCGAAGGAATTCAACAAAAAGCACGCCACGGTCGTCTACAATGTGAAGACGATGGGCAAGCGGCTCGATACCGAACCGGCGCTCAAGGGGATGCTCGAGGAGATTTTGGCGGAATTCGGCTATTCCACGTCCGACACGCCGGGCTGTTGAAAATTATCTACAACACTGTCTGCAACTACCGTATTTATCGACATGTATCTACACCTCAGGCGGTTTTTCGACATGAACCACAAACGTTTTACGGGTTCCCTCGACAGTTCAGACGCGGTCAACCCCAATAAAAACGCGGGCAGGAGCGCGTTATCTACATATTGAAATCCCTACTGATATAAACTATACTTTATATATTACCTTATATTTGGTATACTATGTGTTGGTAAATTGTTCGAGAAAGAGAGAGTCATGAAGTTCACAATAGCGCGTTCGCAGTTGCTTGAAGGTTTGAAGGCGGTCCAAAATGTCGTACCGGCCAAGAGCACGACGCCCATAATCCAGAATGTCCTCCTCGAGGCGGCCGGAAACAAGCTGAAACTGCGCACGACGAGCATCGAGATTTCCATCTGCACCGAGGTGGATTGCGAGGTCCAGGAAGAAGGGGCGACGACGGTACCCGTCAAACTCCTCTTCAATTCAGTCGCCAAGGCGATAGAAGGGCTGGTTGAAGTCGCGGCGGACGAAAACGACCGCGTCGACATCACGGCCGGCTCGGCGAAATACGCGATAAACGGCCTCCCGGCGAGGGATTTCCCCTCGCTTCCAGAGACAAACGAGCCGCTCAGCTTCACCCTGCCGCTCTTGACGCTGAAGGAAATCTTCCGCAAAACCTCCTACGCCGTGGCGCAGGACGACTCCCGCCGGGTGCTCATGGGCCTTCTTCTGCGCTTCAAAGACCAGAAACTGACGGCCGTTGCGACGGACGGACGGCGCCTTGCGATGGTGGAATACGAAGTGGAGTTCCCGGTCGAGGCCGAAACCGAGTGTGTGCTGACCTACAAGTGCGTCCAGGAAATCCTGCGCGCGCCAGCCTTGGAAGGCAACGTGACCATCGAAATCAAGGGTACGCAGATTGGCTTCTCGTTCGGCGCAATCCAGCTCTATTCGAAGCTTATCGACGAGAAATATCCGAACTTCTACCAGGTCGTGCCGCGCGAACTCAAGGAACGTGTGCTTGTCGACCGCCAGCAACTCATCGACGTACTGGACCGCGTCAGCATCATGAGCATGGACGAAATGCACTCCACGCGGTTCATTTTCGAGTCGGACCTTCTGACGGTGACCTCCGCGGCAGGCGAAAAGGGTTCCGCCCGGGACGAGGTGCCGATCAAGTACAAAGGCGAAAAAATCGATATTTTGCTCAATCCGCTCTATGTCATGGATCCCTTGCGCGCGATTGATGACGACGAAGTCGCTATCGAACTGAAGGACGGCCAGTCGCCTGCGGTGATCAAGTGTTCGATCCCGTTCCTGTACGTGCTCATGCCATTGCGCGTAAGCTGAAAAGAAGCATTCCGAAAAAAAAGGTAAAAAGGTAAACCCATGAAACTTTGGACAGACCAGAACTATCCGATTATCCTCTCATGCGCCAAGGAATTGTCGCAATGGACCGAAAAAGAGGTGCGCGCGTTGGGGTATGAACCGGTTGAGGTGACCGAAAACACGGTTGTCGTGCGCGGAGCGATGCGGGATGTCATGCGCCTGAATCTGCAGTTGCGCACGGCACACCGCGTCCTTGTGCCCCTCCTCCGGGCGGACTGCTACAATATCCGCGATCTCTACGAACTGGCCTATTCCATAGATTGGGAGAATTTGCTGGAGGCGGATGGTTACTTTTCCGTTTCGTCCATCGTCCACAACCACACCATCCGCGACACCCGCATTCCTTCCCTCTACACGAAGGACGCGATCGCCGACCGCATGCGCGAGAAGTGCCAGAGGCGTCCCGATTCGGGAGGCGAGAACATCGGCGCGGCGGTTTTCGTCTATTGGGAGCGCAACGAGGTCATCATCTACCTCGATACGTCCGGCGAACCCCTGTCCAAACGCGGCTACCGCAAGATCCCGGGTTCCGCGCCCATGCAGGAGACGCTTGCGGCGGCCTGCCTCATGGCGCTGGATTGGAAAGGGGACCGTCCCTTCGTCTCGCCCATGTGCGGTAGCGGTACCCCCGCCATTGAAGCGGCCATGCTCGCCATGAACAAGGCCCCCGGCGCGCTCAAGTCGCATTTCGCCTTCCAATCCATAAAGGGCTATACCCGCATTCTGCCCGGCGAAAAAGCGCCACGGGTGGCGCCGCGGCAGAAAGCCGGCGCGACGCCCGAGCAGATCTGGAAGGAAATGCTCCTCGACGCCAAGACTGCCGAACGCCGCGAAGGGATCCCGGCGATCATCGCAACGGATATTTCGCCTGAAGCGGTCGGGAACGCCCAGATCAACGCACACGCCGCCGGCGTTTTCGATGCGATAGAATTCGTGCCCTGCGATTTCGCCCAAACCCCCATTCCGGACGCGAAAGGCACGATCTTCTTCAATCCGGAATACGGCATCCGCCTCGGAACTTACGAGGAATTGGCGCCGATTTACGCGCGCATGGGTGAATTCATGCGCGCAAAGTGCGCCGGCTGGCAGGGAAGCGTCATCACGGGCAGCCCGGAACTAGCCAAGTGCATCGATCTGATTTATCAAAAACGCGTACCCTTTTTCAATGGACCCATTGATTGTCGGCTTTTCATTTACGACGGGTGCCAGGCGAAAAACGCCGCGGAAAGTGCAGGTGAGAATCAACATGAATGACACCCCCTTCAATTTCAACGAGTTTATGCGCAAACCCGCGCCGAAAAAGGAACCTGTCGCGGTGGAACCGCCCGAAATCGCCGCGGAAGCCCCCGAACTCGAGGTCCAGCAAGTCGTCGTGCAGGAACTGGCGGCCGACAAAGCCGCACTCGCCGCCGATTACGAGAATCTGTCCGCCCACGCCGCAGAACTCGAAAACGCCGTCCGGACGGCCCAGGAAGAGGCCCAAAAATTGCGCAAGGAGCTCGCGGAAGCCCGCAAGACGCTCGAAGAGGCGCAAAATACCCTCCAGGAGACCCGTGGCGCGCTTTCTTCTACACAGAATACGCTGACGCAGAAGGAGTCCGAACTTGCCGCACAGCTCGCAAAAGAGCTTGATTTGCAGGAACGCAACCCGAACGCCCTGGCGCTTCTGGACCGCGATGTCGATTTGCCGGACCGTTTTCCGGGCGAAACACGCGATCATGTGCTGGAAGTCATCGCCGCGGCACGGGACAAGGCGGAAGCCGAGGGACGCATCCGCCGCGCACAGATTCTGGAAGGGGTTCTTGTCGCGAACGAACCGAACGGCAATCTCGCCAAAAAACGCGCCGCGCTCGAGAAGTTCTTCAACGAAAACCACAATGTCATGACCGGACCCGTTCAGGCGGAACTCGACCGGTGCGGCATTTCCTACAAAAAGGGCGCCGAATACCTGCTCCCGTCCGAAATCCTGTTGCGGACCTATTGAGGCGTCCACGGCACGTCAAAAAAAGAGAACACGCGGTTTTCCGCGTTTTTCTTTCTTTTTCGACCGGTTTTCGGGTCTTTGCCTAGTTGAGCGCCACGACATACGGCTCGCCGCAAAACGAGCAGATACCCCCCTCGTGCACGGGCGCGCCGCAATTTGGACAGGTCCGCTCCAGAATCTCCCCGCACAGCGCGCAGAACTTGCCCCCGACCGGGTCCGCCAAACGGGAGTCTGGACGCAACAGGGCGCGTCCCTCAACCGTATACGGGAGATTCGAGGGGCAGTGCGGATTGGGGCAGAACGCCCGCCGCGCGGCCGGAGAAACGAAAGGCAACACAGGCGCGGCCGGTTGGGGGACGGGTTCTTCACCCTCTTTCGGAAGCTCGATGGCGAACTTCTTGCAGAGCTTCTTGATGACCTCGTCGTTCAACTTCGTGCCGTCGCCCTGTTCAAACATCGACAAAGCCGACTGCAGACAGCCGACTTCTTTCGCGACAAGACTCTGTGAAAGCCCCGCTTCGCGCCGGGCCAACTTGATCTTGCGACAAATATCTGGACTCAGGTTGATCACGGGTATATATTATGGACTTTTTTTGGTGTTTTGACAAGGGGGAAGTTATCAACGCTATCAACAGACTTATCAACATACTGACATATGTTGATAGATTTGTTGATAACTCGCCGTAATTTATCGACAAGTGTCAATTTCTTGTTGATAAGTCGATAGAGAAGAATGAAAATATAGTGAAAGACGGTAGAAAGGCTACGCGAGAGAGGACGGAGTACTGTTGATAATCGAGGCATTCCGCTGGCAACCCCCGTCAAGATGAAGATCAAGCAGACTTCTGAAACACAACGCGGACGGAGACAAAACACCACGGGAAACGAATAGAGGGGATTGGAATTGGCAGAAAATCGAGAAGGGCGCCTCTCGGCGTGAGGAATAACTCCTAGGTAGAAGAAACTCCGAGGAGCAAAAATGACTTCGCTGACGTTTCGTTGGGGGCTCCCGCGGGTTCCGCTCACGAAAAAGACGAACAGCTTTTTAGATAGACAGCTTCGAGGTCTGGGAAGGGGGCGCGTGCGAAGCGCGTGGCAGAACATTAGGGGAGCCTTTGTCGCCCTCGGAGTTTATTAAGATTGAGAGAATATGAACGGTTACCCTGTCTCGCCGGAACGGGGATGCCGTTGCGCCGGAACGGTATCACCGTTGCGCCGGAACGGCCACCCCGTTGCGCCGGAACGGCCACCCCGTTGCGCCGGAACAGCCACCCCGTTGCGCCGGAACGGTGATACCGTTGCGCCGGAACCGCCACCCCGTCGCGCCGGAACCGCCGCGCGCCAAAAACGGCGCAAAAAGGACTGAAACCGACAAATTGCGGGGGTAGGAGGAGTGGCCTCGTTCGGATTCCCACATGGATGGAGACAAATCCCGCCGCGTTTGGGTTTCCCCATGGGGTCCGCCCGCCTTGGAGGAGAACGTCCATTGCCCGAGCAAATGTCACTTGTGCCCTATCGTATATTTGCCCGAGTAAATGTCCCTGCACTAGGAGCATTTACTTTGGAAATTCAGAGGATACACTTTAGCTTATCAAAAGGGGTTTACATTGCGCCGTAGAAATGCTATACTATTTTTGAAATCAATCCAGAGCACCGAAACAATGGTATATGGAAACGGACAGAACGTGAGAGGTCGCGACAGATTTCATAATCTGAAGACGGACCTTGCAGAGCGCGTGAGAACGCGCTTCTGTGCGTACATCCCTGCCCCCCCCCACTACACTGACGTAGACAACGCCATAGAGGGTTGCCAAGTGACGCAGAGCGTGGTTTCCGATGGAACCCCGCGGCGGATACTTTGCCTTTTTTACCTTTTCCGAGCCAACAGTAAAAGGAGCTGTCAATGAAATCATTTTGGATTATTCTGGCATTGGGTTGTGTCGGTCTGGGTGCGTGGTTGCTTTTCGACAACCACCGGGCCACGCAAGAAGCGCAGGCGCGTGCCCGGATGGAGACGCGCGAACGGATGGAGCGAGAACGCAAAGAGGCGCGCGAACGGATGGAGTTGGAACGCCGCGAACGCGCCGAAATGCTGGCGAAAGAGGATGCCATACGGCTTTTGCAGCGGTATATCACAGCTCAGGAAAGTCTCTTGAAACAGGAGAACGACGAACTTCAAATAAAACTAGAGATGGCGGATCTTGACGCGAAAAGTCTTTCAGATGAATTGATCTCGATTGATAAAGCCGTGGAGCGAAGGTCCGCTGCGGCAAGACAAGCGGGGAGACCTTTCCGCGAGAAACTCGAGCAAGTGGAGGCGATGCTGGAGTCCAAAGTCATAGCTCGATTGGCTGAAACGTATCTCAACGAGGATTTTTCGGCGGAACGTTTAAGATTCAAGGCGAGCGTTCAACAGTGGATACGCCTAGAGGAAGAAACCGCGGCGAAATTGGCGAAAAACCGCAAGAAGTACAACAAGGTGATGGGGGAGATAGACGCAGATATGGATACAAAACTTGCGATTGCCCGCACGCGGCTCGACTCATCCAGCGCGGCAATCGGGCGTCGTGCAGAACTTTACAAAGAGGAACGGGATCGCTCAAAAGCTCGTCGCGAAGAATTGCGTACCAAGGCCAAGCGGTTCGAAGAACTTAATCGTATGCGCAACCGAAGGGATCGTCTGTCCGCGAAGAAAATGATGTCTCCGTGGGAGCGGAAAGAGTTGGAGGATCTGGAGAAGAGAGTCGCTTTCGAGGAGGAGAGACTTGAACGGCAGAAAGAAATCTATGCTCTTGCCCAAGCCAACATGGCGCATCTGGAGGTGACGGCGGCAGAGGTCCAGGCGCGGCGGAGAGGGGACAAGGCGACAGCCGAGAAAGCCGAGGACGACGATGCCGTACATGAAGCGGAGATGCGCGAAAAAACGTACTTCAACTTCGCAAATACATGTGAGATTGGCACCCTCGATAGACTCCGGACTGCACTTGTCGATTTCAAGTCTCAGGCGGTCGCGCAGATAGCTGCCAACAACCGCAAATTGAAGATGCTATCCAAGACATTACCCAATATGGACTTCTTGACGGCAGACCAAATCAAAGAGATGAAGACGGAAATAGCGGAAAAGATGGCTGAAGGAGTCACCCTTGATTTGACGGGAGAGAGACAATGACAAGCGCGGCTTTTCTTTTGGCGGCCTCGCTTATAGTGAATCCGCAGGAGCGGCGAACTATTCGCGATTCGTACATCTGTGGCGGGGTGACGAATTTCAACATGTGCCGGGAATTGACGTCCGATGCCAAGAAGGGCTTGACGGTTCTCGCCGGGCAGGGCTCCGGATTCTTTATTTCGTCCGCCGGCGACATTTTGACGAATGAACATGTAGTAAAGGATGCGGCAGAACTCGTCGTCATCTGGAACAACAGTGCGTACCGGGCGGATGTCGTGGACGTCAACCGCGAGAAGGATCTGGCATTGATACGCATAAAGTTTCTTCTGTTGGAGTACACCGAGGAAGGCGCTGTGAATACGGCCGAAACGAAACGCAATGCGCCGATCGTGTATCCGTTAGGAATTCCTTTGCGGAATACGCTCACCGTTGGACAGGAAATCTATGCCGTGGGCTATCCCATACAAGACGAGAAAATAGGACTTAAACCGCAGGTTACGAAAGGAATAATATCAAATTTGGAAGGTTTCGGCAACCGGCACGAAGATTTCCAAATCGATGCCGCGCTTACGTTCGGCAATTCGGGAGGACCTGTTGTCGACAGTTCGGGCCGGGTGGTTGGTGTTGCGGCACATGGGAGCTTACAGAACAAATCCGGCAATTATGCGGTAAAGTTCGAAGCTGTGCGGGCCTTTCTGGGCAAGCGCGTTTGGCTGGAAGAGAAACCCGAGCGTCCGCTTCCGCCCGTTCGCATGTTGGAAGAAACGATGCGTTCCACTGTCCTTGTTCTGAATTATCGCAAAAATGACGGTACCGTGCCCGAGACGGACGAGAATGACTCATCTGCCGAACGGGAGATGTCCGCGTCGCTTCAGCGGGCGATATTGTTCGCTCGTTTGCAGAAGGTTCGCGGCAATTGGGACGAAGTCAGGGAGCAAACAGACGACCTCTTGGTTCTCATCCCGGGGAATTCGGAGGTCCGCAAAATGAACGAGGAGGCGCGGGACAGATTGGGATTGCATCTCCTTGTCTGCGCCGAAGCAGACGGACGTGACGTGCCTGCGCAAATTACGCCTTTTTGCGGCATTACGAACACGACGGTTTTGTGCGGCGAAGCGTTCCCTGTGGCGATGCCCGGGAAAACGCGTGGATTCCCCGTGCGGGCCAGATTGACTTGGCGGTCCGGCGGGCGGAATTATATCGGCTATTTGGATGAATTTTACAATTGGCACGGCACCAAAGAGGTTCGTGTCATCTTGACAGAACAGGCCGATTGCCTACAAGAACAAGACAAAGGAAACTAAGACATGAAAGCACATAAAGGCGGCATTTCGCTGGGGACATTGCTGGCGCTGCTCGTTCTGATCACTGGTGGTGTCATCCTCTATTTGCAGCATAAAGGCCGACAGACCCCCCTCTCAGTCGAGCCGTTGGAAGAGGAGGTGGAACCCGCCGCGACGCGGGATGTCGAGGCGGAAGAGAAAGCCGCGGCAGAACGCGCACGGAAGGCGGAAATCGAGCGAAAAGAGCGCGAATTGGCCGAAAAACTGCGCCTGAAGAAGTTGCGCGCGGAGCAAGACGCGGCATTTTCCGCGGCACTTGCTCCGTTCGAGGGCGTGACGACATTTCTGTTCTGGAGCGATCTGAGGGACGATAAGATACCGGATTTCTCCGCGGCGGGCTCGACGGCGACATGTTTGTTCGATGATTTCGGGACGAAGCCGGCGATTTATGTGCTAAAGGGGCGCGGCGGAGACATTTTCGAGGTTACCAAACTGCAGGCGGACGCCGAGGAAGACGTCCCGAAGGCCGAATTTGAAGCTTTGGCGGCCCAAAAACGCCACGCCATCTGTCATGACGGCACGATTTACCTGTGCGGGACGACAAAGAACCGTTCGCTCTACCGTTTGCCGAACGAAGACAAGGATTTTCGTCCGCTTGAAGCCGAACTGGGCGATCTGGGCATGGCTTTGATCGAGACCGGGGCGGATTTCAGCGAACGGCTGGCACGCCTAAGCCTGTGCGCAAAGGACGGTTCAAAGACGATTCCGCTGGGGATAGTGCCCTATAGCGGCGCGTTGGACGACGAGGATCTGGAGGATGCGCTCGAGGAGGTGCTGGAGGAGGAAAAACAGGCGAACCTGTCGGTCAAGACGCTCAAGGCCAAACTGATCAAGTTCCGTCCGACCGTCGTTCTCTATGATGGGCATATCATTAAAAAGGATACGCGCGGCGTGACATACGTGCCGCGCATCTTCCGGCATTTGGGAACAAGCAGGTACGGCTATAAGGAATATGAAACGGTCGAAAGATTCCGCATAAAATGGCAAAATCTCCGAGATGAAGCCTTGCGGCAGGAGCGCCGTGCCCAGGAAGTGGCGGAGGAAAACGAGCGGCGCCGGGCGGAAACGCGGCAGAAGAACGAAGAGCGCCGCATCCGGGCGGAAAGGGCCGCGCAAGTTAAACCGCATGAACTCGAAGCGGAGAAGGACGATTGGCTTATCTGCCTCGAACGCGGCAAAAAGATAAAAAAATGAGGCTACGGAGGGGAGACCAAGATCTCCGAAGTAAAACTCCATAGGGGTTTTCCTTAAATTCCCGTGGGGTTTTGTCTCTCTGCCCGTGGGGTTTTGTTCTTCCGTTCAAGTGGCAATCTAGACATTTCCCGGAATGGGGCACCTGTCAAAGTAAAGGCCACTGGTCAGCCCCCCCCACCCCATGGGGGGCGGGGTGGGGAGGGGATCCTCCCTCCCGTCTTTGAGGAGAACGTCCATTGCCCGAGTAAATGTCCATACGCTAAGAGCATTTACTTGGGCAATTCACAAATTTTTCATGATTTGAAGAAGGGTAGTTGCAATTTCGCGTCGAATTAGGTATAATAGTAGGACATTTTCAACACATAAGAAAGAAGAAGAGGTCAAAAATGGGTACAGGTCGTACACTCCGCAAGGAATCACACGTCCGTCCGTGCAAGACGCCCGCCGCCAAGGCGCGTAAGAGCGCGGCGCAGCGTCGTCGTCTTGTCAAGTTCGGCATGAAGGAAGAAGAAGTCAAGCTTATGGGTGATGAAGACGTGCGCGTGCTCGTGCAGCGTCCGACGGTCGTCAAGAAGCTTGTCGCCAAAGCCGCGGCGCAGTGACATTCATGAATAAACTGTTCTGCTCGATAGACGAACGGTTTGAAAATCCCCTCTTCGAAGTTTTCGACGGAGGGGATTTTGTTTTGTCCTCCTACCGCGACATCGAAGAGACGCGTCCGCAAATACAGATCTACTATCCGGACAAAGCGCGGACGGAAGAGGCGCGCGCGGCACTTTCCGCGGCGCTCGATCTGGTCGGCGCCGGGGGGACGCCAATCGCGTACGCGGAAATACCGGACGAGGATTGGAAGCTTTCGTACCGGCGGCATTTCACGACGGAGCGGATTGGGGCGCGGCTCGTGGTGCATCCGCCGTGGGAGCCGGAGCCGTCCGACGGGGTCGTCGTGACGCTGGATCCGGGGCTGGCGTTTGGCACGGGCAAGCACGAGACGACGCGGGCGTGCCTGGAGTATATCGACGAAGCGGCGGGGGAGACGCCGCAATCCTTTCTAGATATGGGATGCGGTTCGGGGATTCTTTCCATCGCCGCGGCGAAACTGGGGTACCGTCCGGTGGCCGGATTCGACATAGACGAGGAAGCGGTGGAGGCGGCGAAGGAGAATGCCGCGCGCAACCAGGTTGCGGTCGATTACCGGGTCTTCGCCCTGGGCGGCGGACGTTTGACGCTGGATGCTTCGGTGGAGGCGGCCAAGGGAATCTATCCGGACCTAGCGCTTCAGGGACGGGCGGTTCCACCGCTCGAAAAGCCCTTCGAACCGGCGGACTTCGTGGTCGCGAACATATTGGGTCCGCTTCTGATTGCGTTCGCGGCGGAAATCGCCGGCTATGCGCGTGACCGGCTCGTCATTTCGGGGATTTTGAACGAGCTGTATCCGGAAGTGCGCACCGCATTTGCCGCGCTGGGCTTCGCGGAAGTTTCCCGGAAAGTCTACGGCGAGTGGTCAACGGGACTTCTGCGGAAGGAGCGGAACTGATGGATGCGGCTGTGCTGTGCGGACTGGGCGGCTTCGTTTTCGGGGCGTTGCTCGCCGCCTGCGCCGGGATGGTTTGGGTGGACAGGCTCCGCCGCGCCTGCGCGAAAGCCGAAATGGAACTCGGCTACGAACGCGCCGCGCGCGCCGAAGAGCGTGCACAATCGGAACGTCTGCAGGAGGAGAGGGCGCGCACGCTCAATGCGTCCCTGCAGCGGCTTTTGGCGGAAGTCACGCAGGTGACGAACGCCGCGCTCAAATCGCGAGAGGAGGAACTTTCCGCCAAAAACCGGCAGCTTTTGCAACCGCTCAGCGAACAGATTGCGCGCCTGCAGAAGGACTCCGCCGCCAGCCAGGCGCAGATGACCACGCGGCTGGATTCGTTCTTCAGTTCGCTCACGGAAACCGCGGCAAAATTCGGACAGGAAGCGCGGACGTTCCGCGATGCGATGCGGGGGGCCAACAAGCAGCAGGGCACATGGGGCGAGAATATCCTTAAGGCGCTGTTGGAGTCGTTCGGACTGCAGGAGGGGGTCCACTATCTCTTGCAGACGGGCGTCCAGGGCAAGATCCCCGACGCGCTCGTCATCGACCATGTCGGACGGCGCATTCTGGTCGTCGATTCCAAGATGAGCTGGACGAACTATGCCGCGTCATTCGAGATGGAGGAAGGACCGCAACGGGAAGCGGAGCTCAAGAAGCATGTGCAAAGCGTGCGCAAGCATATCGAGGAGCTGGCGCAGAAGGATTATCCGTCCCTCGCGGCGCCGGCTGGGTTCGAAAGCTACAAGTACGTGCCGCTGACGGCGATGTTCGTGCCGTGCGAGGCGGCGCTCGAGGCGGCGGTTCGGGTGGATGCGAAGCTCATGGACTTTGCGTTCAAGAACAAGGTCGTCCTGGTGACGCCGCCGACGCTGCTGGGTTTTCTGCTTCTTGTGAGCCAGGCGTGGTCGCAGTTTCAGGTCGAGCGCAATACGCAGGAGATCATCAAGCAGGCGCGCCTTCTGGTCGAGCGCGTGGATGCGCTATTTGCCGCGCTTGAAGACACCCAAACGCATTTGGAGAAAGGCCGGCAGGGTCTGGACAAGGCGCTGAAGCTCGCGGCGAAATCCGGCGAGGGGCGAAGCATCGTGTACACGGTGAACAGAATCATCAAATTGGGCGCGCCGCCCGTCAAGAAGCTCAAATCCCAGGCGCTGTTGGCGGACCCTGGGGCGAACGCGGCGGATGCGACAGACAATGGAACGGAAGAAAAGTAGGTGTTTGGGTATGCTATTCGCGCCCGTCCAAATATAAATACATATTTTTATATCGCTACTTGACTACCGATATAAAAATATGTATACTATGTGTCATATTTTACGTCTGAGAAGGTCTTGGACGAACAAGGTAAGAAAGAAATGAAGAAGTCTGACAATCAAACGAAGGCCCCGGAAGCGGAAACCGCGACCCCGGCTACCACCGCAACCGTCAGCACGGACGCGAAGGAATTCGCTGAAACATTGGCGAAAGTGCGTGCCGCGCAAAAGAAGTTCTCTACCTACACGCAGGAACAGGTCGACAAGATCTTCCGTGCGGCGGCGCTCGCGGCGAACAGCCAACGCATTCCGCTCGCCAAGGACGCCGTGCAGGAGACGGGCATGGGCATTGTCGAGGACAAGGTCATCAAGAACCACTTCGCGGCCGAATACATCTTCAATTGCTACAAGAACATGAAGACGTGCGGCGTGATCGAGGAAGACCAGAGCTTTGGCGTGCGCAAGATCGCCGAGCCGGTTGGCGTCATTGGCGCGGTCATCCCGACCACGAACCCGACCTCGACGGCGATTTTCAAGACCCTCATCGCGCTCAAGACGCGCAATGGCATCATCATCAGCCCGCATCCGCGCGCGAAGAAGTGCACGTACGACGCGGCGATGGTCGTTCTGGACGCGGCGGTCAAGGCGGGCGCGCCCGAAGACATCATCGCGTGCATGAAGGAGCCTTCCATCGAAAAGACCCAGCTCCTCATGAAGAATGCGGACGTCATTCTCGCGACGGGCGGTCCGGCGATGGTGAAGGCGGCCTACAGCTCGGGTAAGCCGGCTCTCGGCGTCGGCCCCGGCAACACGCCGGCGATCATCGACGACTCGGCGGACATCAAGCTCGCGGTCAGCTCGATCATCCACTCCAAGTCGTTCGACAACGGCATGATCTGCGCCTCCGAACAGTCCGTCATCGTGCTGGACAAGGTCTACGACGCGGTGAAGAAGGAGTTCGCCTATCGCGGCTGCTACTTCCTCAAGCCGGACGAACTGGACAAGGTCCGCAAGATTATCCTCAACGAGAACGGAACAGTCAACGCGAAGATTGTCGGCCAGAAGCCGGTGACGATCGCGAAGCTTGCGGGCGTGGATATCCCGGCGGCGACGAAGGTCATGATCGGCGAGGTCACGAGTGTGGACAAGTCCGAGCCGTTCGCGCACGAGAAGCTCAGCCCGGTGCTGGCGATGTACCGCGCGAAGGATTTCGACCAGGCCGTCGACATGGCGGAGAAGCTCGTGGAAGACGGCGGCTACGGCCACACCTCCTCGATCTATTTGAATAAACGCGACAACGAGGACAAGCTCGCCAAGTTCCAGGCGCGCATGAAAACCTGCCGCATTCTCGTCAACACGCCTTCGTCGCAGGGCGGTATCGGCGATCTGTACAACTTCAAGCTCACGCCGTCGCTGACGCTCGGCTGCGGCAGCTGGGGCGGCAACTCGGTGTCGACCAACGTGGGTGCGATGCATCTGCTCAACGTCAAAACAGTCGCGATCAGGAGAGAAAACATGTTGTGGTTCCGTGCACCTGAAAAGGTCTATATCAAGAAGGGCTGCCTGCCGGTGGCGTTGCGCGAGGTCAGCGAAGTCTGGCACCGCAAGCGCGCGTTCATCGTGACGGACTACTTCCTCTACGCGAATGGCTACACGAAGCCGATCGAGCGTAGCCTTGAAGAGCAGGGGTGCGCCGTGGCGACGTTCTCCAACGTGGCGCCGGATCCGACGATCGCGTGCGCGATGGACGGGGCGCGTCTGATGGCCGAGTTCAAGCCGGACGTGATCATCGCCGTCGGCGGAGGCAGCGCCATGGACGCCGGCAAGATCATGTGGGTTCTCTACGAGCACCCGGAGTGCAACTTCCTCGATATGGCGATGCGCTTCATGGACATCCGCAAGCGCGCCTACACCTTCCCGAAGATGGGCGAGAAAGCGAAGTTCATCGCGATCCCGACCTCGGCGGGCACGGGTTCCGAAGTGACGCCGTTCGCCGTCATCACCGACCAGGAGACGGGCACGAAGTATCCGCTCGCGGACTACGAGCTCATGCCGAACATGGCGATCGTTGATGCGGACATGATGATGTTCGCGCCTCCGGGACTGACGAGCGCGTCGGGCATCGATGCGGTTTCGCACGCGCTCGAGGCGTATGCCTCGATGATGGCGACGGAGTTCACAGACGGTCTGGCGCTGCAGTCGCTCAAGACGACCTTCAAGTATCTGCCGGCCTGCTACGAAGCGGCCTGCGCGAAGAAGGCGGACTTCTATGCGCGCGAGCGCATGGCGCATTCAGCGACGATGGCCGGCATGGCGTTCGCGAACGCCTTCCTGGGCGTCATGCACTCGATGGCGCACAAGCTGGGCGCGTTCCACCACATCCCGCACGGCATCGCCAACGCGCTCATGATGGTGCAGGTCCTGCGCTTCAACGCGAACGAGAAGCCGCCGAAGATGGGCACCTTCCCGCAGTACGACCACCCGAAGACGCTTCACCGCTATGCGGAGTGCGCGGACGCGCTCGGACTTGGCGGCAAGACGGACGAAGAGAAGCTCGAGAACCTCATCAAGGCCATCCGCGAGTTGCAGAAGACGATCGGCATCAAGCCGACGATTCGCGACTACGTGCCGAATGAGAAGGACTTCCTCGACCGCCTCGACGCGATGACGGAGCAGGCCTTCGACGATCAGTGCACCGGCGCCAATCCGCGCTATCCGCTGATGAGCGAAATCAAGCAGATGTACCTCAACGCCTACTATGGCAAGGACGAGGCTGTCTGAGTCTTGAACAGGAACAAAACGGATGAAGACGATACTCATCCGTGGGGTTAAGGCCCGAATCGCGTGCACGTTCTTTGAGCGTGCACGCGGTTTAATCGGGACACGCGGTTTGCCGCAGGGAGAGGGGCTTCTGATCCCGCGCTGCAACGCGGTGCACACCTTCTTTATGCGTTATCCGATCGATGTTACGTTTCTCGACCAGGCGGGTGAGATCATCAAGGTCGTGCGGAACGTCCGACCCTGGACGTTTTGCGTCTGGGGCGGCTGGCGGGCGCGGCAGGTTTTGGAGACGTGCGCAGAGGTTGCCGAACACTAAACCCGAAAGGCGCAATAAAGCCCGGACGGCTTGCACGGAACCCCGGAAATACGAAGCAAAGAATCGTCTTCCGGTCGATTCGCGCATTGGCGCCCTGCCCGGCTACATCATCTGAATTTTCTCAAGGCAAACGGCGCGGTCAACTCTCGAGCTTGAGCGAGGAGGGGTGATCGGCTGCGCGGGGCTTGAAGAGCGTGCCTTTTTCCACTTCCAGGCACATATCATAGACATCGCGCCAATTAGAGAGGCGTTCCGAGCGGTCTTTTACGAGCATGGCTTCAAGCAATTGGCAGAAACCTTGCGAAAGTGCGATGCCGTATCTTCGGGGATCCAGAGCCTGTTTCGCATTGTCGCAATGCGCGCGGAGCATGTCTTCCGAGTGGAGTTTGGGAAAAAGCATGCGTCCGCAGGCCAAATGGTAAAGCGTCGCGGCGAGCGAGTAGATATCGGCGCGGCAGTCGAGTTCGACATCGCCATAGACTTGTTCCGGTGAAATATAGGCGGGCGTGCCCAGAACCTGTTCGGTAACGTCGATTTCCTCGTTTGGACGCAAATGGAAGGTGTGGCAGAGTCCGAGGTCGGTGAGTTTGACGACGCCTTCGGTGTTGATCATGATGTTTTCGGGCTTGATGTCGCAGTGCACCACGCCGAAATTGTGCCAGGCGTAGTCCAAAGCCAGAGCAATCGATTCGCAGATAAGGAGGCAGTCCGCTTCCGGCAGGTGGCATTTGCGCGTGAGAAGCGAGGCGAACGAATAGCCGTCCACGTATTCCATCACGTAGTACCAGACGTCCCTGTACTGGTTGAGCCCGTAGCAACGCACAATGCCGGGATGGTCCAGTTTGCTCATCGCGCGTGCTTCCTCCACGAAATGGGCGCGGTCTTCTGGATTGCCTGTGGGTTCCTGCTTGAGGATCTTTACGGCGACCAACTGGTCCGAACCGGCGAATCGTGCCCGCCAAACGCACGCCATGCCGCCTTCGCCGATCTTTTCTTCGAGTTCAAGACCAGGCAGGGAAGGTTTGTTTATCAAAATCGCATTGTTCATTTCATTCCGGCTCCTTGGCAGGCGGTGCAAATCTGACCTCGTGTTCCGCGGCACTTCGCACAGCGGACGGCCTGTATGCCTTTGCAGGTCGGGCACGGTGCCACATTCGTTTTCCTGACGCGTCCGCTCGTGCGGACCTCATCGATTATCCACCCGTTCTCGCAGTCTTTGTTGGGACATTTCACAAGCCCTTTGCCCTTGCATGCGCGGCAGGCGACGATGCCCGACCAGTGGCAGCGCGAACAGGGCTTCCCATAGGCGTCCGCCAGGCGCCGCTGGTCTTTTCGGGAAAGTTTCCCGGCTTCTTCGCGCGGCACATATGCTTCGCCTACGGCCCGGTCGCCTTTTGCGAGGTGTCGCGCTTCAAAATCTTCGCGCGCCTGGCGAATTTCGGCATAGAGTTCGTCCAGTGCGCCGTATGAGGCGAGGCGCCCCTTCCCGGCGCAAACCGGACACGTGATTTTGTGCGTTTTAGGCTTCTTTTCGCCTATTCTCCCATCGTTTTGCCCGTAATCGGGCTCAGTGAGCGTGACTTTTCGTGCTCCGTCGCAGAAGGGACAGGGCAGGCGGCGGAGTACATTCGGCTTTTCCGGCAGGCAGAACGCCTCTTTCTGGACGGAATTGGTCTCCACCGTCCGGCAGGCCAGGGCGTTGCGCGCCTCGAAATAGTCCGCAAACGTCAGTGCGGCGGCCAAAAGAAGGGTGTTTCCAATCATGTCATGCCCCAATCGTGCAGACGGCGGTGGAGGGTGCGGCGGGAAATACCCAGTTGTTGGGCGGCTTTGGACTTGTTCCCGTGGCACGCTTCTATCGTGGCGAGAATTTGTTCCTTTTCCCTGTCGGCCAGCGAACATTCCGGCGCGGGGATTTCCGCAACCGGCTGGGGGGCCGGCAGGCTCGGAGGCGCGGCATTTTCCGCGAGTAGGAGTGCGGCCGGCGGCTGCGGGACCCTCGGTTGGCGGATTTCGGCGGGCACATCGGCCGGGGTCAGAAGGCCGCCTTCGGACAAAACGACCATTTTCTCGACGACATTGCGCAATTGGCGCACATTTCCCGGCCAGGCGTAGTTTTCGAGCAGTTTCATCGCCGCCGGCTCGATTCCCGTGACGAGTCCGCCGTTTTCTTTCGAAAATTCCTTCAAAAAGCGCGTCACCAGCATGGGAATATCCCCGGGACGCTCCCGCAGGGCAGGCATATGGATGTCGATGACGTTCAGACGGTAATACAAATCCTCGCGAAAACGCCCCGCGGCGACTTCGGCGACAAGATTCCGGTTTGTGGCCGCCACGATGCGGATATCCGTCTTGACGTCCTCGGACCCGCCAACCCGCTGGAACGTGCGCGTTTCGAGCACCCGCAGGAGTTTGACCTGGGTAGCGAGGTCGATTTCGGCGATTTCGTCCAAAAAGAGCGTACCGCCGTTGGCCGCCTCGAATCGGCCGATTTTGCGCTCTCGGGCGTCCGTGAAGGCGCCTTTTTCGTGTCCGAAAAGCTCGGATTCGAGCAAAGTCGGAGAAAGCGCCGCGCATTCGACGGCGACAAAAGGTCCTTTGGCGCGGCTGGAAAGATCGTGCAAGGCCCGGGCCACGAGTTCCTTTCCAGTTCCGGACGGACCCTCGATGAGCACATTCGCGTTGGACCGCGCCGCCAGCCGGATCAGTTTGTACACCTCCTGCATGGCCGGCGAATTGCCGGTGAACGCCTCCAGCCCGTATTTCGGATTGAGTTGGGACTTGAGTTCTTTTACTTCTTGCTCGAGCGAATGGGTCTTTATCGCATTGGAAATACGCAGTTCGAGCTGATTCAGGTCCGTAATGGGCTTTGTGAGGAAATCGTCCGCCCCTTCTTTCATCGCTTTTACGGCCAAATCGACGCTTCCATACGCCGTCAGCAGGATGCACGCGAGCTTGGGGGCGCATTCTTTGGCCTTTTTGAGGAGAGAAACGCCGTCCATGCCCGGCATGCGGATATCGCTGATCATGAGCGCGAGGTCGGGATTCGCCCGGATGGCGTCCAGCGCCTGTTCCGCATCCGCCGCGGTCAGGCAGGCATAACGGTCGGAAAGGGCGCGCGCCATGACGTCCCGGGTAGGTTTTTCGTCGTCTACAATCAAGATCTTCGGTTTGGTCATGGGACGTCAACTTTCCAATTGGCGTACGCGCGGCTCCAGCCGCGGCAGTTTGACGGTGAAGGTCGTGCCCGCGTTCTTCACGCTTTCGGCGCTGATGGATCCCCCGTGATCATGCACAATGCGCGAGCAAATCATGAGCCCGAGGCCATGGCCGTTCGTCTTTGTTGAGCGGTAAGGCTCGAAAAGGTGGGCAATCTGCTCTTTCCCCATGCCGCACCCCGTATCCTGGATGCTTACGGAGACGCTGGTGTCGTCCGCCTCGGCGCTCAGCGTCAGATGTCCACCCTCTTTCATGGCCTCGAGGGCGTTTTTGAGGAGGTTGAAGAATACCTGTTCCATCTGGTTCTTGTCCAGCGCCACCATCGGCAGGCTGCGGGCGAAATCGGTCCGGACTGTTATTTTGCGCTCTTTCAGCTCGTTTTTGAGCGTTTCGAGGCAATTTTGGAGCGGTTCCACGAGCGAACCGGCCGTCAGCGCCAGTTTTGTGGGACGCAGCGCCTGGAGAAAATCGCGGATGATGCCGTCCAACCGCTGCACTTGCCGCCGGCATTCGGCGATGGACTCGTTCGTGGGGTAATCCCGCGCCAGGAGCTGCAGATTCAGCGAAATGGCGTTGAGCGGATTGCCGATTTCATGGGCGACGCTCCGGGCCAGGTCGTGGATCGCATGCGAGGCTCCGGCCCGCAATTCGGCGTTTGTGCGGGCTTTTTCGGCGGTTATGTCGCGCAAAAGCACGAGCGTGGGGCCGTGCATCGGCTGGGTTTGCACTTCCAAAGTGCGCGTATCGGGGTAGGTCAGGGTGATTTCGCTCTTGGAGGCGCGTCCGACCGGGATTTTCAGGTATCTGAGCGCGTCCGCCGGCGCCATGCCCAGAAGCGTATGGGCGGCGGGATTGGCGCGGACGATTTCCCCCTGTTCGTTCAGCACGAGGATGCCCTGCGCGATCGTCGAGATGAGGGTATCCAGAAAAACGACTTCTTCCAGCGCGCGGGCATACTGTCCCCGCAACTGGTTGATGTCCAGCCGGTCGATATGTTTACGGACGCTTTTGAAGAAGTTATCCATCTTGATGCCCTCCGGTTAAAAGGTCCAAAACCTCCAAAAAGCGGGTGTTCTGTTGCGGTGTCCCGATTGTGATCCGCAGGCGGTCCCCCGTCTTTTCGCCGGGGAAATAGCGCACGAATATGTTGTTTTCGCGCAATTTCGCGAAAAGTTCGTCCGCTTTGAAGGGGGCGGGGGGGCGGGCGAAGAGGAAATTCGTATGACTTTCGGGGATGTCCCAGCCCCGGGCGCGCAAGGCGTCCGTCAATTTGCCGCGGGATTCGACGACTTGGGCGACGGTGTCCTCGAAATGCGCCCGGTCCTTGACCGCGGCGAGTGCGACGGCCTGGGCGAGGGCGTCCACATTGTAGGAGTCCTTTATCTTGTAGAGCGCGTCTATAAGGTCCACCGGTCCCACGCAATATCCGACGCGCAGCCCGGCGAGCGAATAGCTCTTGGAAAAGGTCCGCATCACAAGGACGTTCGTATTCTCCGCCGCGGTCGCCAGACTCATGCAGTTCACCGGCGCGAAGTCCGCATACGCCTCGTCCACCAGCAAAACGCCGCGGAAAACGCGTGAAAACGCGGCGATTTCGTCGATTTCCTTCAAAGTTCCCGTCGGCGCATTGGGGTTGGTGATGAGCGCGAGGGCGACTTTCGGGCCGACTTGCGCCGTGCGCAGGTCGGGTCCGACCGGTACCCAGGCGACGTCCCGGATGGCGGCGAGGGTCTTGTAGAGGGAGTAGCTCGGGTCCAGCGAGGCGATCTGCTCGTCGTTTTCCACGAAAGCCTTGGCGGCGAGCGAAAGGACTTCGTCCGAACCATTGCCGATGAAGATGCGTTCCGGCACGGTGCCGTTGAGTTCGGCGAGCGCGGCACGCAAATCCCGGAACACCGGGTCCGGATACCGGCGCAGCTTGTCCAGATCGAAATCCTTCAGCACCGCGGCGCATTGGGGCGAGGGCGGATAGGGATTTTCGTTCGTGTTGAGCTTGACGACGTCCTGCGACTTGGGCTGTTCGCCCGGCACGTAGGCTTCGAGATTCTGGACGGATTTTGCGATTCTCATGGTGTCAGCGTATTAGTTCGGCGCTTGTGTAGAGCGTGTGGCGCCGCAGGAAGATGATAAGATACGACTCGTCGGCGGAATAGCTGATCAGGTCGCGGCACTTTGTGAAGCCGCGCCGGACCATTTCGTCCTCCAGGATGCGCATGTTGTTGTCGAGCGTCGTCGTCTGCCGGCCGAAGACGCAGCCGAAGCCGTTCGGATTTTCCGGATTGCCCGAGGCCAGCGGGATGAGGTTGAAGAGGTACCACCCCGAGTTCTCTATCGCCACCATTTCGCGTCCGCCAGCCGAAGACGTCTTGATTGTGGCGCAGCCGCCGCCCAGAAACGCCGCGAGAAGCGCCGCGGAAATCAGGATTCTTTTCATTGGAGCACCCCCGAAAGCTGGATTTCACGATACGTTATGAAGTAGGGAAGCGGAAAGGAAATGGAGGAGCCGGGGAGGGTGAAGAGGACCTGGTCGCTCATGTGATACATCATGTCCCGCGCCTCGCAGCCCTCTTTTCGGGCGAAATCGATGAAACGGGACTGGATCTTATCCATCGTCACGTCATCGCGGAAGAACGCGAAAGGCGTGAAACGCCGCGGAGAGACGTTCCCGCAGACGAGCGGGATTTTCCCGAACAGATACCAGCCGTAGTTCGTCACGAGCACATGGCGCTCGCGGGTATGGCGATTGGCCGCGACGTCGATAGAGAAGCAGCCGGCGGACAAAAAAAGCGCAGAGACAAGAAAAATCGACAGAACGATGTGCGATTTCATTCGTTTAGACTCCTTTCTGCATATTGAAGCACCTCGAAACCCTGCATGTCTGTATTATATCAAATTTAAGCGTTAAAAACTACCGATTTCGGGCTTTCCCCTAAAATCGAAAGGGCGGAATCCGACGGAACGGTCCAAGAATCCGTATATAAGGAAGGGGAAACGACGCGGGAAAAGCGCAGAAGAAGGAAGCGGACCCTGTTGCGCGTCCTTTTGCAGGCGCGGCGGTTCCGGCGCAACGGGGTGGCGGTTCCGGCGCAACGGTATCACCGTTCCGGCGCAACGGTACCACCGTTCCGGCGCAACGGTACCACCGTTCCGGCGCAACGGGGTGGCCGTTCCGGCGCAACGGTACCACCGTTCCGGCGCAACGGGGAAGGCGGCGGTCGGCTCGTCCGTCGGAGACGGAAAGAAAAAGTGAAAATTCGCCTTTGAATTCCCGCCCAAAAAATAGTATAATCTATTCCAATGGCACGGGTAAAACTAACGAAGACGGAGCTCAAGGCTCAGATGGACGCGCTGAAACGCTTTCAACGCTTCCTGCCGATGCTTCAACTCAAGAAACAGCAGCTCCAAAGCGAGATAGCGGGAATCGCCGCCAAGGCGGACGCGGTGTCCGCCAAAGAGCGCGCGATACGGTCCGGTCTGAACAGCTGGGTCGGACTGTTCGCCACGGACGAGGCTTTGCTCCAGGGGCTGGTATCCGTCAAGCACGTGTATACCGGCTTCACCAACATTGCGGGCGTCACCATCCCGACGTTCATGTCCATCGAGACGGACGTGAAGGCGGTGGATCTATGGGAGACGCCGGCGTGGGTGGACGCGGCGGTCGAGACGACGACGCAGATTCTGACGCTCCAGTGCGAGCGGGCCATCTACGAGGAGCAGCGCCGGCTCATCACGCTGGAACTGCAGCAGACGGCGCAGCGCGTGAACCTCTTCGAGAAGGTGAAGATACCCGCGTGCAAGGAAGCCATCCGCGTCATCAAGATCGCCATCGGCGACGAACAGACCGCGGCGGTCATCCGCGGCAAAATCGCGAAGTCCCGCGTGAAGGAAAGCGAGGTGGCGCAATGATAGTCAAGATGCAGCACTTGGATCTCGTCTGCCTGGCGAACGAGAAGGAAGCGACGCTGACCGCCCTGCGCGAACTGGGGGCGGTGCACCTGAATCTGAACGCCGCGGCGGGCACGGACGTAGCCGCCGCGAAAGGCGCCGCGTCCGCGGCGGAAAGCGCCGTGCGGGCCATTCGCAAGGCGCGCAAGGAACTCGGCCTTTCCCGTCCGTTGGCGGAGTCCGTCCAGCGCACGCCGTCCGAAGTGCTGGATTTGGTGGCGCGGCGCACGGAACAGCAGGCCGAGGCCGAACGGCTCGCGCGCCTGATCCGGCAGTACGCGCCCTACGGCGATTTCGACCCCGCCCTCGCCCGGAAGATCCTGGACGCCGGGGTGGATCTGTCGGGCGTCGCCGAACTGCCCGAGAAACTGCCGCCGAAGCGGCTGAGCGCCCTGGAGGCGGACCATGCCGCGCTCCTCAAGAAGATCGCCGACGGAAGCGCCGCGCTCGCGGCGACGGACGAGGCGGCCATTTTGAAGTCCTACCCTGCGCTTGCGGACAAAATCGCCTTCGAAGAGGCGCGCGAGCTCATGGGGACGCACGGTTCGCTCGCCTCCATTTCGGGCTGGGTGCCGGCGCCGGCGTGCGAAAACGTGCGCGCGGCCGCCGCGTCCAACGGTTGGGGCATCCTCCTGCGTGCGCCCGAATCGGGCGAAACACCTCCCACGCTGATCGACCCGCCCCGCTTCTTCAAGTCCATGAAAGCCCTGTTCGGCGGCCTCGGCATCGTGCCCGCCTATACGGAAGCGGACGTGTCGGTTCCGTTCATGTGCTATTTCTCGCTCTTTTTCGCGATGCTCGTCGGCGACGGCGCCTACGGGGCGATTTTCCTCGCCGCGACTTTGTGGGGATGGAAGAAGACGGCCGGCCACCGCTCGCCGGTCGCCCGCAGCTGGCTCGTCCTGCTGACGGTCTTCTCGACCGCGACGATTGTCTGGGGACTTCTCTCCAACACGTGGTTCGGCGCGCAGTTGCCCTGGTGCCGCGACTGGCCGACGGTCAAGTGGCTGGGCGACGTCACCTACCGGCACATGATGCTCCTCTGCTTCACGATTGGCGTGTCGCACCTGATGCTCGCCCGCCTCTGGAACGGCGTCTGCAAGCTGAACGACACGTCCTGCCTGGCGGAATTCGGCTGGGCGGGCATCCTCCTTTTCATGTATTTCGTGACGAACGCCATCGTCGGCGTCTTCCCGGGGATTCCCGTGGCGATGTACGTCGTTTTCGGACTTTCGCTCGTCGGCGTCTTCGGTTTCACCCTGAAACCGTCCGAATTCAAGACGCGCGGGGCGGAACTCGGGATGCTGCCGCTGAGCATCATGAGCGCGCTCGGGGACATCATCTCCTACGTGCGCCTGTTCGCGGTCGGGCTGGCCTCGGTCAAAGTGGCGGAAAACTTCAACGCGATGGCCTTGGGGCTTTTCGCCGATTCCCACGCCTGGTGGGTTTCGGCGCTGATGGGGCTCGGCGCGGCGTTCATCCTGATCGTCGGGCACGGACTCAACCTCGCGATGGCGGGGCTGTCCGTCCTCGTGCACGCCGTGCGGTTGAACACGCTCGAATTTTCCAACCACAAGGGCGTGACCTGGTCGGGATACGCCTTCGCGCCTTTCCGCCGGCGGGCGGCGCAGGCCCGGTGACACGCGCAAAGATTTGACATTCCACATTAAACTAAGGAGAACACGAATGAATGATGCAGCAATGATTGTGGCGGGCGCCATCGCCTGCCTGGGACTTTCGGGCGCCGGCAGTGCGCTGGGGACGGGTTACGCGGCCGCGGCGGCCGTCGGCTCGTGGAAGAAATGCTACGCCGCCAACAAGCCCGCGCCGTTTCTGCTCCTTTCCTTCGTCGGCGCGCCGATCACCCAGACGCTGTACGGAATGATCCTGATGTTCGTCATGCTGGGCATGGTCGGCAAGGTCTCGGCGGGTTCGGGCGTGCCGGTTCTCGTGGCGGGCATCTTCTCGGGCTTCGCGATCGGCCTTTCGGCGCTCTTCCAGGGGCGTGCGGCGGCGGCGGCCTGCGATGCGCAGTCCGAAACCAATCAGGGCTTCACGAACTACCTCGCGGCGCTCGGCATCGTCGAGACCGTCGCCATTTTCGCGATGGTGTTCTCGCTCATCGCCCTCGGCGCGGTGAAGTAAAAGGACGTTTCCCGCGTGAAGCGCGGCGCATTCTGGGCGTTTGCCGCCGTTTTCGCCGTGGCGGTCGGCTGGCTTTTCGCCGGCGCGTGGTCTGCTGATCTCGCGCCGGTCATGCCGGATTGCGCCGTTTCCTTTCCGCGGCGGTGGCTCGCCGCGCGCGGGGGGGAGTGGCTCGCGAACGGCAAGTTCGTCCCGGACGATCTGCTCGTCCTCCTCGGCGGACCCTACGTTTGGCAGGAACTGCGGTACGCGGTCGCGCTTTTCGCCGCCGCGCTGGGGCTGGCCTGGTTTTTGCGCGGGAGGGGGCTCTCGCGCCTGTCCGCCTACGGGGCGGGGCTTTTCCTGGCGTTTTCGGGCTATTGGTGCACGCTTTTCAGCGCCGGACACCTGGGCTGGTTTCGCTGGATGACGTACGGCGTCTGGGCCTTCGGGCTCGTGGACCGTGCGCTCGGGCGGGGCGGGGCCCGTTATTGGCTCCTTTTGGGCGCGTGTCTGGCGTGGGGGAGTTTCTACCAGCCCGACCTTTGGCTCCTTTTCACCCTCTTTTCCTTTGTCTACTTCCTTTATCGCCTGTACCGGGAGCGGGCGCGCTTTTTGCCGCTCCGCGCCGGCGGAATCCGTTTCCTCAAAGGAGCGGCCCTCGCGTGCGCGGCGTTTGTCCTGATCGGCCTGCCGAGTTTCCGTTCCGCCTTCGTCAATGATTTGGGTGGACGCGACGCGCAGATCGCCTCTTCCGCGGCGAATCCGGCGGACGAGGCGCGGGCGCGGTGGATTTTCGTCACGAACTGGTCCCTGCCGCCGGAAGACACTCTGGAACTCGTCGTGCCGCGCGTGCAGGGCGATACGAGCTGTCCGCTCACGCTCGCCATTAACGGCGCGGCGAAAGGGACGCGTCCGTACACGGGGCGGCTGGGGCGTCCGGACGGGGCGCCCGGCGGCAATTACCGCCAGCACGCGCTGTATGCGGGGGCGGTGACCTGCGCGCTCGCCCTTTGGGCGCTCGTCGCCGCGTGCGGGCGGGGTGGGTTGCGCGCCTGCGCCCTGTCGCGTGCGGACATCTTCTTTTTCGCCGCGTGCGCGTTCGTCTTCTGGCTGTTTGCGCTCGGACGCTACTGTGCACCGGTCTACCGGCTCGTCTACGCCCTGCCGTTCGGCGACTATCTGCGCGCCCCGGTCAAGTGGCTTCATCTGACGGAATTCGCCCTCGCCGTCCTCGCCGGCTATGGACTTGAGGCGGTGCGGCGGCTTTTGGCGCGCACGTCTCTCGCGCCAAGCATGCAAACCGCCGCGCTCGTCCTCCTCATCCTTATAGGGACCTTCGACCTCGTGCGCGTGGACGCCCTCTATTGCGCCCCCCGCCGGGCGGACGCCCAACTGCAGTTCGCCGACATACAAGCCTTGCGCAACCCGTCCGTCCAGGACCAGATGCGCCGGGCGCGGATGCGCGTTTTGGGGTACTACGGCGCCGCGGCGCTTGTGGAAGTTCCCCAGCCGCGCGAAAACGGTCCCGCAGACGTCCCCGCCCCCGTATCGGGCGTGCTCGTCTGGGCCACCCTTTCCGTCCTCGCGGACCTGCTTCTGGCGGGGTGGCTCGTGGGGGATTTTCTCCTGCGCAAGAGGAAGACGGAACAAAAATGAACGAAGAAGCCTTTTTTGCACTCGCCGCGCAGGTTTTTGGCGTGCCGCGCGAGACATTGACGCGCGAGACGGCGTTCGAGTCCATCCCGCAGTGGGACAGCATCAACCACCTGCGGCTTGTGATGGAGACGGAAGCGGCGTTCGGCGTGCATTATCCGCTCGCGCGCATTCCCCGCCTCAAGACCCTCGTCGATTTCCTGAACCCCTGAGCGCGGCACTCCCCCCCGTCCAGCGTCCGCCGGAGACTTCCGTGCGGTCCGTCTCCGGCTTTTGTCCGGCGCGTCTCTGGCTTTCCGTCCCCAGGTTGGCGACTTGAATAGCTGCCCCTTAGACCTGGAATATCTCCGTCTGCGACCTGAATTGCAAATCACTATGTCTTTCATATGAATTCACTATGTGTTTTGATGTAAAACACTATGACTTTTAACACAAAACACTATGACAATTACATTAAAACACTATGTGTTTCAAAAAAAAACTCATAGAGAATTGTTTCAAGACACATAGTGTATTGTTTTTTTGGTTGCTTGGTTTTCCGAATTATGGTAGACTATGAGGCTACAAAGCGGTCCGGCGGAGTGGCTGAAGGTCTGTGGCAAACGGGGTGAAAGCCGGAGTCGGACGGCAAGAAAGGCGGAAAGAATGGACAAAAAGTATCTGACGTACGACACGGTGCCGTGCAGGGCGCCGGGGAATCCCGGCGGCTACCGGCTGCAACTGCGGCAGGAACCTGCGCAGGCCGAGAACAGCGCCTACAAGGAGGCTGTTCAGAGTCTTTCGCTCAATCTGAACGAGAGGACGGTCGCGTTTCTGGTCGAGGCGGTCCTGCTGTCGTTCGCCGAAAAGGTGGCGGCGGACGGCGTGCCGCGGCGCATCGGCAATCTGCTCAAGTTCGCGCCGGTTTTGCGCGGCAAGGTGGAGGGCGTGAACAGTCCCTTCGACCCCAAAACCGTGAAAACGTCCGTCGCCGTGACGCCGTTGAAGGGGCTGTCGCGCGCATTGGACACGACACGTCTGGCTTTCGTCAACAGCCGCCCGGAGAAATGCATCACGATCCAGAACTTCCAGTCCCTGCCGCGCCAAACGGGCGGGGACGGCATCGTGGTGCGCGGACGGACGATTTCCGCGTTCGGGCGAAACCTGATTCTGCGCGCCGAGCTGGGGGACTCCGCCGAAGTTTCGTGGCGCGCCGGGGACGGGGACATCCGGACGGTCCCGCTGGAGGTGTGTACGACGGACTACTTCTGCACGGAATTCGCATGGCCCGCGGCACTTCAGGACGTGCCGGCGGGGACGAAACTGACGTTCGTCCTGGCCCTGCGCGGCGGGGTGAAAGACGCCGCGCCGCGTCAGAAGCGCGTCGTCTGCACGCTGCAAGACGCCTGACCCGCCCCGATCGACAAGTCCCGTAGGATTCGGGGATGCGATTCAACCGGGAAAGGCATGCAAAAAAGTAGAATATCCCAGCGTAATCTACATTTTCTCTGTTGGCCACCTGCCCAGTCAATAGATTTTTGAAAATACCCTATTGCCGTAAAGCGTTAGATTTGGTATAATAGAACCTAATCTTCGCAGGAAGAGGGTCGCGATACGGGCGAGTATATCCCGTCGCGTCGTGACCGCCGAGCCCCGCTCGCGGTCATGAACGCCGCGAGCGACTTCTTTTTTTGCGGGGAGGACTGTGTCGAGACCCAATCGTGCGCGGGACTGCTTCTGAAGGGGTTCCCGGCGGCTACACCGGGTGGTGACCGCCGATAGCGCGATCGTCGAGGCGCAGGTCGAATGAACTAAGTAAGGAACAAAGGTAAAAATGCAACAGCAAAGAGTTCGCATCCGCCTGCAGGCATACGATCACCGTGTGCTGGATCAGGCCGTCGGTGGCATCATCGACACGGCCCGGGGCACGGGTGCGCAGGTCGTGGGGCCCATCCCGCTGCCGACGCGTATCGAGCGTTTCACGGTGAACCGTTCGCCGAACGTCGACAAGAAGTCCATGGATCAGTTCGAGATGCGCACGCACAAGCGCCTGCTCGACATCGTCAACCCGACCGCCCAGACGATCGATGAGCTCAAGAAGCTCAATCTGCCGGCTGGCGTGGACATCACGATCAAGGTCTGAGGAGGTCTGCGATGGAAGGTTTGATTGGCAAGAAGATTGGCATGACCCAGGTCTACGACGCGGACGGCGTGCGCACGTGCGTGACGGTCGTCGAGGTCGGTCCCTGCCCAGTCGTGCAGCTCAAGACGCCCGAGAACGACGGCTACAGCGCCGCGCAGCTCGGCTATGGCGCGCAAAAGGCGCAGCGTCTGGCGAAGGCCCAGCAGAAGCATTTTGAAAAGGCGGGCGTCGAGACGCTCAAGGTCCTCCGCGAATTCGCGTTGGACGCGGGCGAGGAAGTCAAGGTCGGCGACAAGATCACGGTCGCGAACTTCGAAGGCGTCAAGTACGTGGACATCACGGGCGTGACGAAGGGCAAGGGCTTCGCCGGCGTCCTCAAGCGCTACAATTTCGCGGGCGGCAACATGACGCACGGCGGCCACTCCAAGCGCCGTACGGGCGGTCTGGCGGCGCGCGATCTCCCGGGTTGGATTGAAAAGGGCAAGAAGATGCCGGGCCACATGGGCGACGTGAACCGCAAGGCGATGAACCTCGAGGTCGTCGCGGTGCGTCCCGAGGACAACGCGCTCCTCGTCAAGGGCTCGATTCCCGGCGCGCGCAACGGCATCGTGATCGTGCGCAAGTCCCTCAAGAACAATGTGATCGCGGCGAAAGCGCAGAAGGGGGCCAAGTAATCATGAAGAAGATTGACGTCACGATTGAAGAGTCGCAGTTGACGCTCGACAAGGGCGCGCAGGCGGTCAAGGACGCGATTACGGCCATCCGCAACTGGATGCGCGCGGGCACGGCCTCGACGAAGGGCAAGGGCGAAGTCGCCGGTTCGAACAAGAAGCCGTGGAAGCAGAAGGGCACGGGCAACGCGCGTGCGGGCTTCCGCCAGTCGCCGGTTTGGCGCGGCGGCGGCGTGGCGCACGGTCCCAAGCCGCGCGTCTACGACCAGAAGGTCAACAAGAAGGTCATGAAGCTCGCGTTCGCGCGTGCGTTCTCCGACAAGTTCAAGGCGGGCGACGTGATCGTCGTGGACGCGTTCTCGTTCGAGGCGCCCAAGACGAAGCTCATGGCGGGCTTCCTCAAGGAACTCGGCGTCGACCGCACGGCGATCATCGTCCAGAAGGAAGTCGACGAGACGACGCTTCTGGCCACGAGCAACCTGCCCCGCATCGACTATTCGACGGCCGCGGCGCTTGACGTGTATTCCCTCATGGTCGCGCGCAAGGTTGTTTGCGACAAGGCCGCATTCGACGCGCTCGTCGAGCGTATCGCCAAGTAAGGAGCAGTCATGACGAACGATGAAGTCATCAAGAAGGTTCTGATCACGGAGAAGGGCTCGCGCCTTTCGGTCGAGAACCGCTATGTGCTGGAAGTCGCGGCGGATGCGCGCAAGCCCCAGATCGCCACGGCGGTCGAGGCCAAGTTCGGCGTGCACGTCCTCGCGGTCCGCACGGTCAACACCAAGGGCGGGATCCGCTACATCCGCGGCACGCGCCGCGCGGTGACGGAACCGACTGTCAAGAAAGCGTATGTCACCGTCAAGGCCGGCGAGCGCATCGAACAGGTCTAAGGAGTATCTCAATGGGACTTAAAACATTCAAAGCCCGTTCGTGCGGCATGCGTTTCCGCGTGGCCAGCACGCGCGAGGAAATCACCGCGAAGAAGCCGGTGAAGAGCCTGACGAAAGCCGTCCGCAAGACGGCCGGGCGCAACAACCAGGGCCGCATCACGACGCGCCACCACGGCGGCGGCGTGAAGCAGCGTCTGAGGATCGTCGATTTCAAGCGCGTCAAGGTCGACGTGCCGGCGACGGTCAAGGAGATCGAGTACGATCCGACCCGCAGCGCGAACCTCGCGCTCATCGAGTACGCGGACGGCGTGAAGAGCTACATTCTCGCGCCGGAAGGTCTCAAGGTCGGCATGACGGTCATGAACGGCGCGAAGGCCGAGGCGACGGTCGGCAACTGCCTGCCGCTCTCCCAGATTCCGCTCGGGCTGATGGTCCACGCCATCGAGCTCGTCCCGGGCCAGGGCGCGAAGGTCGGGCGTTCGGCCGGCAACGCGTGCCAGATCATGGCGCGCGACGGCGGCACGGTCACGCTCAAGATGCCTTCGGGCGAAGTGCGCATCTTCAACGGCCGCTGCCTGGCGTGCGTCGGCTCGGTCGGCAACAAGGATTGGGGTTCGATCCACCTCGGCAAGGCCGGCCGCAAGCGCTACCTCGGCATCCGTCCGACGGTCCGCGGCGTGGCGATGAACCCTGTCGACCACCCGATGGGCGGCGGCGAAGGCCGTACGTCCGGCGGTAGCGATCCGCGCTCCCCGTGGGGCCAGCTGGCGAAGGGCGGCAAGACCCGTTCGCGCCGCAAAGCATCCAACAAAGTCATTGTCAAGAGGAGGAAATAATCCATGGCACGTTCTCTCAAGAAGGGACCTTATGTCGAGGAGAGCCTCCTCCGCAAGGTCGAGAAGGCGCAGGCCGGCAACAAGAAGCAGCCGATCAAGACGTGGAGCCGTCGCTCGATGGTTCTGCCCGAGTTCGTCGGTTTGACGTTCGCCATTCACAACGGACGGCAGCACATGCCGATCTTCATCACGGAAAACATGGTCGGCCACCGGCTGGGCGAGTTCGCTCCGACGCGCACGTTCAAGGCGCACGGCAACTCCGCCGCCAAGGTCGAGAAGAAGTAAGGGAGCCGAGAACAAATGGAAGTCATCGCTCTAACCCGCAACGCGCGCATGTCGGCCGCCAAAGGCCGTCCGATCGCGCGCGCCTGTCAGGGACTTAAGGCGGCCGATGCATTGAAGGTCGTCGAGTTCTCGCCGAAGAAGGCCGCGGAAATCATCCGCAAGACGCTTTTGTCGGCCATCGCCAACGCGAAGAACAACAACGGTATCGCCGATGCGGCGAACCTCACGGTCAAGCTGTGCGTTTTCGACGAGTCCATTCGCATGCGCCGCTACTGGCCCACGGCCCGCGGTTCGGCGCACCCGATCGCCCGCCGTCTGTGCCACTGCAAGATCGTGCTGACCGATGCCAAGAAGGAGTCGAAATAATGGGACAGAAAGTCAATCCCGTCGGTTTTCGCGTCGGCGTCAACCACGCCTGGGGCAGCCGCTGGTACGCGAACAAGAAGAACTTCGGCGCGTTTCTCGTCGAGGACCAGAAGATTCGCGAATTCCTCAAGAAGAAACTCGTCGAGGCGGGTCTTTCCAAGATCTTCATCGAGCGCTTCGCCAATCGTGTGCGCGTGACGCTTCTGTCGGCGCGTCCGGGCGTCATTCTCGGCCGCAAGGGTGGGGACGTGGACGCCATCCGCGCCGAACTCGAGAAGATGACCGGCAAGGAAGTCTACATCGAGATCAAGGAAGTCCAGGGCGCGGATGCGGATGCGCAGCTCGTCGCCGAGTCGATCGCCCAGCAGCTCGAACGCCGCATCGCGCTCAAGCGCGCGATGAAGCGCGCGATGAAGGTCGCGATGGACATGGGCGTCGACGGCATCAAGGTCCGTGCGGGCGGCCGCATCAACGGCGCGGAAATCGCGCGCGTCGAGTGGTCGCGCGAGGGCAAGGTGCCGCTGCACACGCTGCGCGCGAACATCGACTACGGTTTCGCCGAGGCGAATACGACGGCCGGCAAGATCGGTCTCAAGGTTTGGATTTGCAAGAAGGAAGGTTTCCAGGCTCGTCCGCAGCGCGGCGAACGTCGTGGCGACCGTGAAGGAGGTAAGCGCCATGCCGCTCATGCCTAAGAGAGTCAAGTACCGCAAGGTTTCAAAGGGCAACCGTTCGGGCTACGCCACGAGCGGCACGGAGCTCGCGTACGGCGAGTTCGGCCTCAAGGCGCTTACGCGCGGTTTGCTGACGGCGACCCAGATCGAGGCCTGCCGCGTGGCGATCAACCGCGAGATGAAGCGCAAGGGCAAGTTGTGGATCCGCGTGTTCCCCGACAAGCCCGTCACGCGCAAGCCTATCGAAGTGCGTATGGGCGGAGGAAAGGGCAACCCCGAATTCTGGGCGGCCGTCATCCTCCCCGGCAAGGTGCTCTTCGAAGTCGGCGGCGTCAACGAGGAAACCGCGAAGGAGTGTCTCCGTCTCGCGGCGACCAAGATCGGCATTCACACTAAGTTTATCACCCGCGCAGGAGTTAAGATCTGATGAGCACGGAAAATACAAATCGCGGCACCCGCAAGATTCGCAAGGGCGTTGTCGCGTCCAAGATGGGTGCGAAGAGCGTGGTCGTCACGGTCGGCTACCGCGAACGCCACCCCGTTTACGGCAAGGTCATCGAGCGCGTGAAGAAGTATCACGTGCACGACGAGGCCGATACCGCCAAGGTCGGTGACACCGTCACCATTATGGAAACGCGTCCGCTCTCGGCCACCAAGCGCTGGCGCATCGTCAAGTAAGGGGAATTTCGATGTTACAGGAACTCTCTAATCTCGTCGTTGCGGACAACACAGGCGCCAAGCGCGCGATGTGCTTCCGCATTCTCAAGCAGCGCAAGGAGTACGCGCATCTCGGCGACATCATTCGCGTTGCGATCAAAGAGGCCACGCCCACGAGCTCGATCAAGAAGGGCTCCGTCGCGACGGCCGTGATCATCCGCACGGGCAACCCGATCCGCCGCGAGGACGGTTCGACGGTGCATTTCGACCAGAATGCGTGCGTTCTCGTCGACTCGAAGATGAACCCCATCGGGACCCGCGTGTTCGGGCCTGTGGCGCGCGAACTTCGCGACAAGAACTACATGAAGATTCTGTCCATGGCCCCGGAAGTGGTCTAAGGCGAAGGAGCATACAAATGGCACTTTCTAGAATCAAGAAGAACGATACGGTCATCGTGATTTCCGGCACTTCCGCCGGGAAGACGGGTACCGTGCTCCGCGTCGACCCGAAGAAGGCGGTCGCGGTTGTCGGCGGCGTCAACGTGCACAAGAAGGCCGTGCGCCGCACGGAAAAGCAGGCGGGCGGCATCATCGAGAAGGAACTCCCGATCCGTCTCTGCAAGCTTATGCCGTACGATGCGGAAAAGAAGACCGGCACGCGCGTGAAGGCCGGCGAAAAGGACGGCAAGAAGGCCCGTGTCGCGGTCAAGAGCGGCAAGGCTCTCTAAGCAAGGAATTGACAAATGGCAAGACTTAAAGACGAATATGCGAGCCGGATGGTTCCCGAACTTGAAAAGAAGTTCGGCACGACCAACAAGATGCTCGTTCCGCGCCTCCAGAAGATCGTGATCAACATGGGCTTCGGCATTGTCTCGAAGGACGAGCAGAAACAGCTCGTGGACGATCTGGCGGCGATCACGGGGCAGAAGCCCCAGCTTTGCCGCGCGAAGAAGTCGATCTCGAACTTCAAGCTGCGCGAAGGGATGGTCATCGGCGCGAAGGTCACTTTGCGCGGCGACCGCATGTGGGAATTCGCCGACCGCATGATTTCGGCTGCGCTTCCGCGCATCCGCGACTTCCGCGGCGTTTCCAACCGCGGTTTCGACGGTCGGGGCAACTACACGCTCGGCATCAAAGAGCACACGATCTTCCCCGAACTCGTTGTGGAAGGTTCCGCGCATAGCGGCATGGACATCACGTTCGTGACCAGCTCAACCGACAACAAGGCGGCCAAGGAGCTTCTCATCTCCATGGGCATGCCGTTCGCAGGGAGGAATTAATCATGGCTAAGCAATGCTTGATCGAAAAGCAGAAAAAGACGCCTAAGTTCAAAGTGCGCGCGTACAACCGTTGCCAGCGCTGCGGACGCCGTCATGCGTTCATCCGCAAGTTCGGCGTGTGCCGTCTGTGCTTCCGCGAGCTCGCGCTCGCCGGGCAGATCCCCGGCGTCACGAAGGCTTCTTGGTAATTTTGAGGAAAGGAATCCTATTATGACACTTGATCCCATTTCCGAAATGCTTACGACGATCCGCAACGGACAGAAGGCGCGCCTTCATTCCGTGAAGTCGCCGGCCAGCAATCTCAAGAGCGAAATCGCGCGTGTCCTCAAGGAAGAGGGCTATATCGCCGACGCGGTCACGACGACGGAATTCCCGAAGTCGCTCGTGATCACGCTGAAGTACAACGACCGTGCGGTTCCCGCGATCACCGAGCTCAAGCGCGTCTCGAAGCCGGGTCTGCGCAAGTTCGTTTCGGTCGGCGAAATCCCGTCCGTCCTCGACGGCATGGGTCTCGCGATCCTCTCCACTTCGAAGGGCGTCATGACTGGCGCCGCGGCCAAGAAGGCCAAACTCGGCGGCGAGCTTCTCTGCACCGTCGCCTAATAAAGGAGCCAGAAGACAATGTCTCGAATCGGTAAAGAACCCGTCAAGCTCGTGGAAGGCGTGACCGCCTCCGTCGCGGGCCAGGTTGTGACGGTCAAGGGCAAGCTCGGCGAGCTTTCCTACACGATGCATGATGGCATCACGGCGAAAGTCGAAAACGGCGAAGTTCTCGTGGCGTGCGCGGATGACGCGAAGCTCGGCAACTTCCACGGCCTCGCCCGCGCGCTGATCCACAATATGGTCATCGGCGTGTCCGCCGGCTATACGAAGAAACTCTCGATTGAAGGCACGGGTTTCAAGGCTGTTCTCAAGGGCAGCGAGCTCGCGCTCTCGCTCGGTTTCGCGTCGCCCAAGATTTTCGCCGTCCCGGCGGGAATCAAGGTCACGGTCGAGAACGACGGCCTGCAGGTCACCGTTTTCGGTTGCGACAAGGACAAGGTCGGCGAAGTCGCCGCCCGCATCCGTTCGTTCTACCCGGCCGAACCTTACAAGGGCAAGGGTATCAAGTACGTTGGCGAGCATATCCGCCGCAAACAGGGCAAGAAGGTCGCCTAACGCGCGGCACTAAGGAGAAACCGAAATGAGTTTCAATCGTAAAGTTCAGCGTCAGAAGCGGCATTTGCGCCTGCGCCAGCACGTGGCTGGCACCGCGGCGCGTCCGCGCATGTCGATTTGCGTGACGAACAAGAACATGTACGTCCAGTTCATCGACGATGACGCGGGCAAGACGCTCGCGTCCGCGAGCACGCTCAAGGAGAAGAAGGCCAACATCGAGGTCGCCAAGGCGCTCGGGCAGTCGGCCGCGGCCGCGGCGAAGGCCGCGGGCATCGCTACGGTCGTCGTCGACCGCGGCGGTTTCAAGTACACGGGTCGCATCGCGGCCATCGTCGAGTCGGCCGTCGAGGCGGGTCTGGCGATCAGCGCGAAGAAAGAGGAGGCTAAGTAATCATGGCTATCAATCGTGACAAGCGCAACGACCGTGACGCGCAGGACGAACTCGATGAACACACCGTGTTCATCAACCGCTGCGCGAAGACGGTCAAGGGCGGACGCCGCATGAGCTTCTCGGCTGTCATCGTCGTCGGTGACAAGGAAGGCAAGGTCGGCGTGGGTCTCGGAAAGGCCAACGAAGTTTCCGAAGCCATCCGCAAGGGCGGCGAGGCGGCGCGCAAGGACATGCGCAAGATTACGCTCCGCGGCAAGACGATTCCGCACGACGTGGAAGGCGTGTGCGACGGCGGTCGCGTGATCCTCAAGCCGGCGCCGGACGGCACGGGCCTGATCGTGGGCGGCGGCATGCGCCCGGTCCTCGAGGCGGTCGGCATCCGCGACGCGGTCGGCAAGAGCCTCGGCTCCAAGAACCGTCTCAACGTGGTCAAGGCGACGTTGAACGCGCTCAAGAAGCTCCGCTCGGAAGACGAGATCAAGGCTGTTCGCGCCTAATACAGAAAGGAATTCGATAATGGACTTGCATTCTCTTACGAATACTGAAGGCGCCCGCAAGCGCCGCAAACGCGTCGGTCGCGGTTGCGGTTCGGGCATGGGCAAGACCTCCTGCCGCGGACAGAAGGGCCAGAACTCGCGCAAGGGCCACAAGGGCAAACTCGGCTTCGAAGGCGGCCAGATGCCGCTCGTGCGCCGTCTCCCCAAGCGTGGCTTCAACAACGCGGCGTTCAACGCCAAGGCGTTGGCGGTCAACCTCGCGGACCTCGAGAAGAACTTCGAGGCGGGAGCCGAGATCACGGTCGCTTCCCTGGCGCAGAAGGGCTTCATGGACAACAAGCAGCCCAAGATCAAGATCCTCGCGGAAGGCGAACTCACGAAGAAGTTCACGGTGAAGGTTCCTTGCTCGGCGGCGGCCAAGGCGAAGATCGAGAAAGTCGGCGGCACGGTCGCCTAAAACTCGATTCCAGACGCTACAGGAGAGGTGGTGCGGTTTCGCGCCACCTCTCTTTGTGTTTCCGGAAACGTCCGCCGCCCGTCAGAGCGGATAACGCATGCCACGCGTGCGCCGAAGCGCGGGAAGTCCGCACGGACGGAAGGCGCATGCGGGGCGATGATTGAGCTTGTTTCCGCCGGGAAGGGTTTCGCGTCCGGCGCGCATTCGGGGATTCGTATTGCGCGAAGGGCGTCCGCCTTCCCAATTAAGAATAGCATTTTTGCACTTAAACGGCTCATTTCGGGACGTTTGCAAAAATAAAATCGCGGAAAGTGAAGTTTTGCCTTGCAGAGGAAGATGAAATATGGTAAGATACAACTAGACCCGATGGATAAAGGTACGTAAACGATGTTGAGATTGACACAAAAAACGCTGATAGGCGGGTGCGCGGCACTCGCTTTCTCGGTTCTATCCGCCGCGGAGCCCGAAAGCACCGCGACTTCCGCCGCGGTTTGCGACGACTTCGAGTCCGCGACAGCGGGCGCGATGCCGGCTGGTTGGACGGGGGACGGCGTGGTTACAAATGCGGCCTATACTCATGTTTCCGAAGCCGGGTTGCCGCTTGGGGACGATGTGTCGGGGCATGCCCAGTTCCTCAATGTGACGGGGACGGTTGTGCGCACGTATGGCGAAGCGGTGTCGGGCGCTGTCGTTGTCGTCGACATGATGGTCAAGGTAACCGCCGCGGAAGAAGATCCATCGTCCGCGCCGGCGAATGCGGGGGCTACCCAGATCGCCGTGGCGGTCGGACGCGCGGAATCCGTGGATGGACAGGCGCAGGCTCCTTTCTTTGTCTGGTGCCAAGCGGACGGGGAATGCGCATGGCGGAAACTGGGTTTTGCCGCCCCGGTGGGTGCCTGGGTGCGGACGACGCTGGTACTGGACTACGCGAGCCGGAAGTGCCGCGTTGGCATCGACGGCGATGTCTGCGGCGTCTACGACTTCCCGGGCACGCCGGCAACCGCGCAGACGGTCGCCTCCGTCACCGTGGCGGGCGCGACTTCGGTGGACGATGTCGTGGTCACGCCAAACAAGGCACTGGCGGAAATCAAGCCGTATGGCGAAAACGCCGCGTTTGCGGTCGGGGAAGCGGAATCCGCGGTCAAGGTTCCGCTGAACTGGTGCCTGCGCAACAGCGTCGGACGCGACACGTTGGCGCAGACGGTCGGTGATGGATCGGGTCTGAACTACGCGCAGAAATATGAGGCGGGACTGGGCGTGGAGTCGGGGTACGCGGTCGACGACGGCACGAAGTTCGCGGTTTCCCGGATGACGCTTGCGGAGGAGAGCGCCTCCTTCACGGTCCCCGGAAAGGCAGCCTCCTATGCCATAGTCGTAACGGACGAGAACGGCAAAAATGTCAGTTTGACGCCGGAAACCGTTTCGGCAACCGCGGATGGCAAGACTTTGACAACCGCGAAAGTCGATCTTTCGCAGGCTAAACTCGGCGAAGTCGCGGGCAAAGTCCTGACTTTCCAGGTCGTGGCGAAGGCGGAGGACTCAGGAAGGGGTCGTGGCAAATGAAGAAACTGTCTCTTTTGGCCGCGGCTTTGGCGGGGGCGCTGGGTGCGGGCGCGATCCCGTCCTTCGTGCAGTTCTCCTCTGCCGGTCCGGACACGTATGCGGACGGTACGACGGTGCTGGATGGCGAAATCTATGCGCTGGTGGCGTCCAAAACGGGATTCCAGGGTCTGGAGGCGGACGGTTCGCTTGTCGATTCCGTTAACGATACCCTTATAGGCCTGGCTCCGCTTGCGAAGGGCGGACGCTGCCCGCCGGTCGTTTTCACGCTCGGAGGGCAATCTTGCCGTTTACCTCCTCGATACACGCGTCCGGGCGATGGCGGAC
>ERZ808286.221-NODE-221-length-42902-cov-5.083903_pt1 | contig 42902 bp, 43 predicted proteins | sample MGYA00521276_ERZ808286 | MGnify/ENA primary metagenome ERZ808286 (study PRJEB31516, sample SAMN03275607) | gut metagenome | biome: mammalia-associated habitat; material: feces | host: Papio cynocephalus | place: Kenya | collected 2012-08-01 ... | reverse complement strand
TGGACTGCTTCGTTCCGCTCGCAGTTTCGATTTTATTCGCATCACCGACGCCGCCAATGGACCGCCGCGCCCCAGTCGGAGTTCGCAGTTTCGATTCTGTTCGGGCGGCGGACGGGAAATCAGTTGTACGACACGGCGGGGCAGATGCCCTGCGTTCCAGCCGGCAGGTTTTCGTTGGGATCCAGTCCGGCGAACAGAGTCAGCGCGGCGATATAGGTGCGCTGTCCCAGCATGTCACCCAGCACGGACGATCCGCCGGTGGGGAAGTTGCACGTCGCGTAGTTCGGCAGGTACACGCTGCTGACGGGTGCGACGCCCGCGGTCATCAGGTAATACGCCGATCCCAGCGGCTGGTGTCTGACCTGACCCGTCGAATTGTTCAGGGGCGACGCCGCCTTTGCCAGAAAACCGACAAAGCGCGAATGCCCCGTCGCTTCGGACACGGCGTGCAGAGCGGTCATTCTGTCGACGCCGTCGTATCTGGGGGGAATGGCGCGGACGGTGATGATGTATTTGACGGCGTCCGCCGCGGCGCAGCTGATTTGCGAAGCGACCTGCGGTTTGTCGACGCAGATCAGATACGACCGCGTGCCGTTTTGGGGTTTGTACATCGGGGGCAGACGCGCCTGAAAATAGACCAGCAGGGGATTGTCGACGCGAATGCCCGTCAAACTGCCGTTTTCCGCGCCCGCCAGCGGAACGATTCCGTCGGAAAAGCTGTTGATGTAGCTGGTCGACACGGTCGGGTTCTGGCGCATGGCGTCCAACAGACCGGCTTCGACGGAAACGTGCTGCTGGTACGTCCCCAGCGCCATAGCCTCGTACACCGGCGTGACAAAGAAAGCGTCGTCCTTGGTCTTTTCGCGCAGGTTGCCGAAACTGAGCAACCCGATCAGCGAAGCGATCATCATCCAAAAGAACATGGCGACCTCCTTTCCCTGTCACGCCGCGGCGTTTATTGCATCCAACCGGAGTTGGAGCTGTTCATGATCGGATTGTCCATCGACGTCAAGATGGAATCCGCGCCGCCGTTCTGCGCCGTTCCGGTCGCGCTCATAAAGCGCATGTTCGGCATGTTGAAACGCTGCGGGTTGAAGTAGCAATAGGTGTGCGCGATCGCCCCCATCGAATTGGCGGACACGCCGCCCGCGTTCCAGATGTAACCGCCGGAACTGCCGTAGGGCGTGATCGTTCCCATCGCGATTTTCCAGCCGCGCAGAACACTAGAGCCGTCCATGTCCGGCTGGGTATAGATGCCGATGCGGGTCGCCGCCTGCATGATGCCCGCCGCGCGGCGGTTGCTTTCGTTTCTGTAATCCTGCCACCCCGCGTTGTACGCGACCTTCGCCGACGTAATTTCATAGTTCGGATTGATGTAGGACACGCGCCCGACGTCGAACGATGTCGGGGTCAAGGTCATGACCGCCTGATACCCGTCGGGGCAAACGCCTTCGTCCTGCGCAGCCAAGGTATTCGTTCCCGATGTCGTCGTTTCCGTCACCTTTCTGCCGGGGGCGGGAACGATGCCCATGTACGGATGCGCCCAGCAGTTGTCGGTTGCGCATTCCGTATAATTGGCGGCATACAGATTGAACGTGACGTAACCGCTTCCTGATGTGCAACTGCCTCCGCCGCTGACGATCGGGTGCGTTCCCTCGACCGAACAGCTGAATTCCGGACTGGCGGACGACAGGAACAATTCGTCCTTTGTGAACGACGGAACATCCCAAGTGCAGGAGCTTTCAGCCCCCCGGCTGTTGACGCATGGCCACGGTCCGGAACCGTAGCTGTTAGTCATTTCGTAAATGCCCTTTAAAATATAGTTGGGCAGGGCTTCGCTCAGCCGCGCGCCGCCGCGGGACGTGACCTTGATGTCGTTCATGACGGACACGAACGCGGGATCGACGCGGAATCTGTTGTAATTCGCGAAGTCGGAAGCATGTGAATTATACGCCATATAACCGCCGCTTTCAGCCGCGTGGTTAAAAACGACGGAGGCATCGTTAGCCGTCACGGCTGCACCCACGCCCGCTCCGGGGATAACGCCGTTTGTCGCGGACAGGACATACCCCGTTTGAACGCCGGTGTTTTCATTAATACTGGTCATCACCCTCTGCACGGTCATGCCGCCGACGACGCCGTTGCCGTACGTCATGCGTTCGGGCTGGAAATACACGCCGCTGACGCGTCCCGTACTGCCGTACAGGGAAATCAGCGGGTTGTTTTCCGTTACGCCGCCCGCGACGACGCTGACCGCCCCACCCGCGTCGGGGTTGCTGCCCTGCGACGCGACGATGGACGCCAGCCGCGTATTACTGCCATAGGTAAAATCGATGCGGTGACCGTTGCGGATCAAGCGGTTGTTCGCGTAATATCCGGTGTCCATCGTGTACAGTTCCAAACCGTTGTTTTGATAGAACAGCCGCCGCACCATTGTATTATTGATGTTTGCCGCATTGCCCAGAGTGATGTTGAACCCCTGACCGTTCAGCGCGAAAGAACTTCTGGAATCGGACGTTCTGGGAACGAAACCGCTTAAACTCGTATTGTTAAGGGTCAGACCGCTGGCGGCATAACTGGTCGTTCCGACGTTGTTGTTGTCGACCTTCAATTCAATCGATCTGTCGGAATCCGACATGTTGATTTGCGTGGTCGTCGTTCTTTGACGTATGCGTCCGCTGTTCATGTACGAAGCGGTGTCTGTACCGTCAATATACGAATTGATCGTGCCTCCATAGGTCGATACCCTGTGATTGTTCGCGTCTATTTGTATATCGCCGCGTTCAGTGTATAAATTCAATGCGTTATCGGCGTCGACGGTAATATCCTGCTGAGCCTCTAAATTCATAAAAGCAGTTGATCTCAACCCCATCGGACCGCCCGATTCCAAGTTCAAATAAGCGCGCGAGTACATACGGGCAATCGGCGTACTGGAAGTAGAGCTTTGCCCTATGAGCAGACTTGCGTTGGGGGCGACCGCGTTGATGGAGATCGGATCCACGTTCAGCGTCGACGTTCCGACACCGCTTACGCCGGCGGAAATGTTGACAGTCGCCTGATTGACGGTAACCCGTCCGCCGGAACCGGGAGTCGTGACCGCCAGATTAATTTGCTGTTGATTGATGGACAGGCTAGCCGGATTGGTGTAGCCGGGGTTGACCGCCGCGATGTTCAGCGTAATGGAATTGTTGACCATCATATGCGATTCGTCTGTCGCCAAAGCGATGCGGGCGTAATCGGCGTCGCCCGTTCCGCGAATCGCGGCGTCGTTCGCCGCCGCGCCGTTGCGGGAACGGATCAAAATCTTGCCCCCGACGACCTCCAGCCCGCCGGCGTTGTTGATTTTATGGCACCCGTCCGCGTTGCATTCCGTCGCGCCGCCCATGTCCAAATCCGTGAACATGGAATTCGCGCCGGGCAGACCGTCGACCTTTTTACGGTACAGGTAATCGCCCGAAAATCCGGACGAATAAATCGTCGTCGCCGCCACGCGCCCGCCGCGCGCGGTGCTCATACCCGTAAAGAAGTTGTCGACGTTGCCTTCCCAAATGCCTTGGGCGCCCATGATTTTTTTCATTTCGTTGGTGCGGTCGCTGGTCATCGCGTTCACCAGCGTCGACGTGCGCATGTACCCGCCGTCCGCGCCGATCATCGACGCGATGCGCGACGCGCGCCGGTCGTCGATTTCGGAATCCGAACGGGACAAAACCAAACCCGTCATTTTATAACGCGAACATTTCGTCGTCCCCGTGTCCGCGATTGCCGTCACCGCCCCGTTCGTCAGCGTGTAGCACGTCCCCGCGACGCATTCAGAACCGTCGGTTTTCGACGCTTCGGTGCATTGGGCGCGCACGCCGATGTCGAACCCGTCCGCCAGTTTGTTGCCGCGGAAATTCGCCCCGTCCAGATAGTTCGCCGACAGGTATTCCGCCAGCTGCGACGCGTTCACCGTGAAATGCGTGTCCAGCGTGTTGCTGTTCGCGAACGCCGATTTGCGTTCCTGATAGTGCGCCTCGATCCAGTTGGACAGCGCGTCTTTCAGTTCCTTCATCTGACCGGCGACGGCGACTTCCTCCATTTCCGCGGTTCTGTCCGCCGTCTGGCGCACGACCATCGGCGACATCATCGTCATCAATCCCAGCAGCGCGATGGCTTCGATCATCAGCGCGCCGCGTTCGTTCCTGTTCGTTTTTACGGTTTGCGGGTTCATGGCAACCTCCTGTTTTCCGACGCCCGACGGGTACATTGCGGGCTTTGTCCTTTTGCTTCATTCTAGCGGGATTCGAAATCGGGAATCAACCGATAACGTATATGTCTGACGGCATAAATTCAGGATTTCCGCCGGTTTCAACGTCCTTTACGCCAAAAGTCATAAGCGCGGGAAAATCGCCGCATTTTCCTTTGTTTTCATATGGTTGCAGATTTTTTCGCCGAAAACGCCGAAAGCGGGGGTTCGAAACAATAAAAAATCCCCCGACCGCGGAATCGGGGGATTCGCCAACGCTTGCCGTTATTCCTTGATTTGTTCGTACGCCCAATCCAGCCACGGGCAGAGCTTTTTCACATCGTCCGATTCCACCGTCGCGCCGCACCAGAAACGCAACCCCGCGGGCGCGTCCTTGTACGCGTTGCAGTCGAACGCGACGCCCTCGTCCCCCAGCAGTTTAACCATTTTCTTCACGGTTTCCTTTTGCTCTTCGGGCGATTTTTGCTTGAACCAGTCCGCCTTGATCGACAGGCACACCGACGTGTTGGAACGGTATTCCGGTTCGCGCGCCAGAAATTCCGCCCAATCCGAACGGGCGACGAAATCCGCCAAAACGTCGAAATTAGCGCGGCTGCGGGCGATCATGCCGCGCAAACCGCCGACGGACTTCGCCCAGTTCAGCGCGTCGATCACGTCTTCGACGCACATCATGGACGGCGTGTTGATCGTGTCGCCGACGAAAATGCCTTCGTTCAGCTTGCCGTTCGCCGTCATGCGGAAAATCTTCGGCATCGGTCTGTCGGGAACAAAGCTTTCCAGCCGTTCGACCGCCCGCGGACCGAGGATCAGAACGCCGTGCGCCGCTTCGCCGCCCAGCGCCTTCTGCCACGAAAACGTCACGACGTCCAGCTTGTCCCACGGCAGATCCATCGCGAAAGCGGCGGAGGTCGCGTCGCAAATCGTCAGCCCCGTCCTGTCCGCGGCGATCCAGTCGCCGTTCGGCACGCAAACGCCCGACGTCGTGCCGTTCCACGCGAAAACGACGTCGCGGTTCTTGTCCGCCCGCGACAAGTCGGGCAAATCGCCGTAGGGCGCGTCAAACACGCGCACGTCGGTCAGCTTCAACTGCTTGACGACGTCCGTCACCCAGCCTTTGCCGAACGTTTCCCACGAAAACATGTCGACGCCCCGCGCGCCCAGCAAAGACCACAGCGCCGCTTCGACCGCGCCCGTGTCCGACGCGGGCATGATGCCGACGCGGTAGGATTCGGGAACGCCCAAAACCTCTTTCATCAAATCGATCGCCAGTTTCAGGCGCGAACGCCCCAAAACGGAACGGTGCGACCGCCCCAGAACGTCCGTGTTCAAAACGTCGGGCGTCCATCCCGGGCGTTTGGCGCAGGGTCCCGACGAAAAGTTCGGGCAATTCGGTTTTTCAACGGGCTTTTGCATTTTCATATCCCCCTTTTCAAATCACAGGTGCGCTTCCAGCGCTTTGACCTCGCCGATCAGAGCCTGCGCGATTTCTTCCGCCATCGCGGCGATTTGCGCCTGATCTTCGCCCTCCAGCATGATGCGGATCAGCGGTTCGGTGCCGGACGGGCGGATCAGCAGGCGACCGTTGTCGCCCAGCGCGCGCTCCGTCTTGTCGATCGCGATTTTGACGGGGTCGCTGTCCAAAGCCGCGCGAGCCAGAGCGCGGTCGGACAAACGCACGTTTTTCAACAGCTGCGGCACGGGCTCGAACAGGTGCATGACCTGGCTGACGGGCTTTCTTTCCTTGACGACGGCGGCGCAAACCTGCAACGCCGCGACCAGTCCGTCGCCCGTCGTCGAATGTTCGCCCAAAATCAAATGCCCCGACTGTTCGCCGCCCAGATTGTAGCCGTCCGCCCGCATGCGTTCGACGACGTAGCGGTCGCCGACCTGCGTGCGAATGTGATTCATGCCGTTCGCTTTCAAATATCTTTCCAGTCCCAGATTCGACATGACCGTCGTGACGACGCCGTTGCCTTTCAGAATGCCGGATTCCTTCCATTCGCGGCTGACCAGAGCCAAAATCTGGTCGCCGTCGATCACCTGCCCCTTTTCGTCGCAAACGATCAGCCGGTCGGCGTCGCCGTCCAAAGCGATGCCGATGTCAGCCCCCTGTTTGACGACCTGTTCGCACATTTTATCGGTGTGCAAAGCGCCGCAGTCGGCGTTGATGTTGCGTCCGTCGGGATCGACGCTGATGGCGACGACCTCCGCCCCCAGTTCGTACAGCACCGTCGGCGCGACGCGGTAGGACGCCCCGTTCGCGCAGTCCAGAACGACTTTCAGTCCGTCCAGACGCTTGCCGCGCGGAAAAGTGTTCTTCGCGTATTCGATGTAGCGACCGACCGCGTCGTCCAGACGCCGCGCCTGTCCGATCTGCGACGACGGCGCCAGGCAGTCCTTTGTGTCGCCGAACACGCGTTCCTCGATTTCCAGTTCCATTTCGTCGGACAGCTTGTAGCCGTCGGGACCGAAGAATTTAATGCCGTTGTCCTCGTACGGGTTGTGCGACGCGGAAATGACGACGCCCAGATCGGCGCGCATCGAACGCGTCAGCATCGCCACCGCGGGCGTGGGCATCGGTCCCAGCAGCAAAACGTCCATGCCGACCGCCGTAAAGCCCGCCGTCAGCGCCGTTTCGATCATATAGCCCGACAGGCGCGTGTCTTTGCCGATGACGACCTGCCGGCGGTGGTCGCCGCGTTTGAACAAAGACCCCGCCGCGATCCCCAGTTTCAGCGCGATTTCCGCCGTCATCGGGTATTGGTTCGCTTTGCCGCGAACGCCGTCCGTCCCGAAAAGTTTTCTTACCGCCATGTCAAGCTCCTTAAAATAATCCGTTTAAGCGGTGATGTCCCGCCGTTTCGTTTTACCAAATCCGACGGGACGTTCAATACACATTCTGTTACGAAACCATACGAAAGGTTATTCCCGCGGATCAGCGCCGCCGTCCGTTTTTCCGGACGGCGCGGAGGCGTCCGTGATCGGCACGGTCGACCGCGCGGAAACGTGGACGCCTTCCTCTTCGCGGGTGATTTGTTCGCCGCGGATCAGGGCTTTGACCTCGTCCGCCGTCAGGGTTTCGTATTCCAGCAAGCCCCGCGCGATGCTTTCCAGCGCGTCGCGTTTGTCGCGCAAAACGCGTTCGCAGGTGCGGTAAGCCTCGTCGATCAGTTCCTTGATTTCCGCGTCGACTTTCGCCGCCAGTTCTTCGGACACGTTTTTGCGCTGCGAAATCGAATAGCCCAAAAACACTTCGCCGTCGGGTTCTTCGATCGCGACGGGACCGATGTTCTTGTTCATGCCCCATTGCGTGACCATGTTGCGCGCGATGTTCGTCGCCACGCGAATGTCCTGCGACGCGCCCGTCGACACGTTTTCCGCGCCGAAAATCATTTCCTCCGCCACGCGACCGCCGAAACAGATGCCCATGCGCTCTTTCAAATAAATATAGGAACGCGAATCCTTGTCGTCCGTCGGCAGGGACATCGTGACGCCCAACGCCCGACCGCGCGGAATGATCGTGACTTTATGCAACGGGTCGGAATGGGGCGATTCCAGGATCATCAGGGCGTGACCGGCTTCGTGGTAGGCGGTCATTTTCTTGTCGTCCTCGGTCATGATGTGGGATTTGCGTTCCGCGCCCATCATGACTTTGTCCTTGGCGTATTCGAATTCCGCCATCGTCACGACGCGTTTGTTGCGCCGCGCCGCCAGCAGAGCCGCCTCGTTAACCAGATTCGCCAGATCCGCGCCCGAAAATCCGGGGGTGCCGCGCGCGATTTTTTTCACGTCGACGTCGGGTCCCATCGGGCTTTTTTTCATATGGACGGCAAGAATTTTCTCGCGTCCCGCCAAATCGGGATTCGGCACAACGACCTGACGGTCGAACCGTCCGGGACGCAGCAAAGCGGGGTCGAGCACGTCGGGACGGTTGGTCGCCGCGATCAAAATGACCGCTTCGTTCGTGTCGAAACCGTCCATTTCCACCAGCAGCTGGTTCAGCGTCTGTTCGCGTTCGTCGTTGCCGCCGCCCAATCCCGCGCCGCGATGACGCCCGACCGCGTCGATTTCGTCGATAAAGACCAGACACGGCGCGTGTTTTTTCGCCTGTTCGAACATGTCGCGCACGCGCGAAGCCCCGACGCCGACGAACATTTCGACGAAATCCGAGCCGGAAATCGTAAAGAAAGGAACGTCCGCCTCGCCCGCGACGGCTTTCGCCAGCAGGGTTTTGCCCGTTCCGGGGGGACCGACCAGCAGGACGCCGCGGGGAATTTTTCCGCCCAGCCGCTGAAACCGTTCGGGATCTTTCAGATAATCGACGATTTCGACCAGATCCTCTTTGGCTTCGTCGATGCCGGCGACGTCGGCGAACGTGACCTTGCCCTGCCCTTCCAGCATGCGGGCGCGCGATTTGCCGAAGCTCATCGCCTTGCCGTTGCCGGCGGACATCTGACGCATGAAAAACACCCAGACGCCGATGAACAGAACGAACGGCAGCCAATAGACCAGCCCGCTCCAAAACGAACCGCTTTCGGGCGGAACGGCGGTCACGCGGACGTCTTTTTCCAGCAGCTTGTCGACCAATCCCGCGTCGTCGGGGGCGTAAAGCGCGAATTTATGCCCGTCGGACAAGATCCCCGCGATTTTGTTGCCCTGCAAAACGACCTCGCGGACTTTGCCCTGTTCCACCTGTTGCGCGAATTCGGAAAAAGCCATCGCCGAACGGTCGCCCGACGCCGTCTTGTCCGAAAACGAATCGAACAGCGAATACAGAACGACGCCGATCAGCAGCCACATAAAAAAGTTTTTCTTCACGTCAAAACCGCCTTTACATCACGGGGAACGTCCACGGCGCCTCCGCGCGCAAGGCGTTCAAAGGCGACAGGAAGACCCGACAAGTTGTTTTCGTTCGTTTATACCCTAAATGCGGGACAATAAAAAGCCCCTGATTGTCAAAAATAGCCGGCAGCACGGAAAAAGCCCGTTTGGCGAACGCTTTGCCGGTTTTCAGCCGTCGTCCCAGCGGCGCGACCGTCACGGGGAAATCCGGCGGCGCGTCGAAAGCGAACGCGAATCTGTCCCACGAAAAGCGGGAAACGCCCGCCGCCACCGTCGCGGGCGCGGGCAGATCGCTTTCCTCGCGCCACAGAATCAGGCGACCTTTCGTCGTCGGCGCCAGCCGGCAGCCGCCCAGCGTCGCCCCCGCGAAATCCGGACCGCGCAGACGTTCGCGCAACTTTTCAAGCGATTCCCGCCGCGGGGGATAGACGCGGTTCGAAACGCGGCGCAGAAAAGCCCCCAGCAAATACATGGCGGTTTCCCGATCGACCGCGTTGAAAGCGGCGGCGTCGAACAGCAAATAGCCGAAATCGGATTCCTCGGCGTTTTCGTCGATAAAAGCGTTCGCCCGCTCTTCCAGCGCGCGGCGTCTTTCCCCGAAAACCAGCGTTTGATCGAACGCGTCGTCGATTTCCGCCGCCGTCAGCGTCCGGCGCAGACGACCGCGTTCGAAACGGTCGGACAGATTGGTTTCGTCCTCGACCCAATCAAAGCCCGCCGCGCGGTCGTATTCGCGCAGATCGGCGGGGGACAGCCCCAGAACGGGACGCAAAATCCGACCGAAATCCGCCGCGCGGACGGCGGACATGCCCGCCAAACCGACCGCCCCGCTGCCCCGCGCCCGACGGATCAAAAAGGTTTCCGCCTGATCCTGCCTATGATGCCCCAGCAGCAGCGACTTCGCCCCAACCGCGCGGCAGGCGTCCGCCAGCAGACGATAGCGGGCATCGCGCGCCGCCCGTTCGACGCCCGTCGCGGGCTTTTCCCCCGTCCACGTCAGCAGACGGGCGTCAATCCCCCTCTCTTTCAGCCGTTCGACGGTAATCAAAGCCTGTTCCCGCGACACGGGGCGCAAGCCGTGGTCGACAACCAGAGCGATCATTTCCCCGCCGTGTTTCGCGGTAAATTCCCGCGCCAGCAGACACACCGCCGAACTGTCCGCCCCGCCCGACGCGGCGACGGCGATTTTTCCCCCGTCCGGCAGTCCGAACGAACGCATGGCTTTTTCGAAAACGGCGCGGGTACGCGTTACTGACATGCCAGCGCTTTGACTTCGGCGTCCAGCCGTTTTTTCATGGTTTCGGCGACCGTGGGATATTCTCGGGCAAAGCTGGCGAAAGCGGTGCAGGCGTCTTTTTTCTTTTTCAGTTTCGCCAGCGACACCCCCAGTTTGAACAGGTTGTCGGGGGCTTTCTGGCTGTCGCGGTAATTCTGGAACCCGTCGGCAAAAGCGACCGCGGCATCGGCGTACCGGTTGCGGGCGAAGAACGTTTCGCCCAGCCAGTACTGCGCGTTGCCCGCCAAAGCGTTTTTCGGATACAGGTGCAAAAACGCCTCGAACAGGGTTTGCGCCGTTTTGTACTGTTGCTTTTTCACGGCGGCGGTCGCGTCGTCATACAATTCCTTCGGCTTTTTCTTGCCGTATTTTTCCTTGATTTGGCGGTCTTTTTCCTTGGCGGCTTTGGCGGCGGCGGCGCGCTGTTCCTTTTTCTTTTTTTCAGCCTCTTTGACGGCGTTTTCGGCGGCGGTCTTTTCGTCGTCCATCTTTTTAAAGCGGCTTTCCGCCGCGTCCAGCCGTTTTTCCAATTCGGCGAAGCGCAAGGAAACGTCGTCGCCCAGCCGTTCGATTTTGGATTTCAGTTCCTCCTGATTGAACTTGATCGTTTCAATCTCGCCCGTCAGCTGACGCAAGGTCTGTTCGTTTTCCTGAACCTGCATCAACAGCGCGTCGTAACGGTTGTCCGTTTGCGGCGCGGCGGCGGCGGTCTGTTTCACGCCGGCGGCGTTGTTCGACAGTTTTTTCTGAACGCCCTTCACCGCCGTTTCGACCTTGTCCATGCGTTCCGCCAGTTCGACGATGTTGATCGACACCGCGCCCGCGCCGTTCGCCCACAGAAAAACGGTTAAAACCGCAATCGAAAAAAATCCGTTCATTTGCAACCTGCCGATAATGAAAGAGTGCTTATTATAAAGCACTCTTTCGTTTATGCGAACATTTTTTTGCGGCGCGTCATTCCGTCACGATCAGCGTCAAAGCGCGGCGGTCCGCCGTCCAGCCCCGCGCGGTGTTTTGCGTGGTCGCCAATTCGGTCGCGCCTTTGCTCGTCACGGCGATCTGTTCGGGGTTCACGCCCGATTTGACCAGATAGGATTTGACCGCGTCGGCGCGTTTCATACCCAAATTCATATTGTGGGATTCCGTGCCGCGCGGATCGGCGTATCCCTGAATGACGACTTTTCTGTGCGGGTTCTTTTTCAGCCAGTCCGCCTGTTTGTCCAGAACGGTTTTACTTTCGGCGTCCAGATCCGCCCTGTTCGACGAAAACAGCACCTGTTCCTGTTTGAACACCTGTTTGAAATTTTCGCATTTCGTCGCGTGGTGCGCGCACGCCGACAGCATCAACAGCGCGCCCAGCGCGCCCAACGTTTTTTTATTCATCGGTCTTCTCCTTCCTTCGCGTTCAATAAAAAAGCACCCTGATTGTAGGGTGCTTTTTCGCATCTGGAAAGATGACCGTTGGTCGTTCAAACCAACGATTATTTCACGACCGTGACCGCGCGGCGGTTCTGAGCCCAGGCGGCTTCGTTCGCGCCGACGACGGCGGGACGTTCCTTGCCGTAGGAGATGACGCGGATGCGACCGGCGTCGACGCCGTTGGCGATCAGATAGTTTTTAACGGAAACGGCGCGGCGTTCGCCCAAAGCCAGGTTGTAGTCGCGCGTGCCGCGATCGTCGGTGTGACCTTCGACGACAATGGACGTTTCGGGATTGTCAGCCAGAAAACGCGCCTGTTCCTGCAAGACTTCCATCGCTTCGTTGGTCAGGTTGTACTGGTCGAAACCGAAATAAACGCGGTCTTTGGCGTTCATGACGGATTCCTGACCTTCTTCAACGGCGACGTTGACATTGACGTCTTCTTCGACGGGGGCGTTGGAGGCGCAGCCCGAAACCAAAGCGACGGCGGCAAAAGCGGCAATCAGATGTTTTTTCATAAAGATGCTCCTAACAAAGGTATGTTGATTCCTCTGCGACCAAATGTAAAGAAAATCGCGCGGCTTCGCAACATTTATTTCACGTATTTCACCGTTTTGACAAAAGCGGCGACCACGCGGGGTCGGACGCGTCGATCGGCGTGATCAGCCGGCGTTCGTTGTACCCCGTGATGTCGACGGCGTAGATCTTCGTCGCCCCCGGAATGCCGAAACGGTTGGGCGGATCCTGACGGAAATACATCAGAATGCGTCCGTTCGGCGACCACGTCGGTGCTTCGACCAGATAGCCTTCGGCGACCAGCCGCTCGCCCTTGCCGTCGGGGAACATCACGCCGATGTAGAACTTGCCCCCCAGCATTTTCGTAAAGGCGATGTAGTCCCCGCGCGGCGACCAAACGGGCGTGGCGTACCGCCCTTTTCCGAAACTGATGCGTTTGACGTTTTTGCCGTTCGAATCCATCACGTACAGCTGCTGCGCCCCGCTGCGGTCGGAATTGAACACGATCCGCCTGCCGTCCGGCGAATAGCTGGGCGACGTGTCGATCGCGCGCGATTTCGGCGTCAGCAGACGCACCGCGCGGGTGTCGAGGTTCATTTCGTAAATGTCCGTCTTGCCGTTTTCCGCCATCGACATGATCAGCTTGTGTCCGTCGGGCGAAAAACGCGGCGCGAACGTCATTCCGGGGAAATCGCCGACGACCTGCTGTTTGCCCGTTTCGATGTCGAACAGATAGACGCGGGGCGTGTCCTTGTAAAACGACAGGTAGGTGATCTGCTGCATGTTCGGCGAAAAGCGCGGCGTCAGCACCAAATTCAGTCCGTCGGTCAGGAACTGGTGGTTTTCGCCGTCCTGATCCATGATCGCCAGCCGTTTGATGCGGTTCAGCGGCGATCCCGTTTCGGCGATGTACACGATGCGGGTGTCGAAATATCCGTCTTCGCCCGTGACGCGCTTGTAGACGGCGTCCGCGATCATGTGCGCCGCGCGCCGCCAGCCATTTTGCGCGATTTCCAGCGTCGCCGAATACATTTCCTGCGCCGCGTACACGTCCCACAGGCGCACGGAAACGCGGATTTTTTTGGCGTCGCGGTAATCGACGTGCCCCTGAATCAGCGCTTCGGCTTTGATCGCCTGCCAGTCGACGAAAGCGGGGGCGTCCGACGCCGATTTAAACGTCTGCAAATACGCCATGGGATCCAAAACGCGGAACAGACCGGAGCTTTCCAGATCGCTTTCAATGACGTTCGTCACGTCTTTGGCGATTTTCGCGCCCGCCGCCCCGTTCGACGAAAACACGGGCAAAGCCGTTTTCATCGGTTCGGACCGCGCGCCCGTAATATCGATGCTCAATTCCGCGCGGGCGGCGGAAACGGCGCCGAAACAGAACAGCAAACAAGCAAAAAACAGTTTTTTCATATCACATCACTCCGCCGTCAAACGGGTTGAACCTGAGCAACAGCGTCTTCCACATGTCATAGGACTGCCCGTAATGTTCGGGAAAGATCCTGAACGGGGAAGCGTCGTTCTTTTTATCGCAGATATAGACGGCGCGCCGCGCGCTTTCCGCGACGGAACGGAACGCCGTGTCTTTGTTGTATCTGGCTTTGTTTAAGATTTTAACGTCCTTGACCGACCCTTCGGGCGTCAAAAAGACGCGGATTTCGATCAGCATGTTCTGCGCCCCGCGCACGCCGGCGTCCAGATTCCAGCATTCGCGCAGTTTGATGCCGATCATGTCCTTTTCGGAAACGCTGAGCTCCTGCATATAGCTGCCGCCCTGACCGCCTTCGATCCCCTGCGTGACCATGTCGGCAGGATCGGCGTCCGCCGCGCTTTCGTCGGCGTAGCCCATGCCGCTTTTGATGCCGTCGACCGACGCCAGCAGCGTTTTAAAAGCGTCCTTGCCCGCCGATTTGGCGATGTTTTTGATCGAATTGGACAGTTCGTCGTCTTGATTTTTTTTCGATTTCGAAACTTTTTTCAACAGCCCGCTCAGTTCGTTTTCCAGCGACGCGCCGGTCGGCGTTTTCGACGAAACGAAGCCGGACCGCGCCGCGTCGTTTTTGGACGCCTTGCTGTACGCGGAGGTGCGCACCGTCCCCTTCGGCGCGGATTTCGATTTCGACGCCGTCAGTTTCGGCGGCAGGTTCGTCATTTCGGCGACCTTGACCTTGCTCAGGTCGACGACGAACATCGGCACGGACACGACCTGATTTTTGGATTCGGAAACGAAGTCGACCGTCAGCGCGACGACGACGAACGCGTGCAGCGCCAGCGACAAGACCATCGGCAAATGGTCGCGCGCGCCGACCGCCGCCCCGAACAGCAGAGGAGCGCGGCGCAATCGCATAAAGAAACGGCGGCGCAATCGTTTCAGCACGGACTATTTCTTTCCCTTCTTTTTGAAATCGGACAGCGACATGTCGACCACGTCGGCGGTTTTCAGCCCGACTTTCGAAATGCCCGCCAGACGCAGGACGCTCATCACTTCAATGACCTGACCGTAGGACGTCGCCTTGTCCCCGCTGATGACGATTTTCAAATCGGGGTTGCCTTTTTGCATGGCTTTCAGCTTTTTGACCAGCGTTTCGGGCGACACTTTTTTATCGCCCAGATAAATGTTGGAACGGGCGTCGATGCCGATGTCGACGGCGCGGTCGGATTCTTCCATCGCCTGTCCGTCGCCGCGCGGCAGATCCAGCGAAATTCCCGTCGTCATCATCGGCGCGGTGACCATGAAAATCACCAACAGCACCATCATGACGTCCACCAGCGGCGTGACGTTGATGTCGCCGAACGCCGCCTTTTGCCGGCGGGATCCGCGGGCGGAGAATTTGACGTTCGCCCCCATGGTCAGCCGCTCCGCTGTTTTTCGTTGCGAATCGCCATGTTGTCGATCTGGCGCGACAGAATGCTGGAAAAATCGCCCGCGAAGTTTTCCAGCTTTTTGGCGTAGCGGTTGATGTCGCTGGACAGTTTGTTGTACGCCAGAACGGCGGGAATGGCGGCGACCAGCCCCAAAGCCGTCGCGAACAGCGCTTCGGCGATGCCGGGGGCGACGACCGCCAGCGACGTGTTCGAACTGGCGCCGATGTTGTGAAAGCTGTTCATGATCCCCCACACCGTGCCGAACAGACCGATGAACGGCGACACCGCGCCCGTGGACGCCAGAAAAGTCATGCGTTTTTCAACGCGTTCCATTTCGCGGTCCATCGTGACCTGCATGATCCTGTCCAAACGCTGGGACAGGCTGGCGCCGTGGATTCCGCCCATCAAAGCCATCGACGATTTGCGCCATTCCTCCATCGCGCTGATGAAAATGGCGGACATCGGATCGGGGGGCGACGATTTCTTTTTCAAGTCGCCGTAAAGCTGCTCGTATTGACCAAGATGGTATTTTTCCATGAATTTTCCGGCGGCATCGTTCGCCGAACGCAACAGCATCACTTTTTCAAAAATGATCGCCCACGTCCACACCGACGCCATAGCCAGAACGATAATCACGGTTTTAACGACAAAATCAGCCTGTAAAAACAATCCGAACATCGACAGATCGGTCGCGGTCGGTGCCAAAGACGCTGCCGGCATAGAAAAACTCCCCTTCAAAATTGCGGTTTTGAGGGGGAGTTTAATCCATATTCATTAACAGATTACAAAATTTCGGTCAATTTCGTCCTGATTTCGGCGGGAATCCGCGTCGGCTTTCCGATGCCCGCCGCGGTCAGTACGCAGACCTTCAATTCGACCAGAACCTCGTCGCCGCGCTTGACCGTCTGCATCAGGTCGAACGTCGCGCCGCCGATTTTCAGCACGGTCGTTTCGACGACCAGCTCGTCTTCCAGATAAGCGGGGCGTTTGAAATCGATTTCCATGTGATGAACCATAAAACCGACGGGTTTTTCCGCCGCCGCCATTTCGCGGCAGTTGATTCCCATTTCGCGCAGCATTTCCATGCGCGCGCGTTCCGCCAAATCGACGTAGCGGGAATGGTACACCACGCCGCCCGCGTCGGTGTCGGCGTAGCAGATCAGGAATTTTTTGGAAACGAACGTCTTCATCTCAGCGCGTCCGCATATTCAGTTTGTTGACGACCATTTGCGTTTTTGCCGCTTGCCGTTCCTGTTTTTCCTGCTTGACTTGCCGCGCCTCCTGCTGAGCTTCCTGTACATACGTCAGTTTCGACACCGTTCCGTCCTTTTCGACGGGATACATAAAGGCGGCGGAGGAATCCATGCGTCCCGTTCTGCCTTCAAAGGTACTACTTGCCACTTTGGTTTGGAAATAAACATCACGCGACAGATAAGCCGTTTCGGGCGTTGTCAGCAAATTGCCGTCCGTAGCGTAAGATTTTCCGCCTTGCTGACAAACAGCGCGGATCAGTTTGTCGGTGTTGATGCTTTTACGGAAAGCACCTTCCAGCTGATTGACGGAGGCGTTTGCCGCAAAGCTTGTGTGAAATTGCGCCAAAGACCGATCGTACAGTTCGGCATAAGATTTGTCTTTGTACCATGCCAGCATTGTGGCGCGCATGGTTTTCTTTTTGTCTTTGCCGTATTTTTTCGCGCCCGCTTCGAACGTGTCGGCAATGTCTTTGTGTTCTTTCTGCATGGCTTTCCACGCCGCGCTGTCGCCGACCTGCGCCAATTCATAAGAAAATTTCGTCTGCGTCGCGACGGCGTCGGCTTCCATCACGCGGGAAATCAGCGTGTTGGTGTAGAAAGTGTTTTCGGAATGGATGCCGTTATTCAAAGAAAAGCTTTGAACCGAATGCTTGCCCTCGTGAACCAGACAGGATTGCAACATCGCGTCGCCGAAATGTTCGTTCAAGCAAATCGAATTGTTTTCGGGATTGAAAAAGCCGACCGTCCCCGCGCCCGCATCGCCCATCGTCAAAACGGTGTTCTGATCCGAAATGCTTTTCAGAACCTCGCGCCCCGTCCGGCTTTTGGTCGCATTGTTGACCAAATTTTGTAGCCGCGCAAACGACGCGCTGTCCGTTTTTTCCGCCAGATAGGAACACAGCGTGTCGCCCCGTTCCGTAACGGCGAAAGCCGTCACCGGTCCGGGATTTTTCAATTCAACCCGTTCGCCGTTGGAACGCGCCTTCGTCGCGCCGAAAGCCCCCGCCAAAACCATGGACGTTGCGACGACCCTGACGGCGGTTTTATCCGCGATCGACTTCGCGCCGTTTTTGAATTTTTTGATTCCCGATTTGGAAAAGAATTCGGATATGGAATTCGACATGAATTTATCTCCTTATCGTCCCTGCCGTTGCCGACCGGCGATCATCGCCGCGACAATTTGTTTATAGGTTTGTTTGGACACGACGCCGTCTTTGCGCATATAGAAATTATCGACGCTTTCGTCGCCGTTGAACCCCATCGTTTTGGAAACCAGCCGGTTGTGAACCTGCGACATTTTATCGCGCACTTCGACGTTCAGCCACGCCGTGCGCGGCGTGTTCAGCAAAGCCCCGTCCGTCCCCGCGTATTTGACGCCTTTCCATTGGCACACGTTTGCCAGCAAAGCGTCGGCGTCCGCCGTTTTTGAAAAATGCGACAACAGGGAAACGCCGACCCGCCCGTCCACTTCTCCGGCGTGTTCGGCGACCAGTGTGTTGTCGTAAATCGTGACATAGGATTTGTCGTCGTACCAGCTCAGCATCGTTTCCTTCAACGCCTCCGGACTGCCCTTGCCGTATTTTTCGCCGGCGGCGGCGTAGGCGTCAACCATTCCGCCGTGACGCGCCTTCATCATTTTCAACGCCGCGCTGTCGCCCTTTTCCGCCATTTCAAACGAAAACATCGTCTGCATGGTCATGGCGTCCGCTTCCATCGCGCGCACGGTTTTCAAATTCGATTCAAAGGTGTAGCGGCCGGAACGCTGGGGAAAGCGCGTGTTTTGCAGGGCGTGTTCGCCTTCGTGGATCAAAACGGACTGCAAATCGGCGTCGCCGTGCTGGCGTCCCAGACAGATCGAGTTGTCCTCGGGCTGGAAATAGCCCAGATTGTCCTCGCCTGAATAATCGACGCGCAACGTCGTTCCCGTTTTGGAAAGCCCCTTTATGATCTCGCGCCCCGTTTCGGTTTTCGTCGCGCTGTTGACCAGTTTTTGCAGCCGCGCGAAATCCGCGGCCGTCGTCGGGATCGCCCGATACGAACACAACGTGTCGCCGTTTTCCATAATCGCGTAGACCGTCCGCGCTTTCGACCGGTTTTCCACGCTGTTGTAATTTTTCGTGTTGGTCGCCATGGTGAACGCCGCGGCCAAAACGCCGCAAGCCATAAGCTTTTTCGGCGTGCTGAGTTTTTTAAAGGCGTCCACGCCGCTTTTAAACGCTTTGACGCCGCCCTTGTTCATAAAATCGGAAACGGAATTTGACATCGCGATCCTCTTTCTTTAGCGCCCTTTTGCGACCGCCTTTACGGCGAACGCCTTGTTTTGCGCCGCTTTTTGACGATAGGTTTTGTTTTCGACGCGACCGTATTTCGACACGAAAAAGTTTTCCGCGCTGTTGTCGGAAACCGCCCCCGCCGTCTTGCCGCGCAAAACGTCGCCGGCTTCTTTCACGCGTTTGAAAACGCCTTCGCACAGATACGCCGTTCTGGGCGTTTTCAGCAAAGCGCCGTCCGTGCCCGCGTACGCGCATCCGTCCCACAGGCAAACCGTTTGCAGCAGGCTGTCGGCGTTGAATTTCTTGACGCTGTATTTTTTCAAGGCGGGCAGACTGTCCTTTTTCATAACGTCTTCCCACGCCGAAACGACTTTGTCATCGTATTGTTCGACATAATCCTTGTCGTCGAACCACGACAGCATCGCCTCTTTCAACGCTTGGGGCGAACCCGCGCCGTGCTTGCTTTCCGCGCGGGCGTAGGCGGACGTGGTTTCCTTGTTGGTCGATTTCAGCGTGTTCAGCGGTTCGGCGTCGCCGGCCTTGTCCATTTCAAACGCGAACCGGGTCGCCACGGCGTAGGCGTCCGCCTCCCGCAGCCGAGTCGTCATAATGTTCGACGCGATGTCGCGCGTTTCCTCCACCTTGGCGCCGCGCGCGCATTGCATGACGTGCCGCCCCTCGTGGATCAAAGTGCTTTGCAGCTGGCTGTCGGACGCCCATTTGTTCAGGGAAATGGCGTTTTCGGACGGATTGAAATAACCGTAGGAACCGAACCCCGTCCATTCCACGCACAGCGCCGTCCCCTGCTTCGCCAAAGCCGTCAAAACCGCGCACCCCGTTTCCGACCGCGTCGCGTTGTTGACCAGCTTTTGCAAACGCTCGTACGATTTTTCGCTGACGGGAATCGCCTGATAGGCGCACAGCGTGTCGCCGTTTTCCTTAATGGCGTAAGTGGTTTTCGGTTTCAGCATCTCCGCGCTGTCGGAAACGCTGACATCCGAACACGCCGCGAACGCGCCGACCAAAACGGCGGTCGCCGCCAACGCCTTCACGCCGCGGCGTTCAAAAGCGACCTTCACACCACTTTTGAATTTTTTAATTCCTTGTTTGGAAAGAAATTCCGCCACATTGTCCGACATCGCGACACCTCGCTTTTCCGTCCGGTTATCTGCCGCCCTTTTGTTTCAGGTTCAGCGCGGTGATCATGCCGCCGGGGTTGCCCAAACCGGACGCATACAACGCCTGAACATCCTGTTTGTACGTCGATTCGGGTTTCAACGCCTTTTTCATTTTCTTCAAAGCGAACAAAGCGCGCTTAATATCGCCGTATTTTTGCACTTTCCATTGTTCTGTTGCCGTTTTTTCGGGATCGTCCTGCATTTCCCCTTTAAGGGCGTGACCGACCACTTCCCCCAAAGCCACCATTCCGGCAGACATTGCGCCGACGATTGCAGGATCCATTCCCGCCGCCGTTCCCACACCGGCGACAACCGCCGCGGCGCCCAGAATGCACGCCGTCTGAAACGCTTTTTCAGGCGCTTTCATGCCGAAAGCCGCTTGAAACTTCGTTTTCAAAGATGTTTCTTCAACGGCATCGGTATGTTGTTTTTCCAACGCCTCAACCGTTCTCAACGCATTGGCTTCGTTATCGACGCGCAAAGGAGTTTTCCGCATAAAATCGTCTGCGATCTTTCCGTATTTCTTCGTCGGTTCACCGTTCAAGGAACAATCCAAAGCTCCCAAGTACATATAGACTTGGCGTATTGTTTCAAAATCGGCTTTTTCGGAAGATATCGATTCGTTCAATTCCATGGAAACGCCCCTTTCTTTTTGTTTATCTGCCGCCCTTTTGTTTCAGGTTCAGCGCGGTGATCATGCCGCCGGGGTTGCCCAAACCGGACGCATACAACGCCTGAACATCCTGTTTGTACGTCGATTCGGGCTTCAGCGCCTTTTTCATTTTTTTCAAAGCGAACAAAGCGCGTTTGGCTTCGCCGTATTTTTCAACGGCGTTCGTCTGGTATTTGTTGTCCACCGTCGCCGCGTGCGCGCCCGTGCAAAGCGCGCCGGCCGCCATTACGAACGCGGGCGCCGCCGCCTGATCAATGCCCTGCGCCGCCATCACGCTGCCGACGACCGCCGCCGCGCCCAAAGCGACCGCTTTGGCGACTTCGGCGCCTTTGTTGCCGAAACGGTACTGCAGCTTCGTGTCCAAAGAGGCCGCTTTCGTTTCCTTTTTGTATTGCTTTTCCATTTTGCCGACCAGATCGTAAGCCGCCGCCTTGTCTTCGACTTTCAGCGGGTGGTCTTCCATATAGGCGTCGGCGACGCTGTCGCGGTACTGTTTGGGAACGCCGTCGATATAATCGGCCAAGCCGCCGACATACGCCGCGATTTTCATCGTCGTTTTGACATCGTTCAGCGTCATACCCTTTTCGGAATTGAGAACCAAAGACATTTGCTTATCCTTTCCTGTCTGTTTGACAAAAAGATTAGCACGATTTGTCCAAAGCTTCAAATTTTTTTTTAGGGCGAAAGGGGCGCAACCCCTAAAAAAACGACACGCCGCGACGAAAAACACCGCGGCGTTGTCAAACGACGGCGAAAATCAGCGTTCGCGGTTTTGTTTCAAACGCGCCGCCGCGTTCAGTTCGGCGACGGAAGCGTTGCTTTTCCCGTCCGATTCGCCCGTCAAAGCCCGCCGCATTTTTTTCAAAGCGAACAGCCCGTGTTTAATCGCGCCGTATTGTTCGACATCGGCTTTTTCTTTCGCCGTCAATCCTCTTTCCCCTTGGGTGGCGACCAGCCCCGCGCACAAAACGGGAATGGAAACCGCCGTCATGCCGTTCGCCGCCAAAACGCCGCCGACAACGGACGCCGCGCCCAGCATCGCTAGCTTGGCGACCTGTTTTCCCGCCCGTCCGAAACGGCTGTTCATTTTTGTGCGCCACGAAACGGATTTGGCATCGTTTTCACATTCGCGCGTCAAATCGTCGATCCGCGCGACGGCGGCGGCTTTGTCGGCGACGTCCAGCGGATGTTTTTTCATATAGCCGTCGGCGACCGCGTCGCGCCGGTCAAGCGGAACGCCTTTCGTCGCGTCATACAGCCCGTTCAGATAAGCCGTCACTTTTTTCGCCGCGTCGTCGTTCGTGCGCGCCGTTTTTCGATGATTTTCAATGGTCAAGGACATTTCTTTCCCCTCCGCATGCTTTCGACAAAACGGATAACACAATTTGTCAACCCGTCCAACATTTTTTTATCCGACGCGCCAAATAAAAAGAAACGCCGCGACCGGCAGGTTGCACGGCGTTTCGTCAATTCGCGCAACAATCAGCGACCGGCGTTTTGCGCGCGGGCGTTCGCCGCCGTTTTGGCGGTTTCGGCGGCGTTGTTTTTCGCCTGCTGTTTGTTCAGACTATCCATAAAACTTTGCTTGGACTGTTCCCGCATGTGCGCCTGCAACTTTTCGGGATTCTGCGACAGCATGCGACCGTAGGACTGCATCAAAAACGTCGCGTTTTTCATTCCCTCCGCCGTTTGCGCGTATTCGCCCAAAGCCTTGGCGCGCGCCGCTTTCGCCTGTTCCGGCGTCGCCGCGCCTTTCGCCGCGTTTTCCGTCAGCTTCGCCAGTTCGGCGACCGTTTTCGATTCCTGATCCGTCGGCTGGTACGCGGCGACCGGCGATTGTTTCGACGCCGCGACGGCCTTGGCCATTTCGTCAACCATGTTCAACAGCTGTTCGCCGCGAACCTGCAGCCGCGGTTTGGATTCCGCCGCGGGCGCCGCCTGTTCCGCGGCTTTGGGCGCGGCGTGGTTTTCAGATTGCTTTCCGGCGGCGATCGGTTTTTCCGTGTTCAAAAACGTTTTCAAAGCGTCCTTTTTCGCGGTTTCAATCTTTTCGGATTCGATTTTTTTCAACAGATCGTTCGCCATCGGATGAAAATGTTTTCCGAAATCCTGCGCCAGCTGTTCCGGCGATTTCGACGGGTCAAGCACGATCGTGTTCGTTTTTTTGGATGAAAAGCCTTCCTTGTCCACGCCCTTGTAAAATGCCAGCGTGATTTCCTGTCCCGCCGCGGTCAGTTCCTCGATCTTTTTCTTGGCGTACGGGGATTTCATCACGATCGCCATCATTTGTTGCGCTTTCAGGGTGCGCTTTTCGACTTCTTTTTCGCCGATTTCCTTTTCCGCTTTATATTCTTCCGCTATGCCGTGCTGGACGTGGAAAGGGATTTTTCCGACGATGTTTCCGTTTTTATCCGTGGAAACGTCCAAATCCACTTTTCCGCGGTCGTGATAGCGTATTTTCGCGCCCAGTTCGGGGGCGGGGCTCAAAAGCTTTTTCAGTTTCCGTTTCGCGGACAACAGGTTCGTTTTCGCTTTGAACATCATTCCCGCGAAACCGCCGCGTTCCTTGTTCGTCGTCACGCCGTACGCCGTTCTGACGTTCAGCTTGTCCGGATTCTCCGTCATCGGTTTCCCGACGGCTTTCAACTTTTCCGCCCAACGGGTCAGGGCGCGGGCGATCGTCGGCGTCACATAGTTGAATTCGGCCGAACGTAAGTTTTTATGCACCGCCTGTTCGACGGGTTCCTCCGTCGTCATGCCGACGGTGTGCCCTTTGAACGCGGCGACTTCGTCCAGTTTTTCGCCGTTCATTCTGTTTTGAAAATATCCGGTGCCCACCGCGGAACGGATATTGTCCGTGTATTGGCTGGCGTCCAGCGCCTGCATTTCCTCTTCGCCGACTTCGCCGTGATAACTTTTCGCGTAATGTTTCGCGGTCGTATAGCTTTCCGCATATCCCATCATTCCGGCCAGAATACAATCCTGTTCGCTTTTGCCCTTGATTTTCGCGGCAGAATAGGCGCGCTGCCCCGGCGATATTGACAAATTCATCGCAAAGGCGTTTGCCGCCTGCGGGTTTTTTCCTTTCATTTCGTGCATATACTGGTACATCGCCGTATCCGCCGCCGATTCGTAAATACGGTCATTCAAAATCGTTTCCGACAAATCCAGATCGAAACGGTGCGTTCCGATACCTTTTTTAACTTGATACTGATGCTGAAATTCATGACAGAAAATGCCGGCCGCCAGATATCCCGTCCCCGAGCTTCGCGACATTGAAATGACATTGCCGTCGCAATAACCGCCGCAGGATTGTCCGTTGAGTTTTCCGCCGTGATCCTGAATCAGCGTCGGGCGATCCTCCAACGGCAGGTCGCGGATTTTTTTCAGCATGGCCGGGCTTTCGACCACCTTGGACAGGATTTCGCGCAAACGCTCCTTATCCATTTTGGTTCCCTCGACCTGAAAATAGTCGTCCTTGCCGTCGCCGAAACGCAGGACGTCCTTTGTCGGATCGTTCGGATCCTTTTCGATTTTCACCGTGTCGTTGGCGCGGAAAGCCCCCTTGAAATCCAGTGTCGCGCCGGAAAAAACGCGCTGCAAAAACGAAGCCATGAAAAACCTCCGGTTAAAAAAGCGATTTCATTTATTAGACAAAATTTTCACGGATTTTACAAGGATAAAAAAACAGGCGGAAAGCGACCTCTCCGCCCGTTTGAAAATTCGACGTTTTATCAATACGTCACCTGACGCGATTTCAACGCGGACAGGACGGTGCCGTTCGGTTGCGCCTTTTCCTGCGATTTCAGCTGACGCTTCATCTTTTTCAGGGCGAACAAAGCCTCTTTGGCTTCGGTGTATTTGTCCAAATCGCGCGCGTGTTCCTTGCGGTCGGCTTCATAGGCGGGCGTTCCCTGCACCGCGCGGACGATCGACCCGCCCGCGGCGACGATGCCTATTCCGACCGCGGCGACAGCGGCGACCGATTCGGGATGAGCCCCGTTCGCCGCCATAACCGCGCCGACGCTCAGCGCCGCGCCGCCCAGTATCGTTTTAACGGCGATTTTTTTGTACGTCGCGCCCAGCGCGTAGTCGATTTTGGTGCGCAGGGACGCCTTGCCCGCCTCGGTCTTGTAATGTTTTTCCGCATCCGCAATCAGTTTTCCGGCCTCCGCCGTATTTTGCACGCGCAAAGGTTTGCGGTTCATATAATTCATCGCGACTTTCCGTTCCGTCGACCGTTTCGGCGGTTCGTCGAAAAAGTTCGCCATATAGTCGATTTTGCGCATTTCGCGCACGACGCCGCGCAGATAAGCGCCGACCAGTTCCGCTGTGCTTTCTTTCGGTGCGGCCGCCCGATTCGTTGAAACTGTCAAAGACATTACTTTTCCCTCCGTAACACTTTTGACGAAAAGTATAGTCCCGTTTGTCCAGTTTTCAAACATTATTTTTTAAACAAGCCAACACGTCCCCGACCGCGAACCGGTCGAAGACGTGTTGTTCAAAGGTGCGTCGGCAGAGGGAAAAATCAGCGTAAGACGCACCTTTTAGGCATCGGGACGACGACGTTTCCGCCTTTGCCCCTGTTGTTTTTCACGGACGGCGCCAGCTGTTTTTTCATCGCTTTTAAAACGAACAGCGCCTGTTTGGCTTCCGTGTATTGTTCCAGCGTTTCGGGGTGTTTCCGTTCCGCCTTTGTCAGCGGACGCGACATTTTGCCCATCGCGACGCCGATTTGCGCCACCCCCGCGATTCCGACCGCCGCGACAGCCGCCCCGCAAATCAATTCAGGCGAACCGCCGTTCATCGCCGCCGTCGTCGCGCCCGCCGCCATCGCCGCCCCGTACAGCACCGTGTCCCGCAACAGCATCGCGCCGACGCGACCGAACGCGTAATCCATTTTGACTTTCAACGGCGCGTCCTTGGTTTGCTTCTCATAGTATTTTTGCGCATCGTCGATCATTTCGCCCGCCCGTTCGGCGTCGTTGACGCGAAACGGATTTTTGACCATATGACGCAAAGCCTCCACCCGTTCGACATGGCGGTTGGCGGGTTTGTCGTAAAAATTGCGGACGGCGTCAATGCGGCGCATTACTTTGATCGCGCCCTTTAAATAGTCGCGAACCAGTTTCGCCGTGTCTTCGCGGCGACCGTTTTCAGCCGTCGAAATCGTCAAAGCCATTGCGCCCCCCTGTTTTTTTTCTTAGCGCGCCGCGCCTTTTTTAGACATGAAAAAGGCAAAACCGTCATCGTTCGCCGTTTTGTTTTTCGGCTGTCCGCCGCGCGCGGTCAGCTGTTTTTCCATCGCGTTCAGAACGAACAGAGCTTGTTTCGCGCGCGTGTAATTCGCCAGCATTTCCTTTTTGCGCAGGATTTCGGCGCTGTGTTTTTTCGGTTCCAAGGAATGCAACGCGTAGTCCGCCGCCATCAGCGTTCCGCCCGCGACAGCCAGAATCGCCGGAACGACCGCCGGATCAGCCCCGCGCGCCACGGCGACGCACCCCGCCGCCAGACTGACGCCGCAAACGATCGCGGCTTCGATTTTCTTTTTGCCGACGTTCCCCGTCATGTAATGCAGACGGGTGTGCAGAGGAATTTTTTTAATTTCGCCGCGATAGTGTTTTTCGGCTTCGCGCACCGCCGACAACGCCGCCGCTTTATCGGCGACCTTCAACGGGCGGCTTTTCATATACACGTTTGCCGCGTGTTCTTCGACGGAGCGACAGGGCGCTTTGCCGAAATGGCGCGTCACGGCGTCGACGCGGTACATTTCGGAAACGACGTTTTTTAAATACTTTTCTAAAAGTTGTTCCGTGCCTTCCTTCTTGGAATCGGCGCCGGACGAGAGGCGTAAGGTCATCTTCTGTTCCTTTTAATCGTTCCAATGAAAAATATATACCCCCCCCCCGCGTGTTTTCAACAAAAATCGAACACCTTTTGATTGATAATAAGCTAAAAATTTTCAGACCGCTTTCGATCCGAACGCGGAAAAGCCGGCAACCTTTCGTTGCCGGCACATTGCCAACGATTTCCGATCGCCCGCGCCGGACGGCGGCGCGCCTATTTTTCCGCGTTCGCGAACAGGTCCCCCGCCCCGGTCGCGGGCGGCTGCAACCCCAGATGTTTATACCCCAGCGCGGTCAGAACGCGTCCGCGCGGCGTGCGCTGCAAATATCCCTGTTGCAGCAGATAGGGTTCGATGACCTCTTCGATCGTGTCGCGCTCTTCGCTCAGCGCGGCGGCGAGCGTGTCCGCGCCGACGGGACCGCCCGCGTATTTCTGCGCGATGCAGTTCAGGTACCGCCGATCCATCATGTCCAGCCCCTGCTTGTCCACGTCCAGCCGTTTCAACGCGCGGTCGGCGATGTCGGCGTCGATTTCCTTTTTTCCCTCGAACGCGGCGAAGTCGCGCACGCGTTTCAGCAGCCGCCCCGCCACGCGCGGCGTCCCCCGCGCCCGTTTGGCGATTTCGCGCGCGCCGTCCGGCGTGATGGCGGTGTTCAGCACGCCCGCGCCGCGGATCACGATCTTTTCCAAATCGGCGGGATCGTAAAAATCCAGCCGCAAGGGAATCCCGAAGCGGTCGCGCAACGGCTGGGTCAGCAACCCCGACCGCGTCGTCGCCCCGATCAGGGTGAACGGCTGCAAATCAATGCGCACCGACCGCGCGGCGGGACCTTCGCCGATGATCAGATCCAGCTGGAAATCCTCCATCGCGGCGTACAGCACCTCTTCAATCGCGGGGTTCAGACGGTGGATTTCGTCAATGAACAGAACGTCGTTCTTTTCCAAATTCGTCAAAATCGCCGCCAGATCGCCCGCCTTGGATATCATGGGGGCGGATGTCGCGCGGAAACCGACCGCCAATTCGTGCGCCACGATCTGCGCCAACGTCGTTTTGCCCAATCCCGGGGGGCCGAACAGCAGGATGTGATCCAACGCCTCGCCGCGGGTCAACGCCGCCGTGATGAATACTTTCAAGTTTTCGCAAACGCTCCGCTGCCCCGTGAAATCGGCCAGCGATTTCGGGCGCATATTGGCGAAATCCTCGTCGCCGCTGCGTTTGGCGGGGCTGATGATCCTGTCTTCGGTCATGGGGCGAATTCTTTCAAAGCGTCGCGGATCAAATCGCCGACCTGCGCCGATTCGCCGCGTTGTTTAAACGATTTGGCGACCGCCATCGCGGCATCCATGCGGGCGTATCCCAAATTCACCAAAGCCGACACCGCGTCGTCAACGGCGGATCCCTTGGATTGGACGATTTCGCCGGCGGGCGTGTCCGCGCCGGACAAAGAAATTTTGCCGACCTTGCCCTTTAATTCCGTGACAATGCGGACGGCGAGCTTCGGCCCGACGCCGGGGGCGCGCGTGACCGCCTTTGAATCGCCCGAAGCGATCGCCATGGACAGTTCGTCCGCGCTTAAAACCGACAAAATCGCCAAAGCGACCTTTGTTCCGACCCCCTGCACGCCGCCCAACAGCAGATACCAGCTTTTTTCAACGGCGTCCGCAAACCCGATCAGGCGAATCGCGTCCTCGCGCACCTGCGTTTCGATCAACAGGGTCGCCGTCTGCCCTTTCGGGGGCATTTTCATTTGCGTTTTTGCCGAACAGAACACACGGTATCCGACGCCGTTCACATCCAAAATGACGAACCCGTCCTCAACACTGTCCAGCACGCCGCGCAGTTTTGCTATCATTTCATCAGCTCCGCCAGCAATTTCATTCGTTCCGCCGTCACGCGCATATAGGAATGGCAGATCGCCGCCGCCAAAGCGTCCGCCGCGTCGGGGCGCAATTTTCCCGCCGCGGGCAGCAAAGTGTGCACCATCATGTCCACTTGGCGTTTTTCGGCGTGTCCCGCGCCGACGACGGCTTTTTTAATCTGGTTCGGCGTGTATTCCGACACGGGAATCCCCGCCAGCGCGGGCGCCAGCAGAACCGCGCCCCTCGCCTGTCCCAGCTTCAACGTCGATTCGGGGTTTTTATTGACGAAAGTCTGTTCGATCGCCGCCTCCGCCGGTTCGGATTCGGCGATGACCGTTTGAATTTGGCGGTGCAGTTCCGCCAGACGTTCCGCCAAAGTCAGCGTATCCGTCGAATCGGCGACGCCGGCGGCGACAAAGGACAGGCGGGAATCGCATGAATCGATTACCGCCCACCCTGTATGGCGCAAGCCGGGGTCAAGCCCCAAAATCCTGACGGATTTTCCCAAATCAGCCTTCCAGTTTCGCCATGATTTCGTCGGAAACGGACACGTTCGACGCGACGCGCTGGACGTCTTCCTCGTCGTTCAGAGTTTCGACGAAATCAAAGAATTTCTTGGCGACTTCGGCGTCGGTCAATTCGGCTTCGACCAGCGGTTTCCAGTCGAAACGGCAGACGGTCGGGGTGTCGAATTTGGCTTCCAAAGCTTCGCGGACCGCGCCCAGATCGTCGGGAGCGCACAGAATGCGGTGCGTTTCCTCGTCGGATTCGACGTCGTCGGCGCCGGCTTCCAAAGCGGCTTCGAACATCGCGTCGGCTTCGGCGACGGCGGCGGGGTATTCGATCAGACCGACGCGCTGGAAATTGAACGCGACGGAACCCGTTTCGCCCATGACGCAGCCGGCTTTGCCGAAAATCGAACGGACGATCGGCGCGGTGCGCTTGGGATTGTCGGTCAACGCTTCGACGATGACGGCGACGTTGCCCGGACCGAAACCTTCGTACCGGATTTCTTCATAGTTCGCGGCGTCGCCCGCGGCGGCTTTTTCAATCGCGCGTTTGATGTTGTCCTTGGGCATGTTTTCGGCGCGGGCGGCGGCGATGGCGGCGCGCAGACGCGGGTTGTAAGCGGGGTCGGGCAGTCCCGATTTCGCGGCGACCGTGATTTCGCGGCCCAGTTTCGAAAACGTGCGGGCGCGGATTTTGTCTTGCGCGCCTTTGCGGTGCATGATGTTTTTAAATTGTGAATGACCTGACATAACACTCCTCGATCATTGAGGTTAAAACCAATTTCGATACCCTTTTACCACCATTTAAAGCGGCGGTAAAGATTCCTGTAACCGTCCGCCGTACCGAATCATATAAATTTTTTCAGCCAGCCCCGTTTGGTCGTTCGTGTCGACCAAAACGCCGCACACGGTCGCGTCGCCCTTTTCGGGGGAATATTTCTCGGTCGCCCTGTTGGTGACGAAGCGCGCGATCGGTTCGACTTTGTTCATGCCGATGACGGAATCGAAACAGCCGCACATGCCCGCGTCGGTCTGATACGCCGTCCCCTTGGGCAAAATCTGCGCATCCGCCGTCGGAACGTGCGTGTGCGTGCCGACGACCAGACTGACCGAACCGTCCAGATACTGCCCCATCGCCATTTTTTCGCTGGTCGCTTCGGCGTGCAGATCGACGACCATCGCCTGAACGTCGCGTCCCAGACGCACCGCGTCCGTCCACCGTTTCGCGGCGGCGAAGGGATTTTCGATCGAATCCATGTAGACCCGCCCCTGCAGATGCAGGACGGCGACCTTGCGCCCGTCGGGCAGACGGTACAGCCCCGCGCCCTTGCCCGCCGCGCCTTCGGGATAGTTGGCGGGACGCAGCAAACGGTTTTCCGTGTCCAGCAAAGGCTGCATCTCTTTGGCGATCCAGCCGTGGTTGCCCGACGTCACGACGTCCGCGCCGCACTGAAACAGCTCGCGCAGGACGCTTTGGCTCAGCCCGAAACCGTGGGCGGCGTTGTCCCCGTTCACGATCGCGAAGTCGACCTTGTGCCTGCGGCGGAAGTCGGGCAGGGTTTCGGTCACCAGACGGCGTCCCGACTTGCCGACGACGTCCCCCAAAAACAAAATGCGCATCAAAGCCCCTTTATGATTTTTTCTTCGGTTAAAACGAAGTCCAGTTTTTCGTCCGTGTCTTCGGACGGGACGGAATCGATTTCCTGATCGGAAAACGCGACGCCGACGACGACGGGCTTTCCCTTTCGCCGCAAACGGGCGACCGTGCGGTCGTAATATCCGCCGCCGTAGCCCAGCCGTCCGCCCCGACGGTCGAAAGCCAGCAAAGGCAGCAACAGCACGTTCGGTTCGACCGCCTCGCACTTTTCATCGGGCTGTTCCGTGCCGTAGGGACCCGCGACCAGCTTCGCGTCCGGACGCCACAGCCGGAACGACAGCGGCGCATCCGTCCCGACCACGACGGGCAGACAGACGGGAACGCCCCCGTTGTGCAGGGAAAGCATCAGCGGACGCACGTCCAGTTCCGTTTTCATCGGCCAGTACGCGGACACGACCGGATTTTCGGGCAGCGGCAGATCGTTGAACCGCCGCGCTATTTCCCGCGCGCACCACAGCGCGTGGTCCGGCGCGATTTCGGAACGCGACCGGACGGCTTTCGCGCGCAGTTTTTGTTTTAAAAAAGAATAATCCATCGAATCCGCATTCCGTCAAAAAGGGGAAAGACTGCTGTGACCGTCGAACCAACTCACGCGTCGCGTGGGCCGCTTTGTATAGGTGGGCGCCGTAATGCGACCGGATTTCGAACTAAGGAATCAAAGCTCGTCGTCCGTCGCAGGGACAGCTCCCGATATTAAAAACGTTGGCCCCGAGTACCAGCGGGATTCTAACGAATCGAGAAGTCGTCTCCCCCGCATTCAGATTACGCATTTTCGATCAATTCGGCAACACCTGAAATGCGTTCCGCCATTTTTTCCGTCGTTTCCGCCGTCGCGGCGAGCGTTTCGGGCGAAACGGCGCTTTCCTGTTGCCGGGCGACCAACTGCTGGTTGCGGTCGGACAAATCCCCCGCCAGCAGCAAAGCTCCCATCACCAGCCCCATGGATTCGCCGACGGGGGCGCGGGCTTTGACCTGCCGGACCTTTTCGTCCAGCATCAGCGCCAGCGCGTTCAGCGTGTCCTCTTGCCCCGCGCCGCAGGAAACGGAATATTTCTGTCCGCCGATGGACAACTGCACGACCGCCATGACTACCCCCTTAACGCTTTCAGTTCCGCCAGCGTCGAATCCAGCTGTTCGGACGCCTGTTCCGCCACGCGTTTCAAATCGTCGTAAGCGCGGCGCACGCCGTCCAGCTCGATGGACAGGCTTTCCTTTTGCCTCGCCAGATTTTGTTCCGATTCCGACACGCGGCGCAATTCGCCGCGCAGGCGTTCCGCCTCACCGTCCTCCGTTCCGTTCGCGCCGCCCGCCGCCGCGTCGCTTTTCAGGCGCGCGACCTCGCGTTCGGCGTCCTCTTTGGCTTTGATCAGCGCGGGGCGTTCGCGGTCCCAAGCGGCGTGGAACTTTTTAAACTGCTCGCGTTCGCCCAGCAGCTGGTTTTTCTCCGCCACCAGACGGTTGCGCGCGTTCATCAGATCGTCGCGTTCGGCGCGCAGTTTTTCGAAATCCGATTCGCTTTTGCGTTCCCGCGCCAATTCGTCGCCCGCGCGGTCCAGCGCCGACTGCAATTCCCCGCATTTGGCGTGCAACGCGTCGATTTCGCGCTGTTTTTCGGCTATTTTTCCCGCCGCCCGCTCCAACCGGTCGACGGCGGAGGTCAAGGCTTGCGCCGCCTTTTCCAGCTGTTCATGAATCCCCAAAGCGATATCCCCTTTGATGCAAAACGATTTCTGTCAGGATAAAGGCGTTGTCTTTTTTGTGCAACAGCGTTCTTCGACTTTTTCGCGCCCGTGTTGACAAACGCGTCGCATTCTGACGTAATAATCCAGCTGATTTGAAAGGATACGCGATGAAACAGGGACTTTATTTGATTTGCGGCGCGGAAACGCCCGATCCGATTGCCTCTTTCGCCAAGGAAAAAGCCGGACGCCCCGACGCCCTGCTGTGCGATCCGGCGGGAATGACGGACGCGGAACTGCGGAAGTTCGCGGCGGCGGTTCAGGCTGAAAACGTCGCGTTCATCGTCAAAAGCGACGTCGAAACCGCGTTGAGGATCGGCGCCGACGGCGCGCAGATCGATTACCGCCCCGACATCAAAAAAATCCGGTCGAAAATCGGCGACATCGCGCTGGGCGTCCTGTGCGCCACCCGCGACGAAGCGATGCGCGCGGGCGAAGCGGGCGCCGACTACATCGGATTCGACGGCGAAAACGCCAAAGGACTGACCGAATGGTGGGCGGAACTGTTCAACCTGCCCTGCGTGGACTTCAATCCGTCGGATTCGTCGGATTCGGCCGACTTTCGGGTAAAGCCGCTGGGCGGTTGAACACGAACGTCCCGTTCAGGACGTAGCCCAGCAGGGCGGCGGGCAGAGTCAGCAAGGCTCCGGCGACGTACCGGTTTGACACGCCGCACAGTTCAAGCAGCTTGATGCCCGCGATGTTGACCGACGCGACGACGGCGTAGACGCCCGCGAAACGAAAGATCAGCCGCGTTTCGAACCGTTTGAAAACGAAACGCCCGAACGTGTTGAAATTGAACGCGACCCCGCACGCCGTCGCCAGGACGACGGCGACCGGATACGGCGTTTTCAGCCGGATCAGCAGGGCATACACGCCGTAGTAGAACATCGTGTTCACGCCGCCCGCGATTAAAAACAGAACGAACCGTTCGGAAAGTCCCGTGATTTCTACGGCGAGCGCGACGCCCGCGAAAAAAAGCTTTTTCAGCGGCGTCATGCAACGGGCGCCCACATCGCGTCTTCGATTCGTTCGACGCCCGCGATCAGCATGACCAGACGGTCGACGCCGATCGCAATTCCGGCGGCGTCGGGCATCGCGGCGACGGCGTTGATGAAATCGTCGTCGATCGGATAGCGTTCGCCGTACAGCTTTTCCTTTAAATCCATGTCGTATTCGAAACGCCGCCGCTGTTCCGCCGCGTCCGTCAGTTCGGAAAAGGCGTTGCCCAGCTCGGTGTCGCCGACATAGACCTCGAACCGTTCGGCAAAGCGCGGATCCGACGGTTTCTTGCGGGACAGAGCCGCCATGCACACGGGATAGTCGTACAAAATCGTCGGCACGCCGCGTCCCAGCCTCGGTTCGATTTTTTCAAACGCGATGCGGAAATAAATGTCGTCCCAGCGGTCGTCGGGGGAAACCCCGATCCCCAGCTTTTCCGCGACCTTCGCCAGCGGTTTCGGATCGGGTTCCAGCGTCGGTTCGTCGGGCAGGGTCGATTCCAGATCGAATCCCGCGTATTCGCGGCAGGCTTCGGCGATCGAAACGCGTTCCCATTCCTTGAACGGATCGACCTCCAGATCGCCGTCTTTCAGCACGTCCGCGCCGCCCGCCCGCGCGCAAGCCCGCACCAGTTCGACGGTATCGTCCATCAAAACGGTGTAGTCGGCGCGCGCCCGATACCATTCCAGCATGATAAATTCGGGGTGGTGGCGTTTGGACCGTTCCTCGTTTCTGAAAACGCGCGCCATCTGAAAGATTTTCGGCAGCCCCGCCGCCAGCAGTTTTTTCATCGTGAATTCGGGCGACGTGTGCAGGTACATGTCGCGGTCGGCTTGCCCGAACGGTTCGACCAGTTCGGTTTTAAAAGCCTTCAAGTGCGGTTCGAGCCCCGGCGAAATCTGCAGGATCGGGGTTTCGACCTCTAAAAAGTCCCGTTCGGTGAAAAAACGGCGAATCGCGTCGATCACCGCCGCGCGCCGTTTCAAAACGGGCAGACGGCGGGCGTACTCCGCGGGGTGCCAGAAAGGAATTTGACTGTTCATAAACGTTCTCCCGATATTTTTTAGCGCAGAACTCTTGCGTTCGGAAAGCTAATCTGTTAGTTTTTGGCATAAATTTTATTGGCTTTCTTTCAATATACAAGGAAAAAACTCATGAAAATGCAAGCTAACCAGATCCGTCCGGGCTGGGTCATCGAATACAACGGCAAACCGTGCGTCGTGATTGACTACGAACTGGTCATTCCCGGAAAGGGAAACGCCACCATTCAGGTCAAAATGCGCGACGTCGCCACGGGCGTTAAAACCGAACAACGCTGGCGCACCGCCGATTTCGTCGAAAAACTGATGAGCGAGGACCGCGATTGCCAGTACCTGTATTCCGACGGCAGCGACTACACGTTCATGATGGTCGACACCTACGACCAGTTCACGATCCCCAAGGAAATGCTGGGCGACCGCGCCGCCTATCTGCAGGACAACATGGAAGTCGTCGTCGAGTTCATCGAAGGACGCCCCGTCGGCGTCGAACTGCCCGCCAAGGTTATTCAGACGGTCGTCGAAACCGAACCCGTGATCAAGGGACAGACCGTTTCGTCGTCCTACAAACCCGCCGTTTTGGACAACGGTCTGCGCATCGGCGTTCCCCCGTTCGTCGCGACCGGCGACAAAATCGTCGTTTCCACGATCGACAACACCTATGTCGAACGCGCGAAATAACTGATTTGAAGAAAGGCGTCCGACATCATGCCCAAATCGACCATCAAGCCGCCGCGTCCGTCGTTCAGACGGACGACCGTGCGCCGCGCCGTCGCGGAGGAACTTTCGGCTGAACGCAAAACCTTCCAGCGCAAATCGGAAATCAAAACCCGCGCGCTGGAATTGTTGCAGCAGAAATCCGAACAGGCGGCGGGACTGCAGCCGCAGGCTTTTCCCGTCCGCAACCGTCCCGATCCCGCGGAACAGTTCCGCGAATCGCGTCAGGACAGATTCATTTCGTCGCTGTCGCCGACCCTGAACGTCATGATTCAGGCGGTGCAGAGAGCCGGTCGCGGTCTGGTGCGCGACTTCGGCGAACTGGAACAGTTGCAGATTTCGAAAAAAGGCGCCGCCGATTTCGCGTCGACGGCGGATTTCAATTCCGAAAAAACACTGCGCGAATATCTGCTGAAAGTCCGCCCCCGCTACGGCTTTTTGCAAGAGGAAAGCGGCGTCAAAGCGGGCGAGGACACGTCCCACCGCTGGATCGTCGATCCGCTGGACGGCACCAGCAATTTCCTGCACGCCGTTCCGCACTTCGCGATTTCTCTGGCTTTGCAGGAAGACAACGACATCATCGCGGGCGTCGTTTTCAACCCCGTCACGGGCGACCTGTTCTACGCCGAACGCGGCGGCGGCGCGTGGGCGATGACGGCGTCGGGCACCCGCCGCATTCACGTTTCCAACCGCAATTTGATGAACGAATCCGTCGTCGTGACGGGAATCCCGCATTTCGGGCATTCCAACCCCGACCGTTTCGTGCGCCAGCTGATGCCGATGATGCAGAAAACGGCGGGCGTCCGCCGCATGGGCGCCGCGTCGCTGGATCTGGCTTACGTCGCCGCGGGTCGCTTCGAATGCTATTTCGAAGAAGACATCAAACCTTGGGACGTCGCCGCGGGTCAGCTGATCGTCAAAGAGGCGGGCGGTCGCGTCTGCACCTATGACGGCAGAGAGGATTCCGCGTCCGTCGTGAACGCGGGAACGATCATCGCGACGAACGACCTGATGTTCGCGCCGTTCAAAAAAGCGTTGGCGATTTCGGAAAAATCGGACGCGTTCAAGCAGTTCGAAACCGCGATAGCCCCCGCCCCCGCAAAGGAGTAAAGGAGCCGCTCCCTTGAATCTACGAGCCAAAGCCGCCCTGTTCGCCGCCGTCGGATTTTTGACGGCACGGGCGGCTTTTGCTCAGGTCACGGTCGATTTGGACGTTTTGACCGAGGATTTCATTCCCAAAGACACCATTTCGTCCGACCGCGCCGCGAAAAAAAGCGACGCGCCGATATTGACCGCCCCCACCGCGAAAAAAGCCGAACCGCCGAAAAAAACGCCGGCGAAACCGGCTAAATCCCCGAAAAAGAAGAACGCCGCCAAGCCGCAAAAGTCCAAAGGCTATCAGGTGCGCGAAACCGCCGTCAAAGACGAGCACGACAAGCTGAAGCCGCGCGCGAAACCCGTGCCGCAGGTCAAAATTCTGGCGGTCGACACGACGGTCAAATCGGCGGAAGAAGCTTTGAACGCGGCGCCCGCGCCCGAATTGAAACTGTCCAAGCATTTTCTGGAACAGGCGGAACGGGCGAAAATCGCCGAAAAGAAAAAAGCCGAAGCGAAAAAGACGGTCGCCGCCGCCAAGCCGAAACCCGTTCCCGCCGCGAAGCCGTCCAAGCCCGCGCCCGCTCCCGTCGAAACGGCGTCCGAACGGTCCTCGATCGCCGCCGCGCCGAAACAGACGCTGGCGGATTTGGCGGAAGCTTTGAAAACCCTTGAAAAACCGAAAGCGGCGGAAAAAGCCGCGACCGCCGCGCCGGAAATCAAAACCGCCGAAAAGCCGGAAACGCCCGCGGAGGTCAAAACCGCGGACGCGCCCGCCGTTCTGCCGGCGGCGTCCAATCCGACGGCGGAAGACAGAATCGCCCTGCTGGCGCGCGTCGTTCCGTCCGATTCGCCGACGGCGACCGCCGTCGCGCGCGGTAAAAAACTGCAATGGATTTTCGTTCACGAACCGAAATCGTCCGAACTGACGCCCGAAATGCGGCGCGCGCTGGATCTGACGGCGGCGCAAACCGTCAAAAACAAATCCCGCGTGTTCCTGTACGCCTACGCTTCGAACGAAAGCGGCGCCGAACGGCGGACGGCTCTGCGGCGCGCGCTGGCGATCCGTTCCTATCTGACGCGCAAGGGCGTCCGTTCCCTGCGCGTTGAAATCAGGGCGTTCGGGAACCGCGGCGCGGGCGCGGTCCGCCCCGACAGAACGGACGTTTTAACCAAAGACTGACAAGGATTGATAAAAAAATGGAACTGCCGAACCGTTATGTGACGCGCATGTTTTTATTTCTGATTCTGGTCGCGGGCGCGGGCGCGGTCCTGTTTTCCGCCCTGTCGAACGCCTTTTTGACGAACCCCGCCCTGAACAGTCTGATCGCGCTGGTGTTTTTGTTCGGCGTCGGGCTGAATTTTCATTCCGTTTTCGCGCTTTACCGCGAAATCAAATGGCTGAAAGCCCCCGCTCTGTCTTTGGACGACGCCGCGTTGCAGAAACTGCGCCTGCTGTCCCCGCTGGCTTTGGTTCTGAAAAACAACCGCGCCAAAGGAAACGCCGTGCTGTCCCCGACCATCGCGCGCACGATTTTGGATTCGGTCGAAATGCGTTTGGAGGAAAGCCGCGACATTTCGAAATATCTGATCGGTCTGTCGACTTTTCTGGGACTGCTGGGAACGTTTTGGGGGCTGATGGAAACCGTCGGCGCGGTCGCGACCGTGATCAAATCCCTGAACGTGTCGGGGGAAGAGGCGACGCAAGCCTTCAACACGATCAAAACGTCGCTGGAACTGCCCTTGTCGGGCATGGGAACGGCGTTTTCGTCGTCCCTGCTGGGGCTGTCGGGGGCGTTGATCGTCGGCTTTTTGGATTTGCAGGCGGGTCGCGCGCAAAACAACTTTTACAACGGGCTGGACGAACATCTGGCGTCGCTGACCCGCTATTCGTCCGCAGTCGGCAGCCAGTCGGACGAATCGGTCACGTCGAACGCCGCCTACGCCAACGCGTTGCTGGAACAGGTGGTCGAAAGCCTGTCCGACATTCGTTCCCAACTGCAAAAAAACGAAGCGAAATCGCAGGAAAGCGCGCAGACCGATCTGGACGCCCTGCGCTTTATCAGCCGGATCGACCACAACGTCAACCAAATCGACAAACGCAGCGAAGCGCGGCAGGAAATCCTGCTGCGCGAGGTTCGCGATTCGTTCAAACTGCTGATTCGCACCGTTTCGGGGCAGGACAAGTAAATGCGGCGGTTCAGACAGTCGGGCGGCTATAATTTCTGGCCCAGCTTCGTCGACGCGCTGTCGACGCTGTTGATCGTAGTGTTGTTTTTCCTGTTGCTGTTTGTGATGGCGCACTTTTTCATGGGGCGGAATCTGGACACGAAAAACGCCGAAATCGACGCGCTGACGGGGCATTTGAACGATTTGACGGCGCAGCTGTCCGCCGAACGCGACGCGACGCGCGATCTGACCCGCCGTCTGGCTTTGCAATCGGACGAAGCCGCGCGGCTGGCGGAGGAACTGACGGGCGTCAAAGCCGAACAGACCCGAACGCTGGCGCAAATCGCCCTGCTGGAACAGGACGTCAAGGCGCTGACCCTGCGCCGCGACGAACTGGAAAAGGAAACGGCGTCCAAGGAAAAAGCGTTGAAAAGCGAACGCAAAATCTCGCAGGAGGCGAAAGCCCACATCGCCCTGCTGACGGCGCAAACGGAAAAGCTGACCAAAGAGCTTTCCAAACTGGGGGCTTTGCTGGACAAAGCCGATCAAAAGGACAAAAAACAGCGCGCGCAGATCGCCGATCTGGGCAAACGCCTGAACCGCGCTTTGGCGGCGAAGGCGGGCGAGCTGGCGTCCTACCGTTCCGAATTTTTCGGCACTCTGCGCAAAGTTCTGGAAGACCGCGACGATTTCAGAATCGAAGGCGACCGGTTCGTGTTCCAGTCCGAACTGTTTTTCAAAAGCGGTTCAGCGTCGTTGGAGGAAAAGGGCAAAAAGCAGCTGCGCGTTCTGGCGAAAACGGTCAAGGAACTGCGCCGCAAAATCCCCGCCAAAATCCCGTGGGTTCTGCGCGTGGACGGTCACACCGACAACGTCCCCGTCAAAGACGCCGCCCGTTTCGCGTCGAACTGGCAGCTGTCCGCCGAACGCGCGATCGCCGTCGTGCGCTATCTGATCGAACAGGGCGTCCCCGCGCGGCGTCTGGTCGCGGCGGGATTCGGCGAATTTCAGCCGGTCGACACCGCGAACACCGAAACCGCGCGGCGCAAAAACCGCCGAATCGAATTCAAACTGACCGAGCGTTGATTTTTTGCCGATTCAGCGAAAACGGGCTTGAAATGCCGAACCGTTTAGAGTATAGAAAAGAAACTTATTGCATTGTCTGGAGCAGAAGTTATGAAAAAAGATATCCATCCGAACTACCATGAAATCACCGTGGTCATGACAGACGGAACCGAATTCAAGACGCGTTCGACAATGGGCAAAGAAGGCGACACGGTTCGCTTGGACATTGACCCGTTGGCTCATCCGGCTTGGACGGGCGTGTACCGTTTGGTCGACAGCGGCGGTCAGCTGGCGAAATTCAACAAGCGTTTCGCGGCTTTCACGAAAAAGAAATGATTTCGCGAAGTTTCAAAAAAAACGGTTTCCGGTTTCGGCGACCGTTTTTTTATGCCCGCCGCGCGGATTTTTTTGCTGATTTTTCGGTCAACCTCTTTTAATATATGAATAATTCTTTGATTTACGCGGGTTTGAAAAGTGTCCGATATTGTCCATTACGAAGTCTATGCCTATCAGAACGGCGGTTGGGATCTGCTGGCGCGCTATCCGTCCGAACAGCGCGCGAAAGCGACCGAATACGCCAAAAGCATAGAAAATTCGGAACGCAAGCCGACCAAAGTCGTGCGCGAAACCTACAATCTGGACACCCAAATGTTTCAAGAGGCGATGGTCTACCTCAGCGAAATTCCGAAACCGCAGCCCCGAAAATCGTCGCCGTATCAAAACAGCGTGATTCCGACCGTCAACAAACCCAAAAAGAAAAAACGCACGTCCAATTCGATCACCGAAGGCGTCATCATGATTTTCCTGTCGGTGCTGTTTTCCATGATGGCGTCCGCCGTCATCACGACGCTGGTTTTGCGGCTGATGCTGACCACGGGCTTTACGCCGCAGGACATCACGAACCAAATGGTTTTGGGCGTCTTCACGTTCTTCTTTCTGGTCATTTCCATTCCGACGGCGATCAAATGGGTGAATTGGGACAATTTGCTGGGATCGAACGAAGACATTTCGTTCGCGTCGACGGCGAAAACGGCGTCCGATTCCGCCGCCGACACGGACGGCGAGCTTGACAAAGCCGTTTCCTCCGCCGTTTTGCGCGAACTGTACGGAACCGCCGAAGACCGATCATACACGCAGGACACGCGGCTGTCGCATCTGGTGCGCCGCTTTTTCGACGCGTTCGATTTGCTGATGGGCAGGAAAACCATGACGCAACGGCTGGAAAGTGCCCGCCAAAAGGCGGAAGAGCAAGCCAAACGCGAAGAGGAAGCCGACAAAGCCGCCGAAGAGGAATTTAAACGCCAAACCGCCGAAACCGACGGCGAATCCGAACAGCCGGCGGAACAGCCCGAAACGGAACAGGCGGAACAATCCGCCGAAACCGCGGCGTCCGACGGCGCGGACGGAAACGAATCGGATCAATCCGCCGAACCCGCCGTCATTCCGGCGGAGCTGGAAAAGGACTATCTGAAACTGACGTCCCTGCTGTCGATCGTTTTGCGCGTGTTGCAGGAAAAAAACACTTTGCTGAACACCTACGCCCGTTTCGGGATCGAGCTGTTCATGGCGGGCGCGTGCGAACAGCTGTGCAAAACGCGGGCGCTGACGAAACAGCAGAACCGCGTCATGCTGTCGGGCGTGCTGGAACTGCTGGGGCGCGCGCCGGCGCTGGCGGCTTTGTTCTTTGACAAGGTCGACGAATACATGCTGGAACCGAAATACCTGCCCGTCATCGACAACGGGGCGAAAAGCATGCAAATCTATCTGACCAACAAAAACTCGGCGGAGCTGGTCGGCTTGATCCAAAGCACGATGGGCGTCTGGCTGAACCCGTCGAAAAAGGAAACCGTTTCGTCGGGCGTCTGCACCATCATGTTCACCGACATCGTTTCTTCAACGCAAATGACGCAAACGCTGGGCGACCGGCTGGCGCAACAGCTGATTCACCGCCACAACACGATCGTGCGTCAGGCGCTGGGCGCTTGCGGGGGCGAGGAAATAAAGCAGACGGGCGACGGCATCATGGCTTCCTTTCCGTGGGCGTCGAACGCGATTGACGCCGCCATCGCGATTCAGCGAGCGGTCAACGCGTACAACAACGAATCGCCGACCGTTCCTTTGGCTGTTCGGATCGGGCTGAACGCCGGCGAACCGATCGTCGAAAACAACGACCTGTTCGGGCTGACCGTTCAAATCGCGTCGCGCGTGTGCGGCGAAGCGGGCAAGGATCAGATTTTCGTGTCTTCGGTGGTCAAGGAACTGGCGGCGGGCAAAAACTACGTTTTCAAACCGCTGGGCGATTTTAACTTAAAGGGCGTCAGCGCGCCGCAGGCGTTGTACGAAGTCGACTGGACCGCCGCCGGCAAACCCGCGGAAACGGCGCCGGACGACGCCGCGGAACGGGCGGAAAAGCCGGAACAGACCGAACAACCCCGGTCCGCCGCCGAAACGAAGCTGTCGCAGGTTTTGCCCGAATTTTAAGACGCCTTTGATTTTTTCAAACAAACGTGCTATATTATCGGATACGGAAGAATTCCGGATATCGCTTTGACGGCAGAGGTGAATGATGGCTACGACGGTTCTGAATGCGGCTTCGACATCGACAAATATCAAATCCTTTGAAAAATCGACGTCGGATTTGTACGGCGACACGATCCGGTCGGCGCGCGACATCGGTCAGGCGCGGCTGAACTATTCGCGTTTGAACATGATCACCACTCTGTCGGAAAAGGAAACGGACGACTGGTTTTCGTTCAAAGTCACGTCGCGCGGGAAACTGCGCCTGACGGCGGTGAACGTGACCGCCGTTCAGGACGAAAAGAAAACGACCGACTCAAAGGAATCGTCCGCGTCCGACGAACTGGAAAACGCCGTTTCCGACTATGAAAAGGCGATTGAGCGGTTCAAAGGTCAGGGATTGAAAGTCGAAGTCTACCAGTACGTTCAAAACCGCCAAACGCTGGTCGCCACGAACGAAGAGGGACAAGGCAAGAAAACCGAAGCGTTCGAACAGCTGATGCGCGGCGAATACAAAGTTCAGAAAGCCGGCACTTATTACATTCATGTGACGACCAAAGACGGCAAACCCGTCGATCGGGACACGCTGTATGCGTTGCAGGTTCAGCTGGGCGACAAATACACGCACGACTACATCACCAAAGAAACGGCGGTCGACCACACCAAAGCGACCGAAGCCGAACTGCGTCAGGCGAAAGCCGAAAGCGAATCGTCGTATTCCGGTTCGTCGTTCGTCAACGGCAAAACGCTGGCGGCGCAAGGCGCAGCGAACCTGCTGGCGACGGGATACACGAACATGGCGACGATGAACAAAAACCGTTCTTCCGCCGCGAAACTGTTCAGCCTGCTGGTGTGACCCGCCGCGAAAAAAATATTGGAAATTGCGAGGAGCGGTAGCGACGCGGCAATCCAAGTGAGCCAGCCGCACAGTCCAGCCCCAATTGTTAGAACTCAATCCGCTGATTCTACCAGTGGACTGCTTCGCTCCGCTCGCAGTTTCGGTTTTGTTTGGTGCCGGAATATTCATCGAAATTGCGAGGAGCGGTAGCGACGCGGCAATCCAAGTGAACCTGCCGCGAATGTCCAGCCCTAATTGTTAGGACTCAGTCCGCTGATTCTACCAGTGGACTGCCACGTCGGG
>ERZ808286.220-NODE-220-length-42944-cov-3.802374_pt1 | contig 42944 bp, 41 predicted proteins | sample MGYA00521276_ERZ808286 | MGnify/ENA primary metagenome ERZ808286 (study PRJEB31516, sample SAMN03275607) | gut metagenome | biome: mammalia-associated habitat; material: feces | host: Papio cynocephalus | place: Kenya | collected 2012-08-01 ... | reverse complement strand
TAAATTATTATCTGTATTTTAGGTACTATCTATGGTGTTTTGTTTTTAAGTGAATTTTTGCGATTTATAGGAAATGACGATATAATTATTAATAATGTGGTTACGGTTTTAGCTGCATTGATAGGCGGTGGATTGACTTTGGCTGGTGTTTCTTGGACAATTAGAAAAGCAGACAAAGATAAAAATGAAGAAGAGAGAAAAAAGAATATACCATATATTAGACTTTGTCAAAAAGAAGAAGCATTAGTGGCAGAAAAAATTCCAATGATAACGTGCAGCGATGTTTCGGCAGCAGATTCGTCTAATAAGTTAGTGGAAAATATTTTCTGTGTCAACGTTAAACCTTTCTATATAAAAAATATTTCAGATGGACTTATTATATTGCGGGGTGTTTGTTGGAATAACCGCTTAGTGGAGTTTAAAAATAAAATTGTTTTAGAGAAAAACGCTTCATGTTTTTTATTTCAAGACGGGGCGGGAACAATACTGAAAGAAAAACTAGTATCTTTTGAACTTGTAATCATTGATTCTTTAGAAAATAAATATAAGGTAGGTTGTTTTTTTGAAAAATATGAGCAAGGGCTAAACGATAGAATTATGTCAGCTCAACAAAAAGATAAAACAATATATCAAACTGATAATTTCTTCAATATTACAAGCATTTCTTTGCCTAAATTAATTAAAGAATAGAATTATAAAATTACTTAAGTTATAATATTTAATTGATATAATAGTGGAAGAGATAAGGTATTATGGACGCAGAGAAAACGAGAGAATATTATGAAAAAATAGGGGAAACGGAATTGTGCGGGTGCGCATATTGCCAAAATTACGCAAAAGAGGTCAAGGCGGCCTATCCGAAGGTTGCGGAAGTTTTGGGCTCGATGGGCGTCGATATAGAAAAGCCGTTCGAAACGATGCCGCTTGAGCCGGACGAGAAGGGCTATATCGAGTACGTAGCAGCCCGGTACGTCGTTTTTGGAAGAGCGGAGGACTTTAAGGAAACAAGTGTCGATTCCGTAAAAATCGACGTCGCAGAGGCGCATCCTGCGACAAAGATAAAAGAGGAACATTTCGTCATCGAAATTTCCCCGATCAGGCTTAAGTGGAGCATACGATAAAATGAAAAGACCGGATCTGACGCTGAATCTGAATGCAAAAACTTTTTTGAACTACTATTATCTTAAGAAAGAAATGGTGGATTTTTTGCGCGCAAACGGTTTGCCGACGGCGGGCGGAAAAGAGGAATTGACAAATCGGATTGCGCGTTATTTGGAAAAGGGCGAAGTAATCAAACCCGTTTCAAAAAAGTCCGCGCCAAAGATTTTTGGGGAAATTTCGGAGGATAGGAAAATAGAACAAAATTTTGTGTGCTCCGAAAAACACAGAGCGTTTTTCAGGGAGAAAATAGGCAAAGGTTTTTCGTTCAACGTTCCGTTCCAGAAATGGCTTAAGGAAAACGCGGGGAAAACCTACGGCGACGCAATCGCTGCCTATCGCAAAATTTCGAAAGATAAAAAAACGTCCGAAAAACAAATCGGCAAGCAGTTTGAATACAACGCGTACGTTCGGGCTTTTTTCAAGGATAACCCCGACAAAAGCTTAAGCGACGCCGTTTTGTGCTGGAAACGCAAAAAGAGCATGGCAGGACATAATCGTTACGAACGCTCCGACCTTTCGGCGCTTGAGGCGGAGAAATAAAGCAACAGACGGTTGCTTGCGCCGCAAGCGCGCGTGTGATATAATTGTTTTTATAGGAGATAAATATGAAAACAAAAGACGTATTATTTGAATTAAGAACCCAAAAAGGCCTTACGCAGGAAGAACTGGCCGAGAAGCTTTTCGTAACCAGACAAGCGGTGTCCAGATGGGAAAACGGCGAAACCGAACCCAACGTTGAAACCCTGAAATTGCTGTCGAAATTTTTCGACGTTTCCATAAACACGCTTTTGGGCTCGCCGAGAAAGCTCGTGTGTCAGTGCTGCGGAATGCCGCTCGAGGACGGCATAATCAGCAAAGAGCAAAGCGGTGAGCTTAACGAAGATTATTGCAAATGGTGCTACGACGGCGGAACCTTCACCTACACCGATCCGAACCAGCTCGTGGACTTTTGCGTGGAGCACTTTGCAAGCCCCGAGTGGCCCGCCGAACAGGTGCGCGCGCACATGGAAGCCATGTTGCCAAACCTTAAACACTGGAAAAAATAAAAAATCGCCCGACCACGTAATGCAGAGCGAAAAAAAATGAATTTTGATTTGACGAAAATGCCCGAAATCGCCGTCGAGGTGGACTTAGACTGCGTTGAGGAAACGGAAGAAAACAATTTGGAGGAAGCGGTATGAAAAAAACGCTGGTGATTATCGTCAGATATACGACGAAAAGCGGTCTGGCAAAGGCTTTTGCGGACGAAGCTCTGGAGCTTGGAGCACTTGCCGAAATAAGAAAAGAGGACGGCTGCGAGGAATACACATATTATCTGTCGGCCGAAAACCCGTCCGAGGTCGTGCTTTTGGAAAGGTGGACGTCGGAAGAAAAGCAAATTGCGCATTTGGCGGGCGAAGCAATGAAAAAACTGAGGCCTGTGAAGGACAAGTACGTCGTTTCGCAGACAGTCGAAAAATTTTATATCTGAAAATAAAAAACCGCCGAAACGGCGGTTTTTTTGTATGCGTTTTTATTTTTCTTCCATATCGGTTTCGTTTGTGTTTTCCGCGGTGGCGAGCTCTGCAGGTTCTTCCTTGTCGGCGGGTTCTTCTTGAGGTTCGTCGTGATGCTTTTCGGCGGTGTCGATGCTGCCTTTGAAAACGAAGAAGCGTTGATAGAAGTATTCCAGAACCAGATTAAGCACCATGAAAATGGCTTCGATAAGATATTCATTCCAGCCCTTGCCGCTCAAAAACTTGGTGCAAAGCGCGGACACAGGAGAGAATACCGCGTAAAACGCCGCCACTTTGAGCATTGCGATAGGCACGTTTGCGGCCGATTTGAAGGTGAATTTGCGGTTGAAGGTGAAGTTCCAGATAACCGACAAAATCAGCGAAATGAGGTTTGAAAGCCAGGTAAGTTTGTGATCGTTGTCCCAGTGAAAAACTTCCACCATGAGGGTGTAGCTTAAAATCTGAATGACGCCCGCGCTGACAGAAAACAGCGCGAATTTGAGAGTTCTTATAAGTTCTTGTTTTTTCTCTTTTTCCATAACGACCTCCGTTTATAAATACATTATAATTTGTTTTATTAAAAAAGTCAACGGGGAGAAAAATGTTTTTTCGGTTTTTGGAAAATCAGGATTTGGCAAAACGTGCGGTTTATCTTGAAAAATCGAAACAAAAACGTCGCATTTAGTATTTTTACAAAAAATTTCCTTCAAAAGTCGTTTTCGGAAAAAACGGAAAACGCCGTTTATCATTTCGTTGCTTTTGGCGAAAATAAGTGGTATAATATATAATCATATATGCGGAGGGTTCAAATGTTAGGCGGAAAAACACTTGCCGTATTAAAAGCGGTCGTGGAGCTTTCGGGCGGAACGTTCAAGGTTCTCGACGCGGACGACATCATCGAAAAGGTCGAAGGGGAGAAGCCACAAAAGCTGGAGCTTTCGGGCATAATCAAAAGTCTGGCCGAGCAAGGACTGGTGAAGGTTAAAACTGCTTCCACCGAAACTTACTGTATACAAAGCCTTACCCGCGCGACGCTTGCTTTGGAGGGCAAGGACGAAACGCCGCTTGCGCCAAAGGAAATTTCGGCCGAGCAGGAAATCGTACGGCCGAAAACCGAAGAAACCGGCAGGTTCAGAACCGCAACGGTGGTGGAGCTTGAAAAAGTTAAGGGGCTCATTAAAAGAGCCGCGTTTTTCGGCGCGCTGATCGGAGGCGCGGTCGTCGGCGGGCTTTTGATAGTTCTTTTCAAACTTATCGTAAAATAACCGAGGTGCAAAATGTTCGCAAAACGGGACGAACTTAAAAACGACTACATCAAAAACGAATTGACCAAAAAGGAAAAGGCCGTTATGTGGGCCATCTTTAACGCTGCCGAAAACGGCGACGGAGTGGCTATTCTGAAACCCGTTGACATTTTGCGGGCAATCCCGTTTAAGATAGAGCTGGCAAAAGAGGAGCTGGAACCGACGCTTAAGGCTCTGGAGCTGGACGAGTATATCGACTTCGTGCAGGCCGACAAGGACGGCGAAAAAAACTATTGCGTCAACCTTAAAAACAAAGGCCTCAACTTTGCCAGGACGGAAGCGATGGTCAAGCGCAGTTTGCGGCGAAAGATTCTGTTCACCATACTTTTTGCCATTCTCGGCGCGACGATATCCATGCTTTGGAAATTCGTTTTGAGCAAATATTTCGGATAATGGACAAATTTATTCTAAAAAGCAAATACAAGCCTTGCGGCGATCAACCGCAAGCAATCGAATCGCTGACGGAAGGGCTTAACGACGGACTGAGGACACAGGTTCTGTTGGGCGTTACGGGTTCGGGAAAAACCTTCACTATGGCAAACGTTATCGCTAACGTGCAAAGGCCTGCGCTGGTCATAGCGCACAACAAGACTCTGGCGGCTCAACTCTGCAACGAATTTCGGGAGTTTTTCCCCGAAAACCGTGTGGAGTTTTTTGTATCCTATTACGACTATTATCAGCCTGAGGCGTACATTCCCCGTTCCGACACCTACATCGAAAAAGAACTGCAGATAAACGACGAAATCGACAAGCTGCGCCACTCGGCAACCTCCAGTCTTTGCGAAAGAAGGGACGTCATCGTGGTGGCGTCGGTAAGCTGTATCTACGGCTTGGGCGGGCCGGTGGAGTACTACAATCAGGCGGTGTCGCTAAGGCCGGGCATGGAAATCGACCGCGACGAACTGGCGATGAAGCTGGTTTCCATTCAGTATAAAAGGGCCGATCTCGACTTCGTGAGGGCCACTTTCAGAATGCGCGGCGACGTTATGGACATTTTCCCTGCGTCCAACAGCGAAATTGCCATAAGGGTGGAATTTTTCGGCGACGAAGTGGAAAGAATTTCCGAAATCGACAGCTTCAGCGGCCGAGCGATTTCCACGCTCGAACACGCCGTCATTTTCCCTGCGACGCACTACGTCATCGGCGACGACAAACTGGAAGACGCCTTAAAAGTCATTCTGAAAGACAAGGACGAGCAGGTGCGCGCTTTCACCGAGGCAGGCAAGCTTATCGAAGCGCAACGCATCGGCGAACGCGTCAGCTACGACGTCGAAATGATTAAGGAAATCGGCTATTGCAGCGGCATAGAAAACTACAGCCGCTATTTCGACGGACGCGCTCCGGGCCAGCCGCCGTACACGCTTTTAAGCTTTTTCCCGAAAGATTTCGTAACGTTTATCGACGAATCTCACATGACGATTCCGCAGATTCGCGCCATGTACAACGGCGACAGGAGCCGCAAGGTCAACCTCGTGGAGTACGGCTTTCGTCTTCCCGCAGCCTACGACAACAGGCCGCTTACCTTCGAGGAATTCGACGAAAGAGTCGGCCAGCTTATATGCACTTCGGCAACCCCCGGGCCGTACGAAATGGAACAGGCGGACAACGTCGTCGAACAGCTTATAAGGCCTACGGGGCTTATCGATCCGGAAATTTCGGTGAGGCCGGTGAAGGGGCAGATCGACGACCTTATCGGCGAAATCAACGCCGTCACGGAAAAAGGCGGCAGAGTTCTGGTTACGACGCTCACCAAAAAAATGGCGGAAAACCTGACGGACTTTTTGAAGGAAAACGGCATCAAAGTCAAATATATGCACTCGGAAATCGTTACGCTTGAGAGGGTGGAAATCATCGGCGAACTAAGAAGAGGCGAGTTTGACGTTCTCGTCGGCATAAACCTTTTGAGGGAAGGTTTGGACCTTCCGGAAGTCAGGCTCGTGGCCATACTCGACGCGGACAAGGAAGGATTTTTGCGTTCGGACACCGCGCTCATTCAGACCATAGGCCGCGCCGCAAGAAACGTGGACGGCAAAGTCATAATGTACGCCGACAACATCACCGGCAGCATGCAGCGCGCAATAAGCGAAACCAATCGCCGCCGCAAGATTCAGTCGGAGTACAACAAGGCGCACGGCATCACTCCTAAATCTGTCGAAAAGGAAATCGTCAACACCATTGAAATCACCAAAAAGATAGATGAAACGCCGAAAACGCCTGTTAAAAACATCGCTTATGAGATTGAGCGCCTTAAAGCGCTGATGCAAATCGCCAGCGACGCGCTGGATTTCGAACGCGCAATCGTGCTCAGGGACGAAATTCAAAAACTTAAAAAACAACTGAAAAAGGACTGAAAAGTCACAAGTTACATATGGGAAACATCACAATCAAAGGAGCAAACGAAAACAACCTCAAAAACGTGGACCTGACCATTCCGAGAGGGAAACTGGTGGTTTTCACGGGGCTTTCGGGAAGCGGAAAAAGCTCTTTGGCTTTCGACACCATTTTTGCCGAGGGACAAAGAAGATATATGGAAAGTCTGTCCAGCTATGCCCGTCAGTTTCTGGGGCAGATGGAAAAGCCTAACGTCGAGATGATCGACGGGCTTTCGCCTGCAATCGCAATAGATCAGAAGACCACGTCGCACAACCCTCGTTCGACCGTGGGTACCGTTACCGAAATTTACGATTATCTCCGTCTTTTATACGCGCGCGTAGGCACTCCGCACTGTCCGAAATGCGGCAGAGTCATCGAAAAACAGTCGGTGGACGTTATATGCGACAAAATCCTTAAAAACCAAAAAGGCAAAGTCATAGTTATGGCGCCTGTGGTCAGGGGAAGAAAAGGCGAATACGTCAAGCAGATCGAAAGCTACAAAAAAGCGGGCTACGCCCGAGTCAGAATCGACGGCATCGACTACACCTTGGACGAAGAGCTGCCGAAGCTTGAAAAAAACGTCAAGCACACGATAAGCGTCGTGGTGGACAGGCTGGTCATAAAGGAAGGCGTGGAAAGGCGACTCACCGACAGCTTGGAGCTTGCCTTAAAGCTTGCCGAAGGGCTTGTTACGGTTGACGTGGACGGCACGGAAACGCTTTATTCCACAAACTACAGCTGCCCGGACTGCGACATAAGCATTGAGGAACTTTCTCCTCGCTCGTTCAGCTTCAACAATCCTTACGGAGCCTGCCCGGAATGTCTGGGACTGGGCTACAAATGCGTCATCGACACGGCCAAACTGGTCAAGGACGACAATCTTTCCATCGACGAAGGCGCGCTTGCGCCTGCAACCAACTGGGGCGTCGACGTTTCGCAAAGCTTCAACAGAACCATAAAAGCCATGGCCGACAAGTACGGATTTTCGACGTCCGTGCCGTTTAAGGATTTGCCGAAAGAGGCCAAAAAAATGATTTTCTACGGCAACGACGGCGAGGAACTGGAAATCTTTTTCAGCCTTTACAGCAAAAAGACTTCCTATAGAGCGTCGTTCGACGGCATCGTGCCTATTTTGGAGCGCAGATATAAGGAAACCACTTCCGAAATGATGAAGGCCGAGCTTGACAAGCTTATGGTGGAAACCGACTGCGACGTCTGCCACGGCAAACGCCTCAAAAAGGAAGTGCTGGCAGTCACCGTCGGCGGAAAAAACATCATAGATCTGACGGATATGTCGGTGGTGAAAATTGCGGAATTTTTCAAAAATCTTTCGCTCACCGAACAGCAGCAAATCATTGCCAAACAAATTATTAAGGAAATCACCGCAAGGCTGAACTTTTTGATAAACGTCGGGCTTGACTACCTGACGCTGTCCAGAACCTCCATGACGCTTTCCGGCGGCGAAAGCCAGAGAATAAGGCTGGCCACGCAGATAGGCAGCGGCCTTACGGGCGTATTGTATATTCTGGACGAGCCGAGCATAGGTCTGCATCAAAAAGACAACAGCAAATTGCTTGCTTCTCTCAAAGGACTAAGGGATCTCGACAACACTCTTATCGTCGTCGAGCACGACGAGGAAACCATTCGTTCCGCAGATTTTATCGTCGACGTCGGCCCGGGCGCGGGCATTCACGGCGGCAACATCGTGGCGACGGGAAGCGTCGAAGATATTATAAATTGCAAGGAATCGATAACCGGAAAATATCTTTCCGGCGAACTTAAAATAGAAGTTCCCAAAAAGCGTAAGGCTCCCGACGGCAGGTATCTGGTCGTTAAGGGCGCAAAACAGAACAACCTCAAAAACGTGGACGTCAAAATCCCGGTGGGGCTTTTCACCTGCATAACGGGCGTTTCCGGAAGCGGCAAAAGCAGTTTGGTGAACGAAATAATTTATCCGCGCGTGGCAAACGCGCTCAACAGATCTTCGCTCACGGAAGGCAAGGCCGACGGAGTGGAAGGGCTTGAATATTTCGACAAGGTCATTTCCATCGACCAGTCGCCGATAGGCAGAACGCCGCGCAGCAACCCTGCAACCTATACGGGCGTTTTTACCGCGATAAGAGAGCTTTTTGCGGCCACTCCCGACAGCAAGGCGAGAGGTTACAAGGCGGGGCGTTACAGCTTCAATATCGCGGGCGGCAGATGCGAAAGCTGCTCGGGCGACGGCATAATCAGAATAGCCATGCACTTTTTGGCCGACGTTTACGTCCCTTGCGAGGTCTGCCACGGCAAACGTTACAACAGGGAAACGCTGGAAGTCAAATATAAGGGCAAAAACATCTTCGAGGTGTTGGATATGACGGTGGAAGAAGCTTGCGACTTTTTCAAAAACATTCCGTCGGTTTACAACAAAATCAAAACTCTCAACGACGTGGGGCTTGGATATATCAAACTCGGACAGTCGTCCACCACGCTTTCGGGCGGCGAAGCGCAGAGGGTGAAACTGGCAACAGAGCTTTCAAAACGCAGCACGGGGAAGACGTTGTATATTCTGGACGAGCCGACCACCGGCCTTCACAGCGCCGACGTTTCGAGGCTTGTGGACATTCTCAAAAAGTTCTCCGAAAACGGCAACACGGTGCTGGTGATAGAGCACAACCTCGACGTCATAAAAGTGGCGGATTATATCGTCGATCTCGGCCCCGACGGAGGGGACAGAGGCGGCAATATCGTGGGTGTCGGCACGCCTGAGGAAATTGCCGAAATCGAAAGCAGTTATACGGGCGAATACCTGAAACCGCTTTTGCAAAAGAAATAGCGACAACAAAATACGGCCGATTTTCGACCAAAGATAAAAGAAGGGATTTACCAATGAGAAAACTTTTTGCGACGATTTTTCTGATCGTCGGCATTGCCCTTTTTGCGGGCATTGCAACATCGAGTCCTGCGCTTGCTTTGGAACAAACTCAGAACGTCACCGTTTACAAAACGTCCTCGGGCGAATATGTCGCCGAGTGGACGCAAGTTCCGGATAACTGCGGCTACGCGTTTTACTTTGCCGGAACGAGAAGCGTCACCGAAAAAGACGAAAACTTTATCGTTTTGAACGAAAGCCTGCTTACGGCAGGCGAAAACGAAATGTCGGTTGCGGCAATAGACTCCGCAGGCGAAGAAGGCGAAAAGAAAACCTTCGTCTACGAGCATTACGTTCCGTTTTCTGTGCCGAACGAGGTGACTTTTTCGGAGGAAAGCAAAATTCTTTCCTGGACGGACGACAACGAAAACGCCACCTACGACGTTGTCGTAAACAGAGTGCTTGTGGCCAACGATTTGACCGAAAAGCAAGTTGATTTGTCCGAATTTATCGTTAACGTAGGCATTTATGAAATCAAGGTTATGGCAAACGGTTCGGGCTACAGGCTTCCGTCGATGTTCTCGAACTCGGTTGTATATACCGAAAGAAGAGCGCTCACCGCGCCGCAAAATCTTTCGTTTTATATGGTTGACGGCAAAATCACCGCGTCGTGGAGCGAGGTTGACAACGCCGAAAACTATCTTGTGGAAATCAAAAAAGACGGCGCGGTTTTAAGCAGTTTCCCTGTAGCCGACACCAGCGCCGATATCTCAGAATACGTTACGGAAGTGGCAGAATACGAAATTTCCGTCGTTGCGGACTCGGCGGACGATTCTTTTTATACGGAATCCGAAAAGATAACGGCAACGTATAAAAATATCGGCAGTCTTGACGCTCCCGTACTTACGGTGGAAGGAACCGTCGTTTCGTGGGAAGCGGTGGAAAACGCTTCCGTGTATTCGGTGGCCGTGGACGAAGTGCCCGCGGGCGGCGAGATAACCGGAACCTCGTTCGACTTTTCGGAACTGGTGAAAGAAGTCGGCGCGCATAAAATTTCGGTGCAGGCAGAGGAAAACGGCCTCTACGTCGCAAGCGATATTTCGGTCGTTTATTATTACACTTACGGCAAGCTCGACGCACCTGTCGCAACTCTCAGCGGAAGCGTGCTGTCATGGACGGAGGTCGAGAATGCAAAGGATTACACGGTTATGCTTGACGGCGCCATTTTGGACGCGCACGTCTGCAGTATGACTTTCGATTTGGCAGGTTACGTTGCCGCGGCGGGAAGCTATGAGGTTTCGGTAAAAGCCAACGAAATCGGATTTTATAATGAAAGCGACGCTTGCTCCGTCACTTACGTTCTCACCGTAAGCCTCGGCAAAACCGAAGCCGAATTCGACGAAAACACCCTCACGCTGAAGTGGAACGCGGTGGTCGGCGCAACCGTTTACGTGGTTTCGGTGGACGGAGAGATTATCTGCGAAACGGAAAATTTGTCCTACACTTTTAACGAATCCGTTTTCGCCGATTCGAAAACCTACGTTTTGTCCGTTTACGCAAAAGGTTACAACAACTTTGACGACGGTGAAAAGGCCGAAGTGAACTTTAAGAACGTGATTTCGCAGACGAAAAGCAAAATCGTTATTGACAGTGTAGACGTCGGCCTCGAAAGATTGTTGCAAAAGGGTTACGTTGCTTACATAGTGTCAGATACCGATATGGAAGCCGAAAACTTGGGAGAAGAAATATTTTCTTCTGACGGCACGCTTACCGTTGACCTGTCAAAGTATAAAGGACTAAAACTCGGTTTGATCGAAAAATATTCCGATGCAGACGAAGAAGTGGTTCTTTACGAATTGTCCACGATATCCGATGGCGATATAGTGGTAAAATGTACGAAATATACGCTGGCAGCGTCGGAGTTTACTTATGAAAATAACGAAAATTTGTCGGCTGGCATCGCTATTGCGGACAACGTTCTTGTCAACGTCGGAGAAGGCGGTTACGCTATAACCATAGTCAGCGGCGTTCCGATTGAGTACTATGCTTCTCTCACGGTGAAATAATTTGAAAAAGCTGTTTACAAACGGCCGAATATGATGTAAAATTAAATTATATTGACTATCTCGGAGGATTTTATGGGAACTTTTGTTATAGCTTACGACGTCGGCACGACCGGCATCAAAACCTGTTTGTTTGAAATCGACAAGGAAATCAGGCTGGTTGAGTCTGCAATGTGCGGCTACAATCTTTACGTTTTCGAAAACGGCGGCGCCGAGCAGGACGCAGACGAATGGTGGAACGCAATGTGCGTTACGACAAAGGCTATTTTCGAAAAATCCGATGTGAAGCCGTCCGACATCAAGGGCATAAGCTTCTGCAGCCAGATGCAAGGTTTGGTTCTCGTCGACAAGGAAGGCAACGCCGTCCGCCGTCCGATGAGCTATATGGACCAAAGAGCGAAAGAAGAAATCAAAAAGGGCATAGCGCACGGCTTCCAGATTGCGGGAGCAAACGTGTTCAAGCTGATCAAATCCATAATGATAACGGGCGCGGTTTCGGCCAGCGTAAAAGATCCTGTCTGGAAATATAAATGGATCGAAGCGCACGAGCCTGAAAACTTCAAAAAAGCGTATAAATGGCTTGACGTTAAGGAATATCTTATCGGCCGCACCACCGGCAGATTCGTGATGACCAGAGACAGCGCTTTCGGCACGCTCATTTACGACATACATAAAAAAGAATGGTCCAAATCCATGTGCAAGATGTTCCGCCTGAACGTCGATCACCTGGCCGAAATCATTGATTGCACCGACCTCGTCGGCGGAATCACCGAAAAAGCGGCAAGGGAACTTGGGCTTGAAGAAGGCACTCCGGTGTTTGGCGGCGGCGGCGACGCAAGCCTTATCGGCGTGGGCGCAGGCGCAACGGCCGTTGGCGACACGCACATTTATTCCGGCACGAGCGGCTGGATCGGCACCGTAACCGACAAATCCGTGGTGGACGCTTCCAACATGATCGCGGCAATCGTTGGCGCAGAAGACGGGAAATACAACTATTTCGCCGAAATGGAAACCAGCGGCAAATGCCTCGAATGGGTTAAAAACCACCTCGCTCTCGACGAAATCGACATCTATCTCGAAAAGCACGACGTAACCGAAAGCTTAGAAGCGGAATATACCAGCCTCTACGACTATATGACCTCCGTCATAAAAGACGTGCCTGCGGGTTGCGACGGCGTGATTTTCACTCCGTGGCTGCACGGCAACAGATGCCCGTTTGAAGATCCGAACGCAAAAGGAATGTTCTTCAACATCGGCATAGAAACCGGCAAACGCCAGCTTATTCGTGCCGTTATCGAAGGCATCTGCTTCCACAAACGTTGGATGCTCGAGGCCGAAGGCAAAAAAGTTAAAACCTCCGATCCGATCAGGTTCGTCGGCGGCGGCGCACTTAGCGCGGTAACCTGCCAGATCCTTGCGGACGTAACGGGCAAAACCATCGAAACGGTTGCCAGCCCGCAAAACGTCGGCGCAGTCGGCGCGGCGGCTCTAGTCGGCGTAGGCCTTGGGCTCATCAAAAATCTGGACGAAGTCAAAAACTTCATTCCGGTCGTGGCCACCTACAAGCCTAATCCGGAGCTTAAACCTATCTACGACAGAAACTTCGAGGTCTTCAAAAATCTCTACAAGAGCAACAAGAAAAACTTTGCTATCCTGAATAAGTAGTTTCAAAAAATAAGCCACGCTCGTTTGAGCGTGGTTTTTTACATAAGGCCTATCAGATCAAAGGTTACGGTTTTCCGCACGTTTTCGATAAGGATTATGGTGCTTGCGGTTTTTGACGACGCGTTCTGCAAATCGTCCACCTCGAGGGAACCTTCTATTTCGCCGAGGGTAACGGGAATCTGGCGCATTTCGGTGGAGTAGTCGAACATTTCGACGTAAATTCGTTCCTTTTCCCACCATTCGATAAGCGCCGTGCAGGCGTCAAGCGCTTCGGCGGTTTTCTTTTCGTCAACCAGTCTGTCAAGCTCGTTTATGCGAAAAGTCAGCTCGTCGAACACGTTTTTCACGCGGACGTGATCGTAGATTCCGAATGCCAGAATGAGAACCAGTATACAAATGACAACGATAAGTTTTTTCATATCTAAAAGTTTATGGACGACATTTGACCGTCGTAAGATTGCACGACCGCAATTTTAGATTGCGTAATTGTGAGGATAAACACGTCTTTTTGCTCCAAACCGATTTCTTTCAGCTTGTTTGCGATTTCGATTTCCGACGGCGCGGAGTCAAGCAGTGAAAGGTTTTCGGCCATAAACCGTCCCTCGACGATGACGGTGTACGGAAGCTCCACGGGCTTTTCCGGAAGATTCATGTCGCCGCAGGTAACTTCGCCCGACGAGTAGGCCGGCAGGACGGAAATTTTGCCGTTTGTCTCCAAAATGGCAAACTCCACCTGATCGAGCGAAAAATATCCTTGCGCCCTCAAGCTCGCCATAAGGTCGTTGACGCTGAGGCCCGTTTGGCCGAGAGCCTTGACGTCGATGTTGCCTTCTGAAATGACGATTATAGGCTTTCCGTTCACAAGCTTTCTGAAGCGTTGACTCTTCTGGCCGACAAACGTCAGCGCGACGTGGGTTATTAAAAGCGCAAGCATAGGCAGAATTCCGTATATGAAAGGTATGGACGGATCGCTCATCGGCATGCACGCAAGGTCGGAAACCACCAGCGTGATTGCAAGCTCGTAGGGTTGCATTTCGCCGAGTTGCCGCTTCCCCATAAGGCGCATGACGGCAATCAGCGCAAAATAAAGTATGATTGTTCGAACAAAAATCGTAAGCATACCGCTATTATCGACGCGCGGCGGTTTTTTTATACGAATTGAATTGCAAAAGAACGAAAAGACGTGTATAATTTATATCAGCAGAGTAGGTAAGTCGCGTTAAGTGTTGCGGAATGGAATGTTGTCCGCAAACGAAAGGGAATTCCCTGCGGTGGCTTGCCGCATTCGTTGCTTAGTTTATACGGTTGTATAACCATGCTCGGATCTCTGAATTTGTCGGAGGTTTTTTTATGAACAAAAAATTGAATACGCAAAAAATTGCTTACGCCGCGCTTTTCGTTGCGGTTTCGGCGGTGCTGAACTGCCTGTCGGCGCAAACCACCGCCTTGAGCCTGTCGCTTACCTACATTCCGTCGATAATCGCAGGCATATATATGGGGCCGTTCGTCGGATTTTTGGTGGGAGCCTTGGGCGACGGAGTGGGGTGCTTGTTGTTTCCGCACGGCGCGTGGCTGCCGCTTCTGACGCTGTCGGCAGGGCTGACGGGGGTTATGCCGTGGATAGCAAAACGAATTTTCGGCAAAAATCTGGCGGCGATGATAGCGGCGGCATATCTGCTGACTCTCGTCGTTTGCACTTTGGGCATAAACACCACCACGCTTTGGTACACTTTCTTCCGAAGCAAAAAGACGCTTTGGGTGTATATGGGCGGCAGAATTATGTCGCAGGGGTTGGTTTTGTTGCTGAACGCCGCATTGACGTTCGTGCTTGTGCCTCTTTGCGACAAATATCTGAAAAAACTTGGCCCATGATAGTATTTTATCCTTTCGCCTTTTTCAGCAGCCTGACAAGGGCTGCCGTTTTTCTTTTCGGAAGAACGGCCTCAGCGTCAACGATGCCGAACGCCCACAGCGTAACCGCATAAGCAAGGAAGGAAACGAACGCAGAAACGATCACCACCACAGCTATCGGCGCGCGAAGAAGCAGCAGGTTTTTCAGCAGGTAGCACAAAAGCGCGGACGGCGCGGCCGCAAATACTGCGGAAATCGGTTTTTTGAAGTTGAGTTCCAAGCCTTCCTTTTTCAGAAGAACCGAAAAATTCAGAAACGTGGTTGTGCCGAAGCACAGCAGCATGCCGCAAAGAATGGCGTACACGCCTATTTTTGCAGGCAGAACGAACAGGCACGCAACGGTTACCAGTGAACCTATGGCAAAGTGCAGAAAGGTGGTTCTTTCACGGCCGAGGCTGTTGAGCACACTGGTGCTGATTTGGTTAAGCTCCAACGGATATATTATGACGGCCGCAATGCCGACGTATTTTCCGGCGCGCGGATCGTTAAACAAAAACGTCCCTATGCTTTCGCCGAGAGGCGCGTAAACCAGAACGAAAAAACTGCCTATAACGGCCGCAAACAGGGTTGCAGAGTCGATTTTGCGACTTAAACCGTTTTTTTTGCTGCTTGCGACTTCCGGGACGAGCACCGTGGCAAGCGCGCCGGTTATGGCGAGCGGCGCCATCAAAAGCGGCAAGCTCATGCCGGTGACTCGGCCGTAATCGGCGGTGGCTTCGGACGGAGTCATGCCGCTTCTTACGAGAATAAAAGGCACAATAACCGCCGTCAGACTGCTGACCAAGCTGCCTGAAATTCGTATGAGAGTTATGGGCACGGCGCTTTTTACGGTCGGTTTGACGTCTGCGGGCTTTTTAAGCCTGCCGCCGATGGCAAAATAGATGGCCTGAAGCACCGCCCCGCTGACAAGGTCCGAAATTAGAAACGAAAAAGCGATGCCCGTCGCCCCGTCAAAGGGGCTTTTTTTGCTGCAAAACGCAATGCAGGACAGCACGCGGACCACCTCTTCCGAAAGTTCGGCGACAGAGAAGGCGAAATATTGTTTTTTGCCCAAAAAATACGCCCTTACGACGGCGTAAACGGAGGTTGAGAGAAGCGTCGGCAGAACGATAAAAAACACGGGCAAAGCCCTTTTGTCGCCGAATAATACGGCCAAATTGTCGCCGCAGGCGTAAAATACGGCAATAAGGCAAGCGGAAATCGTCCCGCAAATCAAAAGGCCGGACGAAACCAGTCGTCCTGCTTTTTCCTCGCCCTCAAGAGCCGCGATTCGCCTCGACAGCACGGGCGGCACGCCGCTTGACGCCACTGCGGACAACAAAAACAACACCGAAAGCGCCATCTGATAAAGCCCCACGGCTTCCGCGCCCAGTTTTCTGCCGACGTAAATTTTGAACAAAAAACCGACGGCTCTCGTGGCCACCCCGAATACGGTGACCAAAGCTACGGCCTTGTAAATTTTGCTTCCCGAACTTTTCATACTGAATATGTATGAGAAATCGGTTTGTTTTATGTCCCTTACGCGCCGCGGCAAAACAAAAAAAGACCGCCCGAAGGCGCTCTTTTATCTGTATTCCGACGTGCCTATGAGGTAGTCAACGCTCACCTCAAAATAGACCGAAAGCTTGAACAGGGCAGAAGCGGAAGGCTCCTGCTTTCCGTTTTCCCAGTAGCTTATGCTTGCGTTGGACAGTCCAAGGTCCTTTGCAAGCTTGTTTTGACCTATTTCTTTTTCTGCGCGAAGCTCCTTTAAGCGTTCGGCGAAAACTTCCCTTGAATATTCTCTCATACAAATATCCTAACAATAATTAGGACAAAAGTCTTGACATCTAATTATAATTAGATTACAATATAATTATCAAACTATACGGGAGGAAGAAAATGGATAACAACAAAATAGCAACGATAATGGCGCAGGTTAGAGAGTATATTCCGGAAGAAAAGAAAATGGAATTGCAGCAAAGGCTATCCGTTATGCCGGACGAAGCGGGAATGGTGATTTCCGGAGTGAACTTCAAATCGTCAACCACAACCTTGATATTGTCTATATTTTTCGGATATCTTGGCATTGACAGGTTTTACGTCGGGGATATAGGACTGGGAGTGTTGAAACTTTTAACTGCCGGTCTTATGGGTGTATGGAGCTTTATAGATATCTTTCTTTGTTACAAAAAGGCAAAGAAAAAGAACTATGAAACCATATTGGATTGTTTGAAATCGTTTAATAATTAAAAACGGAAAAGAGCGACATTTGCCGCTCTTTTTCAATCAAAAAAGCCACCGAGAAATCGGTGGCTTTTGTAGGTTTGAAAGATTAGTCTTTCATGTTCTTGTACTTATCCTCACGCTTCTTCAAGCTGTCAGGCGATTGAGCTCTGCGAGCGTCGTAGCTTGGCATGTTCTTCAAAGCTTTGCGTTTAGGGATAACTTTCTTCACCAAATAAACTACCACTGCCGCAATGATGAGCGCGCCGATGACTGCGGAGCTGATCCAGAGCCAACCGAGGTTGTTTTTGTTGTCATCGTCTTTGTTGTCGTCATCGTCGCCCTTGTTGATGTTCTTGGAATCGGTGAGGGTGTCTTTGAGGACGTGAGCCGCTTCGTCGGTGTTTGCGGTGTTGTACTCGGAAGCTTCGATCTTTTGAATGTCGATGTTGTCGAACATTGCGAAGCCGGAGAAGTAGTCGTAGGTTACGTCGCTGCTGTTGGCAGGAGTGAACACTCTGCCGAAGCCCGCTTTGACGGTTACGCTTGCGTCGGAAGACGAAGTCTTCAGATAGAAGGTGCCGGTGGTCCATTCGGAAGCGGAGATCTTGATAACGTAGTCGCCTACGCCTGCGGTGGTGTCGTTAATCTGCACGTAGAGGTAAGCGTTTTCGGACGCTTCCAGAAGTTTTGCGGAGAAGGACACTTTGTAGTAGCTGTTCTTGCTGAAGGTGAACTTGGAGGAAGTGAAGCTGTAAGCGGTTGCGTCCTCGTTGTGAATGAGGAGGTAGCTGTTAGGTTCGCTTTCCACGAATTGCGCTTCGTAAGCAGCTCTCTTGGCATATTGCGCGGCAAGCTGATCTGCCAAAGAAACGTTGTTGTCTTTTGCAAGTTTTTCGATGACTTCGTTTTCGTAACGACCGTCTTCGAAGTCGCCTTCTTTCCAGATGCGCCAGGTTTCGCCGTCCTGATAGAAGTATTCTGCGTTTTCTTCAGGTTCGCCGTCGAGCTTGGTGAAGCCGTCCAGAGCAACCAGCCTGTCGAGGAAGCTGTCGGCGTTGTTGCCGATCAAAACGCCTGCGGTGGTGTTGGTGGAAGGTTTTTCTTCGGTTTCTTTGTAGTCGGAGCTGCCGGTCCAACCGTCAGGTTTGCCGAGGCCGCTGGATTCGACGGAAGAAGAAGCGAAGTTTTCGAAGCTGTCGGAAGTGAAGCTGCAAACTTTGAGTTCGTCGTTGTCGGTCAGTTCGTTATAAGCTTTCTTGTCGATGGTGACGAGGGAAGCTTGATCGAAGAACACGACGCCGCCCTTGAGGAGCGAATATTCGGTGCTTTCGTCAGGCTTGCTGAGGCCGGAATAGGAATCCTTGGTTCCGAGGAACAGTCCGAGTTTGACGGATTTTGCGGAGATACCGGTCTTGGCAGCGAAGGTGTAGCGGGTCCAACCTTGATTGTCAGTGCCGCTCTTGATGCCTTCGAATTTAGCGAGAACCGCGTTGTCGGTGTCGTACAGATAGAGGCTTGCAGTGCTGTCGCCCACGGTTTTGACGAGGACGGAGATGAGGTAATAGCCTTCTGCGGACAGCGAGAACGAGCTGGAAGAGGTGTAACCCACGGATGCAGGTTGACCGTTCTTGTCTGCGTCGGAGGTTTTGACGTCGCCGGAAGCGAGCATCAGAACGTTGTCGCCGCCGAAGTACGAAAGCATATCGGTGGTAACGCCGGAAGCGTTAGGGTTGATGAACATATTTGCGCCGAATAAGCCTTCGTAGAGAAGGGTGCCGTCGGCGTAGTCGGCAACGATGTTCTGAACGAGAGTTTCGTTGTTGACGTCAACGATACCGGCCAGCTGTTTGCCGTTGCCGTTCTTGTTGACGAGCGTCCAGTTTGCAGGGGTGCCGAAGTTTTCGGAAAGTTTGCCGTCAACCATACCGCCGGTGGCAAGACCTTCGACCTTTTCGTAATCGAGGTTGTTGAATCCGCCGTTGGAGATGGTGTCGGAGGTGGTGGTTACGAAGGAAACCTTTTTGCGGAAGTTGGAAGTGGAAGCGGAGTAATCCTTGTAGTCGCTGTCAACGAGGGTTACGTTGGAAACGAACACGTTGCCTGCCGCCAAGGTGTCAGGGGTGTAAACGCTGCCGCTGCCGAGTTCGAATTGCAGGTAAACGGTTTTTTCTTCGCTGCCGGTCTGAATGAGGAACGCGACTTCCTGCCAGCCGTCGATTGCGCCGGAAGTAATGTCGTCGCTGTCGATGCCGCTGGAGGTTGCGAGAACGGAATCGTCCTCGGCGTTCATAAGCTTAACGGTCACGGAAGCGTCGCCGAAGTTCTGAGTTTTAACCCACGCGCCGATACGGAAGTAGTCGTTGGCGGCCAGAACCATGTTTGCGTCTGCAAATTTGAACTTGTAGATGCAAGGCTCGGCGGTGAGGATTGCAAGCAGGCTGTTGCTGCCGGACGTGGTGTTGACGTAAGGAAGAGCAGGAACGGTTACGCTTTCAGCGTAAGCTTCCACGGTGCCGTCCAGAAGGGTGATGTTTTTGTCGGAAGAGGACAGGTCGATGACGCCGGCCTTGACGCCGGAAACGTCGGTTCCGCCGATGAGGGTGCTGCCTTCGTCGGTGATGACGGAGATGCCCTTAACAGGGTTGCTGTCGTTGAAGTAGCCGTTTTCGAGGGTGCTGTTTTCGTCGATACGAAGGTTGACGATTTTGCTTACGCCCGCTTCGTCGACGAATTCGTCTTCATTCGCAACCTTTTTGTAGGTGAGGCCGTCGAAGAACGCCCAGCCTTTGCTGAAGGTTGCAGGTTTAACGCCGTCTTCCGCTTTGCCGGTGCCGAAATGGAATTCGAAATCCAAAGAGCTGTTGCCGTTTTTGCTGGCAATAACGTAGAAGGTGCAGAGCTGCCATTCGCCGTTAGTATTGATGCCGTCGAGCACGTATTCGGTTTTGCCGTCAACGAGCTTGAGAGCCGCGGTGCAGTTTGCCGCAGGATCGGAGGAGATGTTGGTCTTCACCCAAACGGAAACCTCGTAAAGTCCGCACTGAGCGAAGTTTACGGTAGAAGTGGAGCGCATACCGATGGCGGAGAGCTCGCTGTTGTAAAGCATATAAACGTAGGAGCCGACGGTGCCGTCAGGAACGCCCGGGTTCACGACGCCTTCGCCGTAGCCGCCTTTTGCAGCGTCAAAAACTTCGGAGTCGGTGTTGACTCTTCTGTAAAGGTTGTTGCCGTTGCCGGTGTTGGTGGAGGTGTACATTGCAGGAGTGTTCGCGCCGCCTTTGGATTGGAAGGTGACGTAATCGAACTCAGGGTTAGGAACTGCAAGGTCCAAAGTTTTGTCGGCAGTGACGGCGGTGTCTTTTTCGGAAACGTCTTCAAGGTAAACGTTGTCGAAGAAAGCCCAGCCCGATGCAGGCGCTTTTTCGTTGTAACCCAAGGTGAGGTAAACGGAAAGGCTCTTGGAAGCGGTCGGGTTGCCGATGATGCGGATGGAGTAATCCTTCCATTCGCGATCGGTGTCGATGTCGGTGATTTCCATATAGCCCGCGCCGGAGTTATAGATATAAATCTTGGCGCCGCCCGTCTGGCCGGTGATGTCGGTTTTGACGGAAACGTGAAGCACGTATTCCTTACCCGCCGAAACGGAAAGGCCGCTTGCGCAGTAATAACCCGCGTAGCCTGCTTCGCTGTTGTAAACCATCAGCACGTTGTCGTCGGCGTCAAGGTTCTCGGTGAGCGAGGACGCTTGTTTTCCGGGATTTGCCGCGGAAAGCCACAAGCCGTCTTTGCTTGCGAGTTTTTCGCCGTATTTTTCCCACTTGGAAACATCAACGACGCCCTTCACGGAAGAAGAGGTGCCCGTAACGGAGGTCCAGTTGGTCGGGCTTCCCGGCTGAGGAACGCCGGCGCTGTTGTCCGCAACGTCGGAAAAAGCCGCAAAGTTACCGTTTTTGACGGTGAGGCTTACGGTTTTGGTGTCGCCGTTATCCGGAGTAGGATCCGGATCGTCGCCGCAAGCGGCAAGCGCAACAAGCGAAACCGAGAGAACTACAACTAATAAAAGAGTTAAAAATCTTTTAGCGTTTTTCATTTTGTCTCCTATTTTTGCGATAATGCATTATTGTTATCTTAAATGTAAAATGAAATACTTAATTTTAACTTAAATCAGATAGTATTCCATAATAACTCAAACAATTATATACCAAAAAAACTCGTTTGGCAAACGAATTTCGCCATATATATCCAAACGCTTCAAATAAAAACGGGTTTTTAACAGACAATAGCCTTATGCGAGCAAAGTTTCAAAGACCGCCCGTAAAGAAAACGGCGGCAAAAATTACGGCTGCGCTTTTTGGCGGGGCGGCGTGCGGATTCTGCAACGGATTTTTCGGCGGCGGGGGAGGGCTTCTTGCGGTGCCGATTCTTCTTTGGTGTTTTTCGCTAGGCGAAAAAAAGGCGCACGCAACGGCCATTGCGGTCATGCTGCCGCTGACCGTGGTGAGCCTCGTTACCTACCGTAATTCCGGCGCGGCTTTGCCCGAAAACGCCGCTTTGGTTATCGTTGCGGCGACCGTCGGCGGGATAGTCGGCGCGGCGCTGTTAAAGAAGCTTCCCGCCAAAATTTTGAAGTTGATTTTCGGTGCGATCATGGTTTTTGCGGGGCTTAAAATGTTTTTCGGATAAAACCGAAAACATCGTTTATATATACTAAAAACGAGGATAAAATGTTGATATGGTTGTTTTGTATATAATCGTCGGCATTCTGGGCGGAATGCTCGGCGGCATGGGAATGGGAGGCGGAACGCTGCTCGTTCCGATGTCCGTGTACCTGCTTTCGATGGAGCAAAAAACGGCGCAGTTCCTGAACCTTGCGGCGTTTTTGCCGATGGGTGCGGTGGCGCTTTCCTGCCATGCGGCAAACGGGCTGACGGACTTCAAAAAGGCCGCCGCGTTGACGCTTTCGGGGATTGCGGCGGCCATACTCGGCAGCGCGCTTCAAAAGTCGATTTCCGCCGACAATCTGACCAAATGCTTCGGCCTGTTTCTGGCGGCCATAGGCGCGCTTACGATTTTTCAAAAGAAATAACGCCGTTGTCTTGCAATATGCCCGCGGCGGTGCTATAATTGAAATATCACCGAAAAGGGGGCAGTTATGCTTGTTTTTATAAAGAAGAATTATAACAAAGAATATCGCAGAGAGTTTGTGGAGGAATGCTTCGGCAGATACCTGAAGTTCTGCGGCGAAAACGCGTCCGAGCTTCCCGGCGAAGCGAAGGGCAAAAACGACAAACCGTATTTCCCGTCCCGTCCGGACGTTCGTTTCAGTTTGTCGCACAGCGACAATTACGCCATTTTGGCCATGGGAGAAACGGAAATCGGCTGCGACATCGAAAAAATAAGAGACATCAACTATAAGCCGATTGCAAACCGCTGGTTTTTCGGCGGAGAAATCGAGGCCGCCGACAGCGTGGAAAACTATTTTTCCGTCTGGACCAAAAAGGAAGCCTACCTGAAGCTTACGGCCGACGGACTTTCGGGCATCAGAAAGTTCGACGTAACGGGGCCGCTGGAATTCGAGGGCAAACCCGTGGTGCTGACCTCCGTCGACTTTATCCCGGGCTTTAAGGGTGCCATTGCCGCCGAAGCGCAGGAAATCGTTTTCGAGGACGTGGACTAAATAAGTTGACAGACGGGCGCGTTTTGTGTAGAATTAAAGATAGTTTTTTGGGAGGTAAACGAAATGGTATTCGAAAAACTTAGAGATATGCTTTCCGAGCAACTCGGACTGGACAAGGCGAGCATCACGCCTGAATCCGACATCGTGAAGGACCTCGGAGCAGATTCTTTGGAAATCGTCGGCATGCTTATGGACGTCGAAAACGAATGGAACATCACCATCGAAGACGACGACGTTCACGGTTTCAAAACCGTTGGCGACGTGGCAAAATACATCGAAAAAGCAATTTAGTCGAAAAACGACAAAAAACCGAGCACGCCGCTCGGTTTTTTCGTAATCTGTTGACTTTTATGACGATTATGTGTTATGATACATAATGTATAGATATATGGGCCGACGGCCTGTTTGAAAAAACAACGCATATCATAATATGGTAGAGGTGCGCAATTATGAAAAAAATCACGACAATTCTTCTTTTGTTGACGTTGGCGTTCGGGGTTATGGCTTTTGCCGCTTGCGGAGATAAGCCGACCGAAAGCGGTTCCGTCAGCACGGGCACTCTGGACGACGGCGCGGACACCGACGAGGATATCGACGTTCCCGCTTCTGCGGAGAACGATCCGGATGCGGCCGACGTCAAATATTTCAAATTCGAGCTTTACGGCAATTCGATGTCGAAGGGCTACATGATCACCGGCTGGAGCGACGTAACCGACGCTCGTCCTACCGAAATCATTTTCCCGACGGCCTACAACAAGTTGCCGGTAGTCGGCATCGCGCAAGGCGCGTTCAGAAACGACAAAACCATCACCAAAATCACTTTGGGCGACAGCTTCAGGCTGATCAAAAAGCGCGCGTTCTGCGGTTGCGAAAACATCGAAAGCGTCAATCTTTCGGCCAAAATCACCAAAATCGCCGCCAGCGCTTTCAGAGATTGCAAAAAACTGACGTCCGTGGCCGTGCCGGAGAAAATCACCAGACTTTACGGCAGCACTTTTTCGGGTTGCGAATCGCTTGTCAGCGTAACGCTGCCGGATAAGCTCGTTTATCTGGGCGTAAAGGTTTTCGAGGGCTGCAAAGCCTTAAAATCGGTGGAAATTCCGAAATCCGTAACGGAAATCGGCACCGCTTGCTTTATGAATTCGGGCATTGAAAAAATTTCGCTTTCGCTCACGGGCATAAAAGCCATTCCGGTGGACTGCTTCTCGGGTTGCGAAAATCTGACCTCGGTTGCCGCAAGCAAGGTAACGAAAGTAGGCCTCGGCGCGTTCTACGGCTGCGGAAAGCTTAAATCCGTAACCGTGTCGTCAAATTGCGAATTCGGCATGTTGTCGCTGACCTTCAAGGGTTGCCCGGAGGACGTGAAAGTGAACAACAAACCGCTTTCGGACATCGAAATAATCACGCCGCCGTCTGAAGATACCGGCGCATAAATCAAAAACGACGCGGAGGCTTTTGCCTCTGCGTTTTTTGACGGTTATTTTCAAAAAACCGTTGACTTTGCGTAAATAGTAAGGTATAATCAAATTGTAAATATCAGCAAACCCGTCGAAAGGCGGCGACGCAAAGCCAGAGGGTCTAAGCCGAAAGGTATGACAGCCGGTTGCCGTTTTCTGACGTAAACAGATGGAGTTCTGTCGGCGGAGGTTCGGCAGGATTTTTGTTTTTGTAAAGTGTTTTATTTTTATATGACCGAACCGATCCTCAACGGTTCGGTCCCGAAAGGACCCCTCTGCGACCTTTATCAAGGCCGTAAAAAGCGACAGCATCTGCTGTCGCTTTTCTTTTTTGTTCGGGAGTTTCCCCGAAGGGGAACTATCTGTAAATTTCCGCAAGGTTCAGGATAACCTCGACCATTTTTTCCATGGACGGAACGGGGATATATTCGAATCTTCCGTGGAAGTTATGACCGCCGGTGGAAAGGTTAGGGCAAGGAAGTCCCCTGTGGCTAAGCGTCGCGCCGTCGGTGCCGCCCCTTATAGGCACGACGATAGGTTTCACGCCGGCTTTTTCCATGGCCAGTTTGGCGTTATCTATGAGGTGGAAATTGTTTTTGATGATTTCGGACATATTGTAGTAGCTGTCCGTTACATCGGCCACGCAGGTGCCCGCGCCGTATTTTTCGTTCAGCTTTTCGGCAAGGGAAACGAAGGTGCTCTTTTTGGCCTCGAATTTCGCCATGTCGTGATCGCGGATAATGTATTTTGCCACCAGGTTTTCGACGCTTCCCGAAACCGACGACGCCATATAAAATCCTTCGTAACCGGAGGTGTAGAACGGAGTTTCTTTTTCGGGCAGAGATTTTTGGAATTCCGCAAAAATTTCGATGGCGTTTTTCAGTTTGTCTTTGCCTTCTCCCGGGTGAATGGAGGTGCCGTTCACGGTGAGAGTGGCGGCTGCGGCGTTGAAGTTTTCGTATTCGATTTCGCCGAGCTTGCCGCCGTCGACGGTGTAGCCGAAGTCTGCGCCGAAAGAGGCGACGTCAAAGTATTTTACGCCTGCGCCCACTTCTTCGTCGGGGGTGAAGGCCACCTTGATTTCGCCGTGCTTAACGTTCGGATGAGAAACCAGATATTCGAGCGCGGTCATGATTTCGGCAACGCCCGCTTTGTCGTCCGCGCCGAGAAGAGTGGTGCCGTCGGTGAAGACGATTTGCTGTCCGACGTAGGCGGAAATTTCGGGATATTCGGCGGCGGAAAAGACGATGTTTTTCTCCTCGTTCAGCACGACATCGCCGCCCTCGTAGCGGATAATCTGCGGTTTCACGTTTGCGCCCGAAACTGCGGGACTTGTGTCAACGTGGGAGATAAAGCATATCTTTTTGCCGCTTAAAGTGCCGTTTGCGGCAAGTGTGGCGGTAACGTAGCCGTGTTCGTCCATTTTGGCGTCAAGGCCCAAAGCGGCAAGTTCGTTCTTAAGTTCCGCCAGCAGCACAAGCTGTTTTTCGGTGGAAGGATAAGAAGCGGAGTCCTCGTCGGAAGTGGTGTCGTAGGATACGTATTTAAAAAATTTTTCTATAACCGATTTCATAAAGTACCTCGTTTTTCTTTATGCATTTATTATATACCTCCGGGCAGAAGATTTCAAGGGTTTTGGAAATATTGCCTAATTACCGCTAAATTTTTTTCTAACCGTTGACAAACGCCGCCCGAATGTACTAAAATATTATACATAATCTATATTAGCTCCCAAGGAGGGTATTATGAACGCACTTCAAAAATGTTGGTACCGCACTTTCCAAGTTTGCTTTAAGGCCGTTTCGGGCTTGCTTCCGTGGAGAAAACCCGAAATTTTAGAGGGTGAAGGAAGCATCTTCAAAGTCGGCGAAATCATCAAGCAAAAGGGCCTCAAAAAGGCTATGATCGTCACCGGTCCGAACATCAGCAAAACTAACATGCTCGACAACCTCTACAAAGGTCTTTCCGACAACGGCATCGAATACGTCGTGTTCAACAAAACCGTGCAGAATCCGACCATCGACGTCGTCGAAAACGCTTTGGCCGAATACAAAGCAAACGGTTGCCAGTGCATCGTGGCTTTGGGCGGCGGCTCTTCCATGGACAGCGCAAAAGCAATGGGCGCGCGCCTTGCAAGGCCTAAAAAACCCGTTCCGAAGCTTAAGGGCGTTTTGAAGGTTATGCATCGTCTGCCGTTGTTCTTCGCCATTCCGACAACTGCCGGAAGCGGAAGCGAAGCTACGATCGCCGCGGTCATTTCCGATCCGAAAACTCACGAAAAATATGCTATCAACGACCTCAACCTCATCCCTGACTATGCGGTTCTGGAGCCTACCTTGACGGTAAGCCTTCGTCCTTTCACCACCGCCACCACCGGTATGGACGCCTTAACTCACGCGGTTGAAGCTTTGGTCGGCAACAGCAACACCAAAGGCACTCACGCAGACGGCCTCAAAGCCTGTAAGCTTATTTTCGAAAACCTCGAAACCGCTTACAAAGACGGCACCGATCTCACCGCAAGAAACAATATGCTCGTCGGCAGCTTCTACGCAGGCTGCGCTTTCACGAGGGCTTACGTCGGCTACGTTCACGCTTTGGCTCACCAGCTCGGCGGTATGTATAACGTTCCGCACGGTCTTGCAAACGCCGTTATCCTACCGTTCGTTCTGGAATACTACGGCTCCACCATCTACAAGAAAATGGCCGAAATCGCAGACTACTGCGGCATAGAAGCCGGCCCTACCGACAAGGAAAAATGCGAAGCCGTTATCGCCAAAATCAAACAAATGAACGCGGATATGGACATCCCTACCGTTATTCCCGAAATCAAGGAAGCCGACATTCCTACCATGGCAAAACGCGCTTACGCCGAAGCAAATCCGCTTTATCCTGTTCCGAAGCTTATGGGGCTTGAGGAACTCGAGGCTATGTATCGCACCCTGATGCCGAAAGAATAATGAAAATTTTGATTGCGTCCGACGTGCACGGTTCGTTGCCCGTCGCAAAACAAATAATCAATCGCGCAAAAGAGGAGAACACCACCCGAATCATTCTGCTCGGCGATGTCTATTATCACGGGCCGAGAAATCCGCTTCCCGAAGGCTACGCGCCCCTTGAAGTCGCCGAACTTTTGAACGAAACCGAAAACTTGGCCGTGCTGAAAGGGAATTGCGACGCCGAAGTGGATCAGATGATTTCGAAATTCAGATTCGTGGACGGCATTTTGGAGGTGGACGACGGCGAAAAACGACTGCTGTTTACTCACGGTCACGTGTTCAGCCGCGAAAACCTGCCGGAAGGCGCGTTCGATCTTCTTTGCTACGGACATTTTCACACCGCTTTCGTCGAAACCGACGAAAACGGCCATACCTTTGCAAATCCCGGTTCGCCGAGCTTGCCGAAGGACGGTTTTTCGGGTTATCTCGTTTACGAAAACGGCCGTCTGACCTTAAAAACGCTGGACGGAGAAGAAGTCAAAACCGTTTTAATATAATAAATAACTGAAAAATTGCGTAGAAAATACGCAATTTTTTTTGTCTTTCGTTGACATATTTTCAAGGATAGTCTAAAATGTTTTTCACATACGTTTTTGGGAGATATAAATGGTTTTCGGAAAGCACATAAACAAATATTACGTTCGCTACGGCGGCATTCTTCTTTTGGGAGTGCTGGCTTTGCTGGTGGTGGATTATATGCAGCTGGAAATTCCGAAGATGTACCGAATGGTCGTCAACGGCCTCAACGAAGGGGTAGTGGTGGTGGACGGCGTTACGCGTGCTTTCGATATGGATTTTCTGCTTGACGAAATATGCAAACCTATGCTGATCGTCATCGTTTCGCTCGTTTTGGGTAGGTTTTTGTGGCGTATATGCTTTTTCGGCACTGCCATAAAGGTCGAAAAAAACCTCAGAAGCGAAATGTTTTCGCATGCAAAGGATCTGTCGCTGGCGTTTTATCAGACAAACAAGGTCGGCCACCTTATGTCGCTTTTCACCAACGATCTGGAAACCGTGCAGGATTGCTTCGGTTCGGGCGTTCTGATGCTTTTCGACGCGTTGCTTCTCGGGGGCCTTGCCGTATATAACATGGCGGTTATGGACGTAAGGCTGACGCTGTTCTCGCTTATTCCTATGGCGTTTATGCTGGCAATCGGCCTCGTTATGGGAAAATACATGATGAAAAAATGGGACGAAAGGCAGGAAGCGTTTTCCAAAATGAGCGACTTCGCGCAGGAAAACTTTTCGGGCATTGCTGTGATAAAAGCGTTTGTGAAAGAGTTTAAGGAGCTTCTGGCTTTCCGCAAACTGAACGCCGTTAACGAAAAGGCCAACGTCGAATTCACAAAGGCTTCCACGCTTTTGAACATTTTGGTTACGCTTTTTGTGGAATCGGTGGTATGCGTCATTTTGGGCTACGGCGGCTACCTCGTTTATAAGGGCGTGTTCAATGCGGGTGAGCTGATGGAATTTATCGGTTATTTCAACGCCATCGTCTGGCCTGTAATGGCAGTATCGCAACTTATAGAGATGAGTTCGAGGGGAAAAACCTCGCTTAAGCGCGTTTCAGACCTTTTGGACGCCAAGTCCGACGTTATCGACAGACCGGGGGTGAAAGACCTTAAAAAGGTGGACGGAAACATAGAATATCGTCATCTGTCTTTCAGCTATCCGGGCTCCGAGAGGGAGGTTCTTGAGGACGTAAGCTTCAAGGTGGCTGCCGGCGAAAACGTGGGCATAGTCGGGAAAACCGGCGCCGGAAAAACCACCATTGTGGATTTGCTTTTGAGAACATATAACGTTCCTGACGGGACGCTTTTCGTGGACGGAGAGGACGTCAACGAGGTTTCCATAAAATCTTTGCGCGACCATATCGCTTACGTTCCGCAGGATAATTTCCTCTTTTCCGACACCGTGAAAAACAACATCGCTTTCGGCGTGGACGAAGCGTCGGACGAAGCGGTGGCCGCGGCGGCGAAGCTTGCGGGCGTTTCCGGCGACATCGAGGAATTTAAGGACGGCTACGCCACCGTTATGGGAGAAAGAGGCGTAACGGTTTCCGGCGGACAAAAGCAGAGGATATCCATTGCCAGAGCGCTTTTGAAAAACGCCGAAATTCTTATTCTGGACGACAGCGTTTCCGCGGTCGATACGGCCACGGAAAAGGAAATTTTGCAAAATCTAAGAGAAACGCGCGCGGGGAAAACCACTCTTATCATTGCGCACCGCGTTTCCACTTTGGAGCATCTTGACAAGCTCGTTTACGTTGACGACGGGCGCATCGTGGACGTCGGCACGCATAGCGAGCTTTACGACCGCTGCGCCGAGTACCGCAATATGGTTGAGCTTCAGCGCCTCGAGGAAGAAAGAAAGGAGGAAGAAAGATGAAAGAATATATGCCTCTTTTGATTCTCGGCGCGATAATAGGTTCGGTGTCTGCGGCGCTTATTTTGGCGTACGTCCTCGTTAAGGACAAAAAGGAAGCGATGGGCTTTGACAGAAAAATCAAGGATTCCGAGCTTATAAGGCGGCTTCTCGCGTACGCAAAACCTTATTGGAAAAACTTTTTGGCCGTCGGGCTGGTTATGATCGTCGGCATATCCTACTCCATCGTTTCGCCTATACTGGTGGCGAAAATTCAGGAGATCGTGAAGGCGTCGTTTGAAATGAAAACCCTTCTGACGTTGGTTGCCGTTTACGGCGGACTGTTGTTGGTCAGCCTTGCGGGAAGCTACGTTCAGGCCGTTTTGCTGCAGGTTACGGGGCAGAAAATTGTGTCGGCCCTGAGGGAGGACCTCTTCTGCCGCATCGAAAATCTTTCGCACGGACAGCTTTCGGAAATCCCCGTCGGGAAACTCGTTACGAGGGTAACCAACGATACGGGCGCAATATCCATGATGTTCACGGGGCTTCTGGCGAACCTCGTGCAAAACGTGTTCGTCATTTTGGGCGTACTGATTGCGATGTTCGTGCTGAACGTTCCGCTGACGCTTTTGGTGCTTTGCTTTGCGCCGTTCATCGTTCTTTTCACGGTGATATTCAGAAAATTCAGCCGCAAGGCCTACAGGCGCGTCAAGGAATCGACCACCGACATCAACACCTATCTTTCCGAGCACTTGTCGGGAATGAAGATCATTCAGATTTTCAATCGCGAAGGCAAAAAAACCGAGCAGTTCGAGGAAAAGAACGACGCGCTTTACCGCGCGGGGCGCGAACAAATTCTGGTGTTCGGCGTGTTCAGACCACTTGTTTATATGCTCTACGTTTCGTCGGTGCTTTGTTTGTTCTATTTTTCCTGCAAGTCGAATTTCGACGGCGCGGGATTTATGGGCACGGTGATAACCAGCGAGCTGGTGGTGGCGTTTTACATGTACACGTCCAAGTTCTTCAACCCTATTCAGAGTTTGGCCGAGCAGTTCCACAGGCTTCAATCGGCCTTTGCGTCTGCCGAAAAGATATTCACCGTTTACGACATCGAGCCTTCCGTCAAGGACGAACCCGACGCCGTGGAGCTTGAAACGGTGAGAGGCGAAATAGAGTTCAGAAACGTGTGGTTCTCCTACGTTCCGGACGAATGGGTGCTTAAAGACGTTTCGTTCAAAATCGAAGCTGGGCAGACGGTGGCGTTCGTCGGCGCGACGGGCTCCGGAAAAACCACCATTCTGTCGCTTCTTGCAAGAAACTACGACATTCAAAAAGGCGAAATACTTCTCGACGGCGTCAACATAAAGAACGTTAAATTGTCGTCGCTCAGAAAGCATTTCGGGCAGATGCTACAGGACGTGTTCCTGTTTTCTGGCACCATAAGAAGCAACATAGTTTTAAGGGACGAAGGCTTTTCGGACGAAGAAATCATGGCAACCTGCCGCTACGTCAACGCCGACAAATTTATCGACAAGCTTCCGGGCGGCCTGGACGAAGAAGTCAGGGAGCGCGGCAACAACTTTTCTGCCGGCCAGCGCCAGCTGCTGAGCTTTGCGAGAACCATGATACATCGCCCCGAAGTTATGATTCTGGACGAGGCCACCGCAAACATAGACACCGAAACGGAAGTCCTCATTCAGGACAGTCTGGAAAAAATGATGTCGGTCGGAACCATGCTTATCGTTGCGCACAGGCTGTCAACCATACAGCACGCGGACAACATATTCGTGCTGTCGGGCGGCAAGATATTGGAGTCCGGCAACCACAACGAGCTTCTGAAAAAACGCGGCAGATACTACAATCTCTATATGCTGCAATATGACGAAGAAAAAATCAAAAATCAAGCTTAAAACGTCGTTTCGTTTGCCTAATCATTTGATTTTGCAGACAAAGGAGGAGAAAATAGACAATGGAAAACATCATTGACATTCAGCACCTGTCAAAGTTGTTCGGCGAAGTTAAGGCTGTTGACGACCTGTCGTTCAAGGTGAAAAAGGGTGAGCTGTTTGCTTTTTTGGGCGAAAACGGCGCAGGAAAATCGACCACCATTTCCATTATGTGCGGCACCCTTAAAAAGGACGAAGGCACGGTGCTCGTTTGCGACAAAAACGTCGATACCGACGAAAAAGAAATTTCCAAAGAACTCGGCGTAGTGTTCCAAAACACCGTTTTGGACGGGGTTCTTTCCGTAAAAGACAACCTCATGTCCCGAGCAAGCCTATACGGCATTTGCGGAAAAGAAGCCGAAGACAAAATCGCCGAACTTTCCGTGGAATTTGCTTTTTCGGACCTTTTGAAAAGACCTTTCGGCAAGCTGTCTGGCGGGCAAAAAAGACGTATCGACGTTGCTCGCGCGCTTTTGAACGATCCGTCGGTTCTTGTGTTGGACGAGCCGACCACCGGCCTCGATCCGCAAACGAGAAAGCTTTTGTGGGAGCAAATCGAAACCCTCAGAAAAACCAAAAAAATGACGGTGTTCCTCACCACGCACTATATGGAGGAAGCCGCCGACGCGGACTACGTCGTCATACTCGAACACGGCCGAATTGCCGCCGAGGGCACGCCTTTGGTCCTCAAAAACCGCTTTACCGGCGACTATATAACCATATATAACGCGACGGAGGAAAGCGTGAAATCTCTCGGCAAGCCTTACAAAAAAATCCGCGACGCTTACCGCGTGGAAGTTAAAGACACAGTGGAAGCCAAGGAGCTTATCGTTTCCCGTCCCGAAATTTTTACGGATTTCGAAATAACCAAAGGGAAAATGGACGACGTGTTTTTGGCCGTCACGGGAAAAGAACTTCAAGGAGGCGACGCAAAATGAAAACTCTTTTGTGTTTGACAAAAAGGAATATAAAAATATTTTTCAAAGACAAAGGCTTGGTGATTTCGTCGCTCATCACTCCGATTATTCTTTTGGTTCTCTACATCACGTTTCTGGCAAAGGTCTATCGCGACAGCTTCCGCTCGTCGCTTCCGGAAGGAATGGTGGTGTCCGACGCGCTCGTCAACGGCACCGTTGCGGCCCAGCTTTTTGCCTCGCTCATTGCCGTCAGCTGCGTAACGGTTGCGTTCTGCTGCAACCTTCTGATGGTTCAGGACAAGGTGAACGGCCCGAAGAAAGATTTTTTGGTAACGCCGGTTTCCCGCGCCACCGTGGCCGTGTCCTACTACCTTGCGACCTTTGCGTCCACGCTTATAGTGGCGCTTCTCGCAACGGGCGCAAGCTTTATCTACATTGCCGTTCAGGGCTGGTTTATGAACTTTGGCGACGTTATGCTGCTGCTTTTAGACGTGGTGATTCTGACGCTGTTCGGCACGGCGTTTTCGTCGGCGGTGAACGTGTTTCTGACGACGAACGGGCAGGCTTCTGCCGCGGGGACTTTGGTTTCGTCGGCATACGGTTTCGTTTGTGGCGCATATATGCCTATATCCAACTTCGGCAGCGGTTTGCAAAAAGCGCTCAGCTTGCTTCCGGGGACCTACGGAACCGCGCTCTTCAAAAATCACGCTCTTCGCGGCGTTGCAAAAGAAATGGCAAATCAGGGCTTCCCGCCGGAAGTGGTGGACGGAATAAAGAAAAGCTTGGATTGCAGCGTAAACTTTTTTGGGCACGACGCCTCCGTCGGCGCAATGTACGCAGTGATTCTGCTCTCTACCGTGGTGCTTATCGGCGTGTACGTTCTGGCAACGGTGAAACAAACGAAAAACAGATAAATGTCAAAAAAGTCAATGTTTATGTCAATATAACAATCAACAATGTCAAAAGCGCGGTGAAAATCGCGCTTTTTTCTACAAAAAAAGCGAAACCGCAACGGTTTCGCTTTTAGCTTTAACGTTATTTTTCTTCTTCGGTGATTTCGAACAAGTCGTTTGGAGAGCAACCGAAAATTTGGCATAGAGTGCCGATTGTTTCGTATTGAATGGACTTGGTTTGATTCTGAACCATTCTGTTGAAATTCTGATAGCTCATGCCAAGCTGAATATACAGCCAATATTTGCTTTTGCCGCGTTCTTTCAGGAGATCCAACACTTTAAGTTTTACCATAACTTACCTCCACATTATCTAACGCAAAGATTATACAGTCAAAAATCGTTGACAATATAGATTATTGCATTATATAATGTAAACATACCATACCGTCGGGTTATCCGACCCAAAAGGAGGAATTATGTCAGGCAAAACGAATATATTTTCGGAGCTTGTGGCGCTTCGCGCCGGGCTTTGCGAAATCTCGAACACCGTGGAATCGGTGAAAAGGGATAAGTTGATGGTCAACCGTCACAGATCCGCCGCGGAAACGAAAGAAAGGGAACTTGCAGAATTAAAAGCCGAATACAAAAAACTCCACGGCGTCATTCAAAACGCAAAGGGAAAACCGTACACAAACGGTTTCATTTCGATTTCGGACGCACATGCCCCGACGGCGGAGAAACTCAAGCAGCAAATGGAAGAACTGAAATCCAAATTGAAAAAACTCAAAAAACCGACCTATAAAGGCCAAGTGGGCATAAATTGGAGCTCGGCACTCATAACGGCAGTAGTCCTAGTGGTTATATTTGCAGTGCCTGCCTTTATTGTCATTACTTGCATGTGGTCATATCCCGTAGTGGTGCCGTGTGCTCTTCTGGTGGCTATTTTTGCGGTAACAATGTTCATTTCTTTTATTATTCACCGTGTGGGAAAAAGAAAGCGCTATAAAAATGCAATGAAAGAATATCGTGAGAAACTGGCATACAATAATCAAATAAACGAACAAATAAAAAAACTGGAAAAACAATTTGAAAACTACGTTAATTCCGGGAAGTACGTTGCCGAACTGGAAAATGCGGAGCAGGAATTGTCGAACAGAATAACGGAAAAGCAAACGGAAGCATATAAAAGCAGGGCACTGCAAAAATTATACGAAAAAGTAGAAGCAGACAAACGGAAACAAGCTGCGGCAAACTACAAAAACCTCGTGCAAAAATATGCGCCGCTTCTGCATCAGTCGGATTTTGACAAGCTCGATTACATTCTTTATTTGTTCGATACGAACCGCTGCGACACGATGAGAGAAGCTCTGTTGCAGCTTGACGAGCAGAAGCGAAACGACAGAATCGTCAGCTCCATAAACGAGGCGCAAAGCTATATCAGCACGAACATCACAAAAAGTATCGGCACTTTGGGCGACAATATCCGCCACGCGCTTGCGGGCGTTGCGTGCGCATTCGACGACAGCGTGCGGACGAACAACGCAATGCTCGGAGCAAAAATCGCGCAACTGGAAAGCAGTTTCAAAACGAATATCGACAAATCCTGCAAGCAACTGGTTGAATCAATCGATTCGCTTTCGACGGAAACGAATGTTGACGTTTACATAGACAACAAAAGAATAGGTTAAAACCTCAAAAAGCGCGGTGTAAACCGTGCTTTTTTGATGTAACCGAAAGACTTCGGCAACTGGAATATGGGAAATTGACAAAGCGGGCGGATAGGTATATAATGTAAACGATGAAAGGTGCCGAAAACCATATATGGTTTTGGCAGGAGGATATATGAACAGAAAACGAATTTCTGCGTTTTTCACTATAGTTATGGTGCTGGCGGTGATTTTGTCGCTGTCGGCGTGCGACGTTCAGGGGCTTAAGAAACTGGACGCTCCGGTCGTAACCGTTTCGGAAACGGGGCTTGCTTCGTGGGAGGCAGTCGAAGGGGCCGTCGGATACAAATACAAAATAAACAACGGTTTCGAAAAGGAAACCGCCGAAACTTCCGTTCAGCTTCAGCATAACGAAACGATAGTCGTCAAGGCTATCGGCGACGGAGAGAAGTACTCGAACAGCGATTACAGCATAGGTAAGAAATACGTTGCGGCCTCTTCCGAGAAAAAAACTTTGCCTGCGCCTGTTGTCAGCGTGTCGGAAGACGGCGTTGCCACGTGGAACGCGGTAGAAGGCGCTTCGGGCTATGCGTACCAAATCGACGATGGCGCGGAAATCAGAACGAACGAAACCTCCGTTACGCTTCAAAACGGCCAAAGCGTCAGGGTTAAGGCCGTGGGCGACGGGAAGGAATATTCGGACAGCGCCTATTCGAGCGTGGTGAAATATATCGAAGGGCAAGTGTCCTGCAGTCACGTTGACTCGGACGACGACGGGCGCTGCGACAACTGCGACTTGGTGATTGCCGTTTACCTCGATCTTTTCGCCGTCAACGATTTGCACGGAAAAATATTCGATACGTCGGATCAACCCGGCGTGGACGAGCTTACTACTTACCTGAAAGGTTATGCCGCAAACGGCAATTCCGTGGTGCTTTCGTCGGGAGATATGTGGCAGGGGAGCAGCGAATCCAACCTCACCAAAGGCAACATGATGACGGAATGGATGAACGAACTGAATTTCGTTTCGATGACCTTGGGCAACCACGAGTTCGACTGGGGCGAAGAAAAGATTTCGGACAATCTTGCCCTCGCCGATTTTCCGTTTCTGGCCATCAACGTCAGAAAGAGAAGCACGGGCGAAATTGCGGATTATTGCCAGCCGTCGGTTACGGTTGAGCGCGGCGGAGTCAAAATCGGCATTATCGGCGCAATAGGAAATTGCTATTCCTCGATATCCGCAAGTCAGGTTGAGGACGTTTATTTCATAACGGGAAGCAGTCTGACGAATCTGGTGAAAGCCGAGGCGCAGAAGCTCAGGAGCGAAGGCGCGGACGTCGTTATTTACAGCTGGCACGACAGCTACCGCAACAACGAATACGACAGCACGCTCAGCAGCTACGTCGACGTGGTTTTCGAAGGACATACGCACATGAGCTACGTCTATAAGGACGGGAGCGGAATTTATCACCTGCAGGACGGCGCGGAAAACGACGGCATTTCGCACGCAAAAGTCAAAATCGATTGTTTAACAAACAAAAACAGCGTCGTAAAAGCCGAAATCGTGCCGAATAGCGTGTATAAAACCTATGCGCAGGACCCGATTGTGAACAAGCTGAAAACCAAATACAGCGAACAGATTGCCATGGCCTCCAGAGTGGTTGGCTACAACGACGAGCAACGCGACCGAAACGAGCTCAGGCAAACCGTTGCGCAGAAATACATCGAAAAAGGCCTCGAAAAGTGGGGCGCAAATTACGACATCGTCCTCGGTGGCGGTTATATGTCGGTGAGAAGCCCGGGATACCTCGCTGCAGGCGAGGTAACCTATTCGATGATTATGAGCATTATGCCGTTCGACAACAGACTGGTTCTTTGCACGGTGTCGGGCTCGAAACTTTTGTCGCAGTTTATTAACACGGAGAATCAAAACTATTTCGTTGCCTATTCCTCTTACGGCGACTCGGTGAAAAACTCGGTGGACGCAAGCAAAACCTACTACATCGTAACCGACACCTACAGTTCGGACTACGCGCCTAACGCGCTTACGGTGGTGGATTATTACGACGCTGACGTCTTTGCCCGAGATCTTCTGGCGGAATTCATCGAAGAGGGCGGCTACGGAAGCGCGCCTACGGACGACTACGTGCTTACGACCATTCCCGAGGCGCTGACGATAGGCGGCAACCTTGCAAACAACGCTACGTCGGAATACGCCTACTACGTCGAAGGAACGGTGAAAAGCGTCGCGTCCTCGACGTACGGAAACCTCTATATCGAGGACGAGGACGGCAACGTGCTTTACGTTTACGGCGTTTACGACGCGAGCGGAACCCGTTACGACGGGCTTTCCGACAAGCCGGAGGTCGGCGACAAGGTGGTTTTGAAGGGCAAAATCACAAATTATTACAACGCCGAAACGGGGACGAACATAATCGAACTAAAGAACGCAATCATCGTGAAACTCGGTGATTAGCGGTGGGGTGGAAATGGATATTTTTTCAAAGGACGCACGGCCGAATTCGGCCAAAAACCGCATTTCGGGGGCGGAAATCGCGCTTTTTGCGTTGACGTTTGCGATCACGCCGATCGTCGGCGCGATAGTGATAACACGGGCGCCGGAGCGCGCGGTGAGCACGTCGCTTTCGGGCCTTGCCTGGCGATGCGGACTGATGGCGCCGATATGTGTGTGGGGCGTGCTGTTTTTCGTCAACTACTTTTTGTCGCTTAAGATGACCTTGGACGCCGCGGGCGCAAAAAAACGGGTAAAAATAACTGCCTACGTTCTGTTCGGAATTGCGGCGGCATTCACGGTGGCAACGATGTGCTTTCCGTTTTTGCACGGCGACGACGATCCCGAGGTGGTGTGGCAGAGAACCGTTCACAACAAGCTCGCGCCGGTCGGATTTTCGGTGCTTCTGGTGGAAACGGTGGCGGTTTTGCTGCTGTCGGTGCTGAGAAACTACAAACAGTTTATGGTGTCGGCGGCGACCACGGCGCTGTTTCTCGTTTCGTCGATATTCTTTGCATGCGAGGCAAACGACCTTTCAAGCTCGATGAGGATATCCGCGGTTGCGCAGGTGTACGTTTTGTGCGCGATGAACGCTTGCATTGCGTTCGAGTACGTTCTGACGACGCTTTTCGATCCTATGCAAAAATCCTGAAAATAAGGCTCGTCCGCTTGCGGACGGGCTTTTGATTTGCGCTTTACGGCTTCAAAGAAAAAAATTTATATATTTTTTTGCCAATTAGTGCCAAGCAAGGGCTTTCCGTTTGATTTTTGTTTCGTTTGATGTTATAATTTAGCCGCTACAAATAAAAGACACTCAGGCAAAAATCGTCGTTTGCTTGGTTCGATATAGGTGATAAAATGAGAAAATTCGACACGAAAGTTCAACATCTGAAGTACAAGGTCCTGCGAGAGGTCGCAAGGGCCGCCTGGCAAGACAAGCTTTTGGAAACCATTCCGGACATTCCGAAAATCATCGTCCCGGGCAAAATCCCGACGATGCGTTGCTGCGTTTATAAGGAACGCGCAATCGTTGTCGAAAGGGTGAAAATCGCCATGGGCGGCAACAAGGAAAACCCTAACGTAATCGAAGTTATCGACATCGCCTGCGACGAATGTCCGATGGGCGGATACGAGGTTACCAACTCATGCCGCGGCTGTCTGGCTCACAGATGCGAGGACGTGTGCAAATTCGGGGCAATAAGCTTCGATCAGCACCACGTTGCCCATATCGACAAAACCAAGTGCAAGGAATGCGGCGCATGCTCGAAGGTTTGTCCGTACAGCGCAATAAGGAACTATCGTCGCCCTTGCGAACAGGCATGCAAAATCAAGGCCATTTCCATGGGCTCTGATATGGAAGCCACCATCGACAACAACAAGTGCATTTCCTGCGGCGCGTGCGTTTATCAATGCCCGTTCGGCGCAATAACGGACAAGTCGTTTATTTTGGACGTCATAAAATACATCAAAGAAAGCGAGAACAATCAAAAATACAAGGTCTACGCAGTCGTCGCGCCGACCATCGCCAGCCAGTTTACTTATGCAAAACTGGGGCAGGTCGTAACGGGCTTGAAACTTCTCGGTTTCGACACCGTCACCGAAGCCGCGCTCGGCGCGGATATGGTGGCCGCGGCCGAATCCAAAGAGCTTGCCGAAAAAGGCTTTTTGACCAGCTCGTGCTGCCCGGCGTTCGTAAGCTATATTCAAAAGAACTTCCCGGTGCTGACGCCGTTCGTGTCGCACAATCTGTCGCCTATGGCAACCATCGGCAAGTATATCAAAGAACATTCCGACAGCCCTTGCAAAGTGGTGTTCATCGGGCCTTGCACCGCCAAAAAGGCAGAGGTTCAAAAGGACGAAGTCAAGCCTTACGTTGATGTGGCAATCACTTTTGAAGAATTGCAGGCTCTGTTTGACAGCAGAGATATCGACATCACCACGCTCGATGAAAGCGAACTTGACAACGCGTCGTATTTCGGCAGAATATTCGCCCGCTGCGGCGGTTTGTCGGACGCGGTGGCAGAAGGCCTTAAGGAACAAGGTTTGGAGGATTTCGCCCTCAAATCCTGCTCCTGCGACGGCATCGAGGAATGCAAGGTCGCTCTCCTCAAAAAGAGCAAAGGTCTTTTGGACGCAAACTTCATCGAAGGTATGGCTTGCGTCGGAGGCTGCATAGGTGGAGCGGGTTGCTTAACTCACGGCGACAAGAACCGCATCGAAGTCGAAAAGCACGGGAAGACGTCCGACAAAACGATCAAGTCGGCAATCTCCGAATACGAACAAAAAAAATAAAGGAAGGCCGCAGGGCCTTCTTTTTTGCAAGCGGAATTTGGCAAAAAAAGTCGAGATTTTTAAAAGCAACCGTTGTATAATCGGTTTGCAATCGTAAGGAGACCGGTTATGACCGAACAAATTCTGGCAGTTCAGCGCATGCAGGACTACATCGAAAAACATTTTGACGAGCACATCACCATGGCAGAGCTTTCACGCGTGGCTCTGTTTTCACCGTGGCATACGTACAGATTGTTTCAAAGTTTGACGGGGCTTACGCCGCCTTGCTATATAAGACGTCTGAGGCTGGCAAAAGCCGCAATGAGGCTGAAAAACGGGAACGTCAAAGTTATCGATGTGGCTTACGACATGGGATTTGAAAACGCGGACAGCTTCACTCGCGCGTTTTTCCGTGAGTTCGGTATGCGCCCGAAAGACTATGCCAAAAACCCCGTTCCCATAACGATTTTCGTTCCTTACGGTGTGAAATTTCGAGAATTAAAAAAGGAGCATCACAAAATGAAAGACACAAAAAACGTTTTTATTCAGATTATCAAAAAGCCCGAACGCAAGGTTATCATAAAAAGAGGAATTTGCGCCGACGAATATTTTGCCTACTGCAGTGAAGTCGGCTGCGATGTGTGGGGAACGCTTTTAAGCATGGATTCGCTCTGCGGCGAACCTGTTTGCATGTGGCTACCGAAGGAGCTTAAAAAGCCCGGCACTTCCACCTACGTTATGGGAGTTGAGACGGACAAAAACTACGACGGCGCCGTCCCCGACGGGTTTGACGTGATAACACTTCCGGAAGCGGAGTACATGATGTTTCAGGGCGAACCGTTTGCAGAAGAAGATTTTGAGGAAGCCATCATTTCCGTGCAAAAAGCGGCAAGAGGCTACGATCCGTCCGTCATCGGTTACGAACGTGACGACAAAAACCCTCGCATACAGCTTGAACCTCGCGGAGAACGCGGATATATCGAGCTTTACCCCGTAGTAAAAAAATAAAGTTTTAGGCAAAAACCCCGTTTTCGGCGAATTCGAAAACGGGGTTTTTGAAAATGCCAGGCAGAGAAAGATTCGGAAACAACCGATTCGGGCATTGATTTTTTGCGCGGGAAATGATATAATGTTTTCAAAATTAAGCGCGGAGGGCACTGTATGATTTTCTGTTTTTCGGGAACGGGCAACAGCAGATATATAGCAAAAAGAATTGCCGAGGAAATCGGCGACGAAATCGTCGATCTGAACGAAAAAATCAAAAAAGACGACCATTCACCCGTTTCGGTGAACGGCGCCGCGATCGTCGTAACGCCGACTTATGCGTGGCGTATTCCGCGGATAGTGTCGGGGTGGCTTTCCGAAACGGAGCTTTCGGGCGCAGAGAGAGTTTGGTTCGTGATGGACTGCGGCGGCGAAATCGGCAACGCGGCAAAATACAACCGTCTGCTTGCCGAGGAAAAGAACCTTGTCTATATGGGGACGGCGCAAATCGTTATGCCGGAAAACTATATCGCAATGTTCGACGCCCCCGAGGACGGCGAAGCCGCCAAAATCGTCAAGGCCGCGAAGCCTTATATCGAGGACGTTATTTTGCACATTAAATCGGGCGAAGCCTTTAAGGCTCCGCGAAACAACCTCTACGACCGCTTTATGAGCGGACCGGTGAATCCGATTTTCTATCGTTTCTTCGTGAAAGCAGACGCATTCAGGGTAAACGATGGCTGCGTCGGCTGCGGCCTTTGCGCCAAAAAATGTCCGTTGAACAACGTTCGTTTGAAGGACGGAAAGCCTGTTTGGGGAAATGAATGTACCCATTGCATGGCGTGCATTTGCTATTGCCCGAAAGAGGCCGTGGAATACGGCAAAAAGAGCGTCGGCAAGCCGCGCTACCATTTTGAAAGGTTGGACGTCAAATAGCTACGAAAAGAATTTAGAGAAGGGAACAAAGCATGGAAATCAAACAGCTTGAAAGACGCGATTACTTCGGCAAAAAATTCACTGTACGGTACAAAACGCACGGTTATTATGACGTTTGCGCCACTGAACACGGGTTTCTGCTGAAATACGCTCGTTTTGAAAAACCGATTGAAAAATCCTTCGGCGACGAATTTTTCGGCGAATGGTTGGAAAATCCCGTTGCATTCGGCGCTTTTGAAAACGGCGAAATTATAGGCTACGTGGAAGGCTCGGAGGAGAGTTGGAACAACCGCTTTCGCATAAGCAACGTCGTCGTTTTCGACAACGAAAACCGCAAAAGAGGCGTGGGCACTTTGCTTATGAACGCCATTTGGAAAAAGGCAGAGGAGGCAAAGGCGCGAATGATAGTTCTCGAAACGCAGTCGTGCAACGAAACCGCAATCGCGTTTTACAAATCCCAAGGTTTTGAAATCATCGGGTTCGACTTGTATGCCTATTCCAACGACGATCCCTCCCGCCACGAAGTCAGAATCGAAATGGGCAAAAAAATCCTTTAATTTGCAATCTATGAGCATAAGCGGCGCGTCAGCCCCGTAGGGGGTTCAAGGCGAAGCCGCACATTTTCAAATGTGATAGACCTCGTCGCCGCATAAAAAAACAGCCTTTCGGCTGTTTAACTGGAAAAATTATTTAGTTTTTTTGCCTGATTTATTGTTGGTTGCATCAACCAGAACATAACTTTGACCAGGTTTTTTAGTTGGTGGCAATGGCTCGCCTTTTACTACGGTTACTTCATGGTTAGTTTTACCACCACGAGGCCCAATGACGCCATATTGTCCTGAATTTGGCGCTTTATTTCCAGGCTTTAATGTCATATGATATACCTCCTTATTTATATTATCTTTTCAACAAAGGCATTATATCATATTTGAATAGGTTTGTCAATAGAAACCACAATATACTGTATAGTTTTAAAGTACGGATACTATATATGGTGTTTTGACAAATCTATTTGGGTCGTATGTAACAGCATATCTAATGCGTGGTTTTATTTGACGATCATAGCTGTATTTTATAATACATCGTCTGAGAATTTGCGTAGTTTAAGCAGCGAAAAAAAGCCAAAACAAAGATAGAATAAAGAAAGTATTCTGACTGAGCCGTAAAGTTTAAATTGCAGGAGAGGCTGAGGGAATCGTAAGGAGCGAGCGACGGAATAGAGCAAGCGAAGCGACGCGTCAGCCCCGTAGGGGGTTCAAGGCGAAGCCGCACATTTTCAAATGTGATAG